>POVV01000589.1_pt1 | contig 21755 bp, 14 predicted proteins | sample 1560271 | NCBI WGS metagenome assembly POVV01 (sample SAMN08337232, study PRJNA429181) | Bioreactor metagenome, whole genome shotgun sequencing project. | biome: cows' rumen and soil; feature: anaerobic; isolation source: anaerobic chemostat enrichment culture, galacturonate as sole carbon... | reverse complement strand
AAAGCGCTACATGAATATGGAGCATCTAAAAGAAATGGATCTCCAAAACGAGTCTGATATCATAGCCGGCTAACTACCGGCTACCAGACGGTTGAAATACAATTTGCGAAAAAATCTTGACACTATCTTAGCTGTATAATATTATCAGACATGTTTCATAGCCTCCTTTGTGAGATTTGGTGTGGTAACTTTATTTTACCAAGTGGCTATGGAACATGTCCATTTTATTTAATTGATATGCGAAATTAATTATACGTTATCTACAATCAATCTTGACACTATCATTTGCCAATATAAATATACGACATCATAGGTAGCCTATAAAATAATAAAAATCCGAGCATATGCCTCGGATTTTATTTACAGTTGTTATAACGGTGTTATTATAACCGTTATCTATTTTTGATAGAAGTCACCCCTTTTGAAATACAATAGAACTACAATGGGGTATCGGAGTACCTTGATAAAAACAGATTAATATGCGGTAGAATAATTGCTAATGATAACGTGATCAGTATATACCTCAGAATAAACTGAGTTGAAAAGCTGGTCCAGACAAAATCCCCAAAACCTCTCAAGTATTGATATACATTTAAAATCCAAAATATAATAAAGGCAAACTTTATGACATTATATAACCAACTTTTAAGAGTTAGATCACACTTTTTCTTATATTTATAAATATAAGTTGCAATTATTCCAGGAGTAATAAGTAAAATCATTTGTAATATTAGCATTATGGTTCCTTTTCCTCAAAGCATTTTATATTTTTCCTTTTATCAAACATTGCATAATACTGGATTATTTGATAGTTATTTAGTTGAGTTAGAAACCCTGAATCATCAGTCAAAGAGTACCACTGATTATCGGTTCCCAAATATCCTATAAAGTTAATTACAGGAATCTGCTCTTTTAGAGACAACAAAAAGTTTCCATAATTAGACAATTCAAATCCTGCATAATATTGTACCTGATAGCCCAAATAATTTGTACTTGTAATATTTTTCCCATCAGTGTTATTCCTAGCTATCGTATTATCAATTTTATAATTGCTCCAAATAAAATATGGAACAGCATAATATCTTTCTTCTACAGATAAATCCGAATTATTATATTCTTTTTTATTTGAAACGAGTTCACTTTCAAACTCATTGTCAAGCACTGGCTGATGATCTCCAAAAAAGCAAATAATAACAGGTTTATCTACTTTGTTAAAATAATTCATTAAATAACCTAAAGCATTATCTGACTCATAAATTAATGATTCATATGCTTGCACATCTAGGTATTGACTATAATTATCATCAATATAAACTCTATTATCTTCTTTTATTGCATCAATATCATAACCTCCATGATTTTGCATTGTAACATTAAAAATCAAAGCCGGCTGCTCTTGGCTTTCATAAACATCAATTAACTTTTTATAGTCACCTAAATCACTTATTCTATTCCAAACTGTAGTTTCATATCCTTCGAAATCCTTAAGTGACAAAAATTCATCGAACCCCATATCAGCATATATGTTGCTTCTACGCCAATTGTTAGGATCTTCAGGATGCATCGCAATTGTCTTATATCCCTTTGCTTTAGCAACTTTTATAATATTGGGAATATGAGTGAAGTTAAATTGAGCATATGGGTTACTTCCAGGCAAATTTGACATTGAATTACCAGTAAGAAACTCAAATTCCGTAGTAGATGTTCCACCACCCCTGGTGGACACATAATTTAATCCATGCTCAATAGTATTCGTATCATGTCTAAGTGAATTAAAATTTTTCAAATATCTATCAGCACACTCCAAAGGCCCTAGTGCACTTAAGTCGCTAAAAGATTCATTCATAACAACAATAATTGTTGGATCTTGATTAGTAGACGAAACTGCTGGTTTCCTGTCTTCCGAAGTATTTATTAAAATATTTTCTGCTAATTCACTTGAATATTCATCAGGCTTCTGTACTTTCAACTTTTGTAAAAATGTGATAAACGAAGCAGCAAAGCCATCACTTTCGTAAGTTGCTGCAGGCCACCAAAAATTTATATTGATAGAATAAGCATTTTCAAAGTTTGAATTATGAATCCAGAATATGCCGAAAATCAACACCATCACTGAAAGAAACTTACGAGAAATAACTTCTTTTTTACTAGTTATTTTATTTGTAATATCTAATCTGTTAAACGATGATATTAAACCTATTAATAGTAAAAAAATAACAACCGATAAAGTAATTCCATTTGTTAGATAATATTGATAATGATTGGATACAGATAGTGCTGTTTTAATTGATAAAATATCAACAGGCATTATAGGATTATTACGAAACAATACTACAAAGTGGTTCGCTACTCCAATTATTAATACACATGAATATAAAACATATAATCCATAAGCTCTATTATTAAAGAAGTTTAAAATTATTATTTCAAAGAACATCATAATAAAAATGTTTAGTAAAACTCTAAAGAGGTTCATATTTCCTATTTGGGGATTGCAAGAAATTTCTAAAATAAAAAACATTAAAAATGGTGTAAGGATTAATATTGTAATATATAAATAAAAAGAAAATGTTTTTATATGGCAGAAAATTTTTTCACCAAATAACCAAAAAAAGCCACCTATCATAAAACCATATAAAACAGTTAAAATATTATGGTTTCCAATTATTAACGATGTAAAATCTCCAGAAGCTGTATCTTGATTTAATACACAAATATAACCATAATAGTATGCATTAAGACATAATATCAAAAATAATAAACAAAATAGATATTTTAACCAAAGTATTATATTTAAGGTTCTTTTTCCTCGTATACAGATGGTATTTAATATTATATAAAATAAACTTAATGAAACTGGTATATATATACACCATAAAAAACTAGTTACATCCGAAAAGTTTAAAATTTTAATAAATATCTCTAGTAGACCCAGTGCCATTATTATAGAGATAACAAAATATATTTTCATAATCCGGTTAGAACAAGTTATATTAGGTTTAACATATCCATATATTAAATAACTCATAAATAAAGTAACTATTATTATTAACAAACTTTTACCTCTTTAAATATGATTAATCTTTTTGTATCTATCTTCCCTGATGAAAATTGTATGAAGATTCCTGAAATCTACTGACTTGTTAACTTTTCTAAACTGAATCATCTAATGAATAAGTTTTGTATTATAGATTTTTTGAGTATGCTCTAGTCAATTGCTATGCAATAAAAAATTCACAGTATTGAATAACAATATAAATCATTGAATCAAAATGGTCTATTACTATCATCAATCAGTATTGGATCTCTTATAGATATCCTTCATACGACTTTCAACGCATTCTCTTGAAAATTTTTCTGCCTTCAATGCATTCCGTTTTCCACAAACTTTCAATTCTTCTGTATCTTTTAAAAAATATTCAATTGCTTCTGCATACGCCTCAATATCATCTGCCTTATCTACCATTATGCCGCCATCACAAATCCTCCATCTAGCTTTCACATCATCCGGAGTGTCCTCATCCATCAAGTCCCTGCTTCCGCGTATATCAGAACATATAACGGGCAGTCTATTAGCCATAGCTTCAAGTAGCGCCATAGGCAAACCCTCCTGAAAAGAAGGGAATATATACAAATCAGCGATCTGATAAATTTCAAAAATATCTGAGCGGTACCCTGTAAAAAGCACACGATCTTCCAGCATCATTTTTTTAACCACATCTGCAAGGTGCTTAGCCAGTTCCCCCTGTCCACAGATTACATACAACAGAGATTCATCTTGAATTCGTGCGATTGCTCGTATCACGCTTTCATGATTTTTCCGCTTAATTAATTCACCCGCTGACAAAACAATCTTTTTATCCGTAGGAATTCCCAACTCCGCCTTTTTCTTGTCAATATCCGTCTCAGATACGTATCTAATTTTTTTCAGATCAATTCCCACTCCAGGAATATAATCCACATAACGGGCATGAAATTTACTGGCCCGTTTATAGTCCTCTTTATTTATACACATTAGCTGATCTGTATAGCGTGACAACCACTTTTCTACCGGATAATAAAATAGCCAATTAACTAATGGTGCACCTTTATAAAAATGAAATCCATGAGCCGTATAAAAAAGTGGTACAGTCCCTGTAGCATGAGCGGCCAGCCTTGCCATCACCCCTCCCATAGGGGTGTGGCAGTGCACTAATTGGAAGTGCTCTTTTTCCATTAGAATTTTTAGTTGCTTATATGCCTTCCAATTTTTCAAACTATAAGGACTCCGCACAAAATCTATCTGATGTCTTACAATCCCAGTACCATCCAGGCGACTATTATCCTTTCCATAAGACGGTGTATGATAATTTGAAGCATAATGTATCTCATATCCCATCTGTTGTAGCAGTCTGACATTATTCATCTCAAACTGCGGCACAAATCCGCTTACAGTAGTAACTAATAACGCTTTTTTCATCTTCAGCCTCATCCTCTAAAAAAGAGTGCACGAATGCAAATATCATTGTTACTCTTTCCGCCAAATCATTCTATTTATGATACCAGTATAGCTTTGAATGATCTTTACAACTTTAGTCGAAACGTTCTGATCTATATAATCCGGCACATCAGTCCCTAACTCATTATTTTTCTGCATTGCAGTGGCTAGTTCTACCGCTTGTAGTACCTGATCTGCAGTAATACTTCCAATTACAAAATTTCCTTTGTCCAAAGCCTCAGGTCTCTCAGTGCTGGTTCTAATCGAAATTGCAGGAAATTTAAAGAATGACGCCTCCTCTGGTACAGTACCACTATCGGAAACTACACAAAAAGCATTTTTTTGCAAATTATTGTAATCAAAGAATCCAAATGGTTTTAAAGTTCTCACATTAGGATGGAACTTAAAATTTCTTTTGTCAATAAATTTTGCACTACGTGGATGAGTACTATATATCACTGGCATATTATACTTCTCCGCTATAGAATTAACTGCACTCATTAGCTGCATAAAATTAGCTTCGTTATCAATGTTTTCCTCTCGGTGTGCAGATAGTAAAACATAGTCTCCTTTTGTTAATCCCAATTGTTCTAATGCATTACTATTCTCAATTTGATCAGTATATTTCGTTAAGACCTCTGCCATTGGAGAACCAACAACATATGTATACTCTTTTTTAACACCAGCATTTGATATATATCTACGTGCATGCTCGGTATAACAAAGATTAACGTCACTTGTTACATCAACAATTCTTCTATTTATTTCCTCCGGAAGGTTCTCATCAAAACATCTGTTGCCTGCTTCCATATGAAAAATCGGAATTTTAAGTCTTTTTGCAGAAATTACAGATAAACAAGAGTTGGTATCTCCCAAGACGATGAGTGCGTCTGGTTTTATTTCCTGCATCAATTTATACGATTTGGAAATTACATTCGCCATGGTTTCTCCCAGATCCTCGCCTACAACTCCCAAATAGTAGTCAGGAGCGCGTAGCCCCAAATCATTAAAAAATACTTCATTTAGCGTATAATCATAGTTCTGACCAGTATGTACTAATATATGATTAAAATATTTGTCACTCGCTTTAATAATTTCTGACATTTTGATGATTTCGGGACGTGTCCCGACAATAGTCATCAATTTTAGCTTTTCTACATTACTCATAAATACACCTACCTATAATAATGGGGGTATAACTCTTTATGAGCCATTACCCAGTCGTACATTTCCGATATCATCTGCTCGTAACTTGGTACAACAAACGAAAAATCTTCCCTTGTTCTAACAAGCTGTTTATTTACCTGAAGTTTGTCACTAGGTAAAATTAATAGTTCATTATCTCTAAAATATTTATTAAACAATCCCAATAGATCATATTTAGAAATAGAGGTATTGTTTACTAAGTTATAAAGCCCTGATAAGTTCTCCTGTAATGCCTGCTCCATAGCTTTCGCTAATGTCAGGGTTGTAACACCAGTCCACATAGCACCAGTATAACCATTAATTGTTCCGCCTTGTTTCATGAACCAATTAAATAAACCAATCCCATGTTCATTCATATCTGGTCCAACTATAGAATTTCTAAAAGTAAGATTCTTACTGTCCGAAATTTCACCTAGTGCTTTTGACCGATCATAGAACGTTTCACCGTCTCTAAAGCTTTCTTCTGTATAGTTGCCTGTCCTTCCTGAAAAGACACAGTCTGTACTCATGTGTAACACCTTAGTTTTTGTTTCCTTAGTTAAGTCAACTAACTGATGAGGTAAATAGCTATTTAAGTATACAGCCAACGCTTTATTATCCTCTGCACTTTTGTTAAGTATGCCTATGCAATTAATAATACCATCGAATTTCCCTTCAGAAATTACCTTTTTAATCAATTCTGTATCAAAAGCATTACCAACAATATTTTCACAATGTAAAAATGGTGTTGTGGAAAATGAAACAACATGATGACCACACTCTTTAAAATATAAAGAAATCATATGTCCAGCCATACCAGTTGCACCTAGAACCAATATTCTCATCTATTTTTCCATGCCTCCAATTCATCCCTTACATAACTTAGAGTTAACAATTTTTCTTTAACTTGTTTAACATTCAATCTTGTTGTGTTGTGAGAGGTATATGGCTCAATTGATTCAATCTCGGTATTACCTACTTCAAAGTACTTTTCATAATTAAGATCTCTCTTATCAACCGGCACACGGAAATATCCTCCTTCATTGACACTCTTTATTTTTTCCTCTGCTGTCATAAGTGTTTCATAAAGCTTCTCACCATGTCTGGTTCCAATATTTCTAACCTCTGCACTTGGATTAAATAATTCAGTCACTGCTTCAGCCAAATCGGCGATCGTACAGGCCGGTGCCTTCTGAATAAACAAATCACCAGGGTTAGCATTTTGAAAAGCATAAACCACTAATTCCACTGCTTCTTCCAGACTCATCAGAAAACGTGTCATATTTGGATCGGTAATTGTTAGTGGTTTTCCAGCCTTTATCTGATCAATAAACAGCGGAATAACACTACCTCTAGAGCACATTACATTGCCGTAACGAGTACAGGCTATTGTAGTTTTATCAGAAGGTACAGTTCTTGCTTTCGCGGTAATAACCTTTTCCATCATCGCTTTGGAAATCCCCATTGCATTAATAGGGTAAGCAGCCTTATCAGTAGAAAGGCAAATTATACGCTTAACTCCCAAATCAATTGCCGAAGTTAGTACATTGTCAGTTCCCAGCACGTTGGTCTTCACAGCCTCCAGCGGAAAGAACTCACAAGAAGGAACCTGCTTTAGTGCTGCAGCATGAAAAATATAATCAACGCCATACATTGCATTTTTAACGCTAGAAATATCTCTGACATCACCAATATGGAATTTAATCTTGTCGTTTTTATACAATTTTCTCATATCATCCTGTTTTTTCTCGTCACGAGAAAAAATCCTAATTTCACCGATATCTGTTGATAAAAATCTTTCCAAAACAGCATTACCAAAACTACCGGTTCCGCCTGATATAAATAGCGTTTTTCCTTTGAAAATGTCATCTGGTTCTTTGGTCATCATAATTTTTCTCCTTTAAATAAGTCTTTAATATCCTGTACCAAGCGATTGTTTATATATATATCCTCACAAAATAACTCTCTATTCTGCAAAGCGATCTTTTTTCTCTCTTCAGGGTCATCTATCAATATTTTTATACTATCAAATAAGCTTTGCTCAGTCGTTCCTGATATTATTCCCCCTCCATGGTCCAATTGCTCATGTGCGCTTGGGAAGTCCGTAGTTACTATTGCACAACCCAAAGCTCTGGCTTCTGCCAGTGCAATGCAATAGCTTTCATATTTTGATGGCTGTACATAAATATCCGCGACCGCCATAGTTCTGTAAGGATTATCTAATTTACCAGTAAATACGGCATTATCTTTGCAGCCTAATTTAATAGCCAGTGCCTCTAGCCTATCACGATCCACACCGTCACCAATAAAATACCAGTGCACGTCATATCCCGCTACCAGCAACTTCCCCAATACACTTAATGCTTTATCAATACCCTTTTCATGACTGAGTCTGGCAACAGTAACAATGTTAACACCAGTTGTGGAAAGTTCAACACCATTGAATATAGCTGCCTTTCGGCATATATCTGCACGGTCTATATGAGGCAATAATACCTGCGTATGTTCAGCAAACTCTGGCAAACACCTCAAGAAACTTTCTCTAGCAGACTGAGAAGTGCAATAAATACCATCAAAACCACCATAGATTTTCATTTCAATGGAAGCATCATACTGGGCCTTTTCAAAATCAGTATGTATTACCGCAAGTTTACATGTTCCTGCAATGTTTCTAGCAGCATACCACGTTGCCATTCCATCTTGAAAGGCAACAACTACATCATAGCTATCATTTACAAAGGTGTATCTTTTACTTACCAACAAATGCCCATGCCTATGATAAATTCCCTTTAATATATGGAAAAGATGTTTTAAGCCTAGTCTATTTAACAAGTTTGAAATATTTTTACGAAGACCTTCCAAATCTTTAATTCCGGCTACCTTCTTAACAGTTACCCATTCAGGTAACTGGTCAAGCATTTCGCCTTCCCTATTTAATAAAAGAATTTCCACTTTACAAGTAGAGTCTTTTAAATCACGTAAAATATCAAGTAACATTTTCGAAACTCCACCCATTGTCATAGAAGGGAGTAAAAATGCAACTTTTCGCTCATATCGCATTGCTTTACACCTACTTTTGTTTATCTTTTTCTTATTATATCAACCAAACGCCTTGCTGGTGCAGTGATTTTCCAACTACTGCTCGTTAATATCATTGCAATCTGGGCCTTTAGTTCATCAACAATCTTTGCATTCGTCTCAGCCCTCTCTCGTTGCATACTCAAGTCTAACTCTAATTGATGAGAATACTCTTCAACAGTCAAAAGCCGCGACTGTAATTCAATATATTGTTGATTTTTCGATTCAATCATTGTCTGAAGTTCATCAACCTGCCTCAGTAATTTCTCGCTCTGGTTAATTGCTGCCATAGCCTGCGACTGTAACGCTTCTCGCTCTTGTAGAAAAAGATTGTTTTGTTCTTCTATACGCAACTGTCCGGAATTTCGGTATTCTATCGGTGCTTTTGCTACCATGCTTCTTAAATTTACAAGTTCTTTTTCAATATTCTCCGGTACTGTTTCATCATATCGCAACGTCACAAAAAATTGTTGCGTATTTTCTGCAGTTGGTACAAAATCAGTGCAAGTAAATTTCAGCAAACCAGCACGAGTACAATCATATAGAAATTTTAAAAATCCAATATCACTAAATGGCCAATAATGGACATCATCCTCATGCGATCCATCCATTATACGGTTATAAGCAGCTTTAGCAGCTTCAAAAGAATTAACTGGCATATGGTTCTCCATTTGATATGCCTGCCAAAAAAATGGCTCAGAATTCTCTTGTATCGCATTGAACAAAAAGTCAAATACCATTCTCCCGTTTGCTTTATAACCTTTTTGACTTACTTCAAAGGCATCACGAAAAGAGGCTTCCTGCCTGTAGTGGTCAAAACAATACCGTTTATCTGGGTAAACAATAATTAATGACCCACCAGGTTTAAGAACTGAAGCAATGTCATTGAAGAAATACAAAATATCATCAACATGTTCTATAACATGAGAAACAACGACATAATCGAATTTTTCAATATTAGCAAATGTCTCTGAGTAATTCCCATTTAATACAAAATCAATATCGACGATAGTATTTATATTAATTGAAATACCAGTTGCATCTAAGTATGCATTTCCAGTATATAATGCTTTCACAGCTTCAGTTGATCTTATATCGCAATAAAAGCAATTGGCATATTGGCATTTTGTAAATATTGGCCGATTAAGCGGCCCAATTTCCAATATTCTAGAATTTCTGTTTTTCACCTTTGAGGCTGCATATATATATCGGCCATCCATATACAAAATATCCTTTCTTTAATATTTGAAAAGTTTCCTTTTTATCTTTCTTAGTGTCACTTTTAGACCACCCTGTTTCAAAGATAGCTGCACTTTGCGAATCAAACGTAAAGGCTTAGTGATTTTCCATGATAGACTATTCATCATGTTTATGCATTCCTGCTGATATGCTCCGTCATATAATGGATAATATACTACATTGCCTGTTCCATCAGTAACTTCAACGCGCGATGCTAGCAACTTCTGAATACAACTTTCATATTCCTGTATTGCTTGTTTATACAAAGCTTCACGATTTTTTGGTTCAAACATTAAATAATCATGTAAGGCTATGTTTAGCTCTTCCTGTTGACTCATGCTATACTTTAGAACTAATTCAATTAGCACCTCCCAACGCCTTACAATATTATCTTTGCTATATCTATGAATAATATCACCGACTGCTATTTCCATCTGACTCACTTTCTCGCTATCAGCCAATAAATCAATAATCTTTTCTGCCATTTCATTAAGATTACCTTGAGGGATAACATACCCATCAACTCCATCTGTAATAATATCATCTAACCCAGAACCTTCAAAGATTACTGACGGAATATTATAAGCTGCTGCCTCAGTTATAGCAAGACCAAACCCTTCATATCTAGAAGTCATCAAGTGTAGGCAGGCTTTCTCATAATATTGTTCAACCTCCTTAACCCAACCGGTAAAGTGGATTCTGGAAAGAGGTAAATTCAGCTTTCTAATTAACATTTCATAAGTCAGACTTTCGTCACCAGGTACACTCTGTCCTAGATCATATGGACCCACGATGTATAACTCTACAGTATCATTATTCAACGAGATCTTTTTGAATACCTGTAGTAATTCTTTAAACCCTTTACGAGGATCATCAAACCTACCAATAGCAATTATATTTTTTTGTTGATGTTTTATATCACTTTTAATATTTTCTATTGTTACCATATTAGGCATGACCAAAGCATTATCATTGAGTTGACTATAAAAACTAGCACTTGTGCTATTTAGCCAAATAACAGCATTCGCACAAGCGAGTGCGTTATTTTTTATAGATAAGCATTTATATAAATCCGTATTCCAATATGGCAAAAAGTAAAATTCATGCGACCAAGCAATTGTTTTTATACCCATATTGCGAAGTGGTTCGTACAGATTCAAATATTCAGGAATACAATTATAGCTATTTATACAAATATCAACATTAAGTATTACCAAAAGTTTAGGTAAGATATCAGCATTAGCCGTAACCTTGGGAGCTTCAACTTGTATTATATTCTCACAAAGTGAATACCCATTTCCGTCATAATGGTCATCCATAATCAACAATACTTCATATTTTGGAGTCAATAAGCCAGCCATCTGTAATACTATTCTATTTAGACCCCCAAGTTCATTAGGAAATGGCAACAAAAAAGCAATTCGCGGTTTAATTTTTTCTTTTCGAATTAATTCTTCAATATTTTTTTGTGCCAAAATCGACTTGGGTATTTTTGATTCACGCAGTAATTCATTCACCCTTATTGGATTTGATTTCATATTTTCTACCATGGTTATAAGAATTCGTCGAGTAAGAAATGCAATAACATTCTTATATCCAGTATTATTTACCAAAAATTCTCTAGTTTTAACGTAAAACTTTTGAACCGATCCTTCCATTTCACACATTTCTTCTGGAGATAGCGAATTAATCATACCAATCCAAAGCCTATCACATTCAGCGACATGAGTTGTTATTAATTTTTTGCTATCTTGTTCCTCATGTGATCGAGATAAAATATCAAGACTCTCAATAAATTTAACTTTTTGCCTTCGTAGCATTCTAAACCACAGATCATAGTCTTGTGTAGTAGGCAAAGTGGGATCAAAGCATCCTACCCTTTCAAAATGCCTTTTATTAATCAATAGTGAACAACCATGAACACAACCTCTCATAAGTACAAAAAGTCCATTTCTCAGTTTTTCATTACCATACAATTTTATCGGATCAACTTCGTACAGTTTCTCACCATTAGCAGATACAACCTGGTAGCCTCCCATAATCAAAGTTTCTTTATCATCACAGTTTGTGAGTTCCTTAATTTGATTCTCAATTTTCTTCGGAGTATACATATCATCATGACTTAACCAAGAAAAGTATTCTCCAGTCATTTTATTTATACCATAATTAAGCGCGGTAGCTACTCCGCCATTTTCTTTTATGTAGTAACTGATATAATCACCATATGATCTCGCAATTTTATCTGTCTGACCGCCATCGGTCGAACCATCGTTAACCACAACCACTTCAATATTAGGATAGGTCTGAAAGAGAGCACTATCTATTGCTTCTCGCATGTAATTTGCACCATTATATACTGGAATTACAATTGAAATCTTAGGAAAAAATCCCTTTTCTTTTTGCTCTACTTCAATCTTTTTATGATAGGATTTTAAGTTCTCTCTAATATTATTAATCCTTTCCGCCTGTTCAGCTTGTATTCTAGCCATTTCGTACTGTATATTCAGAGCATTAACCAACTTAGCAATTTCATGTTCATTATTAGCATACTCGGGTCTAGACATTATATGGCTCAATATATTTGTCAAACCCATTCTTTGTTTGTTAAGATCTAACGCTGCAGTCGTATCACTATATCTAACTGAGGTTAAAATCTCGTCAATTCCGCCAATTTCATACTGATATGCCAAATCAATCCATAGACAGACATCCTCTCCAATATGAAACTTAGTACAAAAAGGTTGATCAAATTTGTCAAGCAATTCTTTTTTTAACATTACTGTTGGCGTAGCAACTCTGCAACAATATAAAAATCTTTTAAAAAGATTTCCCCTTTCCATTCCTGAATCCATAACTCTTATCCGTCTATTATCATTAGAAAAACATTCATATGAAGTATGAGATATTAGATAGTCATTTTCTTCCATAAAATTTATTTGTTTTTCTAATTTTTCTGGTAAAAATAAATCATCAGAATCTAAAAAAGCTATAAACTCACCTTTAGCCATAGAAATACCAAAGTTTCTAGCTGCAGAAACACCTTTATTCTCTTGTGTATACAATCTTATCTTTTGTTTCTGATTAGCAAGCAGTTCTATGTCCTTGATGTCCTCCGTTGACCCATCGTCCACTAGTATTATCTCAAAATCTTGATAAGTTTGATTTAGAACACTATTAATTGATTCTTTCAATAATTCTATCCTATTATAAAACGGAATTATTACCGATATCTTAGGCAGTTTATTCATTTCCATACTCATTTTACAAACCCTCCATGATCTTAATATTAATCATTATCTAACAACTGCTCTAGGCAAGAATCCAAAATTTCCACCCCTTTACGGCAATGAAAACGCCCGCCACTGTCAATGTGTCTACCAATATTACCCGATACACAATTTAACAACATATTGGCAATTTCCTCAGCATTATGGCCTGCTAAAGCACAGCCTAATTCTTTGGCGATATCGGCTGTCGCACTGTCATCATCAGCTACTGCTATAATTTCTGCACCTACTGACATATAATCATATATTTTCACTGGTACATATATATTTTTGTTTTTCTCTGAAAAATAAGGGTCAAGTATTAGAGCAAAATCTACTGTTCTCATATATTCTAAACTCTTCTCATAATCAACTTCATCAACAAAACAAAAGCTATTAATAACCTTCGAATTAATAATAGCACTTTTTTCAGAACTACAAATAAATCCAACTTGCAAAATCACCAAGCGGTTGTACTGCTCCGGATAATTTTGTTTTAAAATCTCTAAAGCTTCAACAACTCTAGAAAAAGAGCGAGCACCATAGATTTGACCAACATGTGCAATTACCACCTTATCACTTGGTTGTTTTTGCAGGCATTTCTGTAACTGCACTCCTTCATGCCCATAAGGCGTAATCACTATTTTATCTTTAAAAGAATTATATTTTTCACCAAGAACATATCTAGCTAAACGGTCATTATTAAAAACAAGCAAATCTCCAAACCTCGTGCCTAACCAAGCAGCACTTCCAAACACCTTCATTAAAAGATAATTAGGCTGTTGTTGAAGATTTTTTCTAAAAAGCGAGAAAAAGCTAATGAAAGGCGAATTCCAAATTGGATCAGAAAAATACACCACCCATTTTACATGAGGCCTCAATAGCTTAATTAAAATCCCAGCAAAATGCCCATTCGGTGGCATAACCCTTGTCATTATAATATTATAATGTTCCGTTTTATCAAGCTTTATAAACTGTTTAACTACGTTAAATGGCCATCTAATATATCGTCCATGAACAGGAAATACTCTCACCTTATCGGCATCAGCGTCCTCGACCTTTTGCATACAACTGCAAACATCATAGTATAACTTTGAGTTTTCAAGTGTTCTCCTACAAACCACACTTTCCCCCGACATCTTCGGAGGATAACTCCATGCTGCTACAAAAATCCTCTTCAATTATTCACTTCCTCTATAGTATAATCATCACCGCATTGACAGATATCTTTCGCAAATTTCTTTTGCAGGACCGACATCTTTAAGTTCTCCCTTTTCTAGCCATGCTGCCCGGTCACAATATTCTTCAATTAGATCTGACGAATGAGAAACCATCAGTACTGTAGTACCATCACTCATGAGTTCTTTTATTCTATCGTTACACTTTTGTTGGAACTTAAAGTCTCCTACACCCAAAATCTCATCAACAATTAATATTTCAGGTTTTACAATAGTAGCAACCGAAAAACCCAATCGCGCATGCATGCCTGATGAAAAATTTTTAATGGGAACATCAACAAACTCCCATAACTCAGCAAAATCAATAATTTGTTCAAATCGTTCTTTCATATACTTCACCGAGTAGCCCATTACTGCACCATTCATATAAACGTTTTCTCTGGCTGTAAGTTCGGGATCAAAGCCAGCTCCCAATTCAATAAGCGGCGCAATAGTCCCTTTAGCAGTAACAGTTCCTGTAGTTGGTTTTATTACCCCTGCCACAAGCTTTAACAAGGTTGATTTTCCAGCACCATTAAGTCCTACCAAACCAAATACCTCGCCCTTTGAAATTTCAAGTGAAACATCCTTAACAGCAATAAACTCATCATAAAATAATTGTCTTTTCATAAGTTTAATTATATATTCTTTGATGCTATCGACTCTATCTTTACTCAAATTATACTTCATTGTAACATGATCCAATCTGATCACCGAATTTTCATTCATTAAACTCTTCTCCTAATGCACTAAACGTATAAGATAAATCTATCTTGTTGCCTGTAAAAAATAATTATACCAGATATCAAAGAAACAAGCGCTAATAAAATGCAAACTAAATTCTGCCATAAACTGGGCACTCCTCCATAAATCGCGACTGTTCTGAAACACTCCACAAAGTGATATAATGGATTTATTGATATCAACCATTTAAAATGATCCGGTATGATGCTTATAGGATAAAAAAGGGGCGTTATATACGTAACAGCAGTTATCAGCACCCCATACAAATAAGACATATCTCTGAAATATACTATGGCCGCCGCTAATATTAAACCAATTCCTAGAGAAAAAACAAAAATATACAGAACGGGTAAGGGCGCCAACAAAATAGTTGAGTAAATCGGACTTCCAGTCGCAAACATTACTATTAACAATGCAATGGTTGAAAAAAAGAAATTAATAAGTGCTGATATTGCTTTTGATAATGGAAAAATGTATTTTGGTGTATTGACTTTTTTCATAAGAGGTGCTGATGCTAAAACCGAAAACATACATGTATTTGTTATTTCACTAAATAAGGTAAAAATCAATTGTCCACTTAACAAATATACTGGATAATTTTCAACATCAAAACGAAATATTGAAGAAAATACAATTGTCATAACACACATAGTTAATAATGGATTAAGTACTGACCACAATACCCCTAAAACAGAACGCTTATACTTTGATTTAAAATCCCTTTTTACTAATTGAAATAGTAATGATCGAAATCGATATAGCTTGCTTAAAAACGGGTAGAAACTTTTTCGTTTAATATATAAAATAAGTAGAAACATTATGACAAAAGCCAACATACAAGATAAAACCATATACCTCAAAAAAATCCATGTTGGGTTCTCATTTAATGTAATAAACAATGTACTATCTTTAACCAATTGGAAGATTCCTAAGCTAAGTAACAAATAACTAATTATGCCTATTATTTTTTTCAAAATACTACTCCTTCATTATCCAAATATTGACCTTGTTATTACTGCTGTCAATTACTTTATCTTAAAATATTACAACTTTACAAGGTATTATTTTCCAATCATCATAATTTATCTCATTATAAATAAATCCTTTTAATCACCCAAGCACTATTCTCTACTGGATCTGCAGCCAAATTCATTTTAAACGGTAACGCAAGACCAAATAGTCAAGTTTTCAGGACTGCTCTGTTGGAAAAATAGTTCCTATCAACAAGCTTGTTACTTATGTTAACTGGTATGATCATCTGCTTCCACACCTTCTGCACTTTCTTTCATAAACATAATTTTAGGTGTCATAATAATCAGCTTTAAATCTAAAAGTAATGAATAATTACGAATATATGTTAAATCTAGTTTTAGTTTATCATATGCAGTTGTATTATACTTCCCGTAAATTTGCGCATAGCCAGTGAGACCCGCCTTGACCTTTGTCCGGTAGGAAAATTCTGGCATAACTTTAAGTATTCCTTTTACAATTTCTGGTCTCTCTGGTCTAGGACCTACAAAGGACATATGGCCCATTAATATATTAAAAAGCTGTGGAAGTTCATCCAACCTTGTTCTCCTCAGGAAATGTCCAATAGGTAAGATTCTAGAATCCCCTTTCGTAGCCAAACGTGCCTCCCCATTCTTTTCAGCTCCCTGAATCATGGTACGAAACTTATATATACTAAATATTTTGTCTTCTCTAGTCAATCTAGCTTGTTTAAAAAAGACAGGACCTTTATCTGAAAGTTTAATGCTAAAACCTATGATAATAAAAAGAGGACTTGTTATCACTATTCCTATTAAAGCTCCTATTATATCAATTAATCGTTTAATAAATAGTTGCTCAATAGTAAATCCTTCATTTCTGGAGAGTAACAGTGGAGAGTCAAACAAATTCAATTCAACTGAGCTCTTTAATAAAATGTCTGATATCTTTGGAACACTGTAGGTACGGACAGAATTTGCAAAACAATACTTAAGTATCAAATTACGTTCATGAGATGAAATATCTCCTACTATTATACCATCATATTTGCATATCTCCTGTTGCATGGAAGCAATTCCCTGCTCAATATTTATTACACTACATATCTCGTATTTATCTTCCCTTGAATTGATTTTTTCCATAAGATGATAATCAGATCTATTACCAGTAATTAAAAGCATTTTTCTTGGCGGAAATAATTTTCCATAAATCCCTTGATAGATGAAAGTCCAACCCACAATAACCAAAAAATCCCACGCTGTCATTCTGATTAACTGTAAAGGATTTAAAAAATGCTTATCTAAAACTGCAATTTGTAGGTACGTAAAAATGTTAGTGAAAATTACTGCCAAAATTTGAGAATATATTAAATTTCCTTTTTTTAAATATCCAACTTTAAAACCACCATATGTACTCATAAAAAGAATAAGAAGAATCCCATAAAGGAAAATCATCATCCAGTTTCCACGTCGAAAAAACGGAAACTCTATAATTCGATTATAATGATCTATCCAAGTCCAGCCATATAGTACAATCAGCATTGATGTAATTCCAAAAGTAAAAAACACTTTAATAAGTCTTTTATATTTTCGTTTATCTTTCATATAAATGCACCTTTACTTATCATTTTGTATTTCAATCTTCTCAAAGCTTTACTAGTATACCATAGTATTCACCTTAATTACAATGTTCTACAAAATAAAAAGAGCTGTTAGTTTTTAAGATTTTATGAATATTTTTCCTTTTTATTAAGTTTTAACTATACAATGATCTTATTCTAAATTTTGCCTTAATTATTAATAAATTTGGAACTACCCATTGCTAATAATAGCCAATAAATTGGTGTAACTATGGGTAAATTAAGATTTACAAAGGCCTGAATACTATAACAAATTAGTCCAAAAGCTATTGCTATAATATATGAATTTTTCTTTTTAAAATCAAAACATTTTTTTATACATGCAAATATAAATACTAAATAAGAGAACAAACCTACTATTCCAATTGTAAGTAAAAAATGTAAATATTCATTATGAGCACTATCAAAAATCAAATTATATGGATTACCTTTTGTTTGGTACATCAGTAAAATCCCAAATGTTTCAGGGCCGAAACCAACCATTTTTTTCCATAAGGAAAATTTTGAAAAACGTTCAATAGCATTTCTCCAAATATAACCTCTATTAGTTCCCCAATCATCGTCAAATACAAGGTAATTACCTATATTTCCGTATTTGCCAATATTTCCCTGAAGATTACAATCATATATGATATATAAAATAATAATTGATACTGATAAAAGTATGATTAACCAGAAATATCTAAATAAATTTCCATATTCTCTATTTGGGGTTTTTTTAACATAATCCCTTAAATACCAAAAGATAATCAATACCCAAAGAAAAAGGGTTAATATCATAGATATACCAGAATTAGCTATTAAGACAAATATACTATCTATTCCTATTACCATATCTTTAAAATAAAAGTTAATCAAGTTAATAAATTGAATAACAGAAAAAAATGTCGCTAATATAATAACATATTTCCGAATCCCTATCTTACTTCCAAATAAGTATAATGGTAAAAAACCAAATAATGCTCCTAATGAGAGATATGCATTGTCACTAACTCCCATTATTATTGCAAAAAAGGAAATAACCATACACAAATAGTGCCAGATCATGCTAATATTATTTTTATCTGTTGCAAACAAAACTGTTGCAATGGCCGCAACAATACCAACATACGCTGTATAGGTATTTATATTACCTATTGTTGAAGTAAAAATAAGCCACTGATCTGGATTCATAATAACTTTAAAATGAAAAATATCTAATTGAAAGTAATCAGTAATTCCAAACAAGCATACCAGCATACCAGCAATTAGCATGATGTCAATATACCAATTCTTAAATTTCCAAAATCTACTCACACAAAAATAACTAGCAACATACCAAATTATCAAAAATAGCCCTGAAAACCTTCCTTCGTTGCCCCAGAAAGATTCATAAAGATAGTCCGAAGTTAAAGTGGATAAAATTGCAACTATTAAGAATATTATGGCAGCATAGTCTGCTACTGTAAACCTTTTCAAAAAATCACTAAAAGAAAACTCCTTAAAATACAATATTGTCTGTCTTGCTCTCACTGTGGCGAAATAACCCAGCACTAATATCACCATTAAAATCGTACAAATACAGTAATAATAATATTTAGCAACAAGAATATCAAAGTAGCGATCTCTAATAACAATAGGTAGTCCTACACCAACTAATACCACATATATTCCAAGTACTATAGACAAAAATCCTCTTTTCTCTTCATTTTTGTGTAATTCAATCATGATATATAATCCCTTTCACATTTAATGTACTTAGTATAACACTTTGTATTTAATCCTGCAACTTTTACAAAATCAAAGCCCTTTACCATATACTAGAATTAATTCTTCACCATCATTAATAGTACTACTATCAGTAAATCGTAAAAACTGTTGAAGTAAAAGAAATACTAAATCTTCAATTATGGCACCATAAAATACAAAATATTAAATATTATAATAGAGTTTTAATTTGAGACCTTAAATGGTTCAAAACTCGTATGCTCCACAAGCCCCCCAAAGCACATTATTCCCGACTAAAGTTCATTGTTAACGGATGTGTCCCTTAAGGATGTGCCCTATTAATAGTTAAGCTCATTTAACTTGGAAAATGTTTTTGTAAAAAGGATAAGTCATGCGGATAGCTACCTAAAGTTCTTCATGAAATACACCCTTCAGAGTTGTCCTGTTCTTGTTTCGGCTGTAGAACCAAAAAGGTCCATGATTATCGAACTCAGGAAATTAACGACATCAGATACGCCGTTATATAGCACAGTCCGTATCTGCCATTTTGTTGACACTACTATTTCCTGCATCTTTAATCAACGCCAGACTAAATAGCTGACCTTTTATACTAATTCGCTACTCCGACAAACATTCTCTCTAAAGTAGGTTACACCCTTATGTTTAACCATCTGCAGCTCCTGCCCGCAGTCCACTATACAATGCCAATTAAGTCTGTCCCCATCGATGAATTATAGGACTATGCCTCTAGTGATACAAAGTTTATTCAGCATACTAAAAAACATCATATAGCAAGATTAATTATCAAACCAGTTCTAAATACAAGAATGGAGCAGGATTCAGAAGAATCCCACCCCAACTATTGACAAAGAGTCAAAAAAAGACCGGAAATTCTTAATAACTTCCGGTCTTTTATTTAAATTATTGCAATAAATTAGTTTTCAACGAAAACCTTTACAATGTTACCACTACCATTAACTTCATAGCAACGGTCATTGCCATCTTTAGCTTTGTTCTTGCCCTTCTGAACAGTACCAGCAGTATTAACTAATCTGTACTCAACAGTTGCAGTATCTTTTGCTGCTTCTGTTAAATTGTATTCCTCTGAATATTTATCATTAGTTACAACACTATCAACGTCCATTAAGCGTAAGAATTCATCTGTTGTCAGAACAGTTGCGCCAGTAAGTTTTCCATCAGTGCCAATATTGGCCTTAACTACAGCATACTTATCATCTTTATCTGCTGATAACAGCATACCAGACTGATAATACTTCTTGTTATCAAGAGCTGTCTTACCCGCACCCTTGAAGGTACCAGACTTATTCAGTAAGAAGCTATGAGTATCACCATCAATAGTGATGTTCTGTTTGTTAGTCTTTACAGCACCATCATCACCGAAGAAATAGAATTTGTAGCCTTCGCCTTCCCAATAAGAAGCATTAGCCTTAAATCCATCGGTTGTGTCATATGGTTTAGCTGAATCGTCTTTCTTTGCAAGAGAAACAATAGTTTTATTGTCAGAAGCTAATTCAACAAATCTAAAGCCATCAATCATAGCTCCCTGGTTATCAAAAGCATACTTCTTGCTGTTGATAGTCTTCATTTGTCCTGTAATCAGCTTACCATCTTTATCAGCATAGTACCAGTTTTCAGAATCGTCATCATAGTCGCCTTCATTTAAGTAGGAACCTGGAACAACCTGGAACCAACCCTTAGTAACTCTGGCGCCATCTTCTGGACTTCCATAATATCTGAATCCGCTACTGTATACCGGATTACCCTGTGTCTGTGTAGCTGTTCTGTCTCCGCTTGTCTTAGTAGCAGTTGTCTGTGTAGAATCCCAGTTAACCCACTCAGCATTCATACGGCCATCTACGTCAAAGCTGTACTTTTTACCGTTGATTGTCTCGCCTTTTTTATCGGCCATCTTCTTACCATTGCTCTTGAAGTAGAACCAACGATCCTGCTCTTCATCGTCAAATGTGTTGTCGCTGGAGAGACCTTTCTCTAAATCACCAGTATTTTCCCACTGATCATCTTTGATGTGCATATATGCCCAACCAGTAGCCTGTGCACCATCATTTTCATTACCGTGGTAGTAAACACCGTTATCAGCACGCCAAGCGTTGTCATCTGTTAATCTCTGGCCATCGGCATCAATCCAGCCATATAACATCTTAGCTTCATCATCAAAGATGTATTTCTTTCCATTA
>POVV01000588.1_pt1 | contig 21790 bp, 20 predicted proteins | sample 1560271 | NCBI WGS metagenome assembly POVV01 (sample SAMN08337232, study PRJNA429181) | Bioreactor metagenome, whole genome shotgun sequencing project. | biome: cows' rumen and soil; feature: anaerobic; isolation source: anaerobic chemostat enrichment culture, galacturonate as sole carbon... | reverse complement strand
ACGAATCAGACTGAATTAATTAGTGGAGAGCCGGATACAGGGAGACTTGTAAGTCCGGTTCGGGGGCGAGTGCTCGGAAACCTACCATCGAAATATGGAAAGGCGCTGGGTACTTAGCCTACACGTTTACGACAGAGGAAACGGAGAAACTGGAGGTTGCAAGGAAAACCGAAGAGTTGGATGGTAATATTGAGTTGGCTATAAAACAAATAGCCGAAAGTAAACGCAAGTAAAAAACGAAAAGCCATGTTCAGTCCATGTAATATAACCGATTCCTGTTCCACTTCTACAGACTTTTCCATGCGGGAGATTACGGGGCGTTGGGTAAGTAGAGAAGGTGCACCTGCGATAAGAATATACCGCAACATCTCCCGAAAAAAGGGAGGCATCCGCCTCTGTCTTACTTACAACAACCCGCTGGTGGTCTGCGATTGTACGGTCTACAACGTATTCGGTCTGCATTATATTGAACTATACGAGCGTATCGAGATTACTTATGACCGGGAGCACGAGATCCTGCACCTTTCCGCTTTCGGAGAATATGTCCGTCAGGAGGATTAGTCCCCTTAAGGGCTACCTCCGACTTCGGACGGTAAACGAGTAATAACAATTAAAAATAACTAATATGAAGAAAATACTTTTCTGCCTTATGGCATTCATGACGCTGTGTACCTATCAGGTAAAAGCTCAATGGACGGTGATTGATCCCTCCAATCTGGCACAAAATATACTGACTGTTTCCAAAACAGCTACAACTGCCAGTAATGTAATTAACTCTTTCAAAGAGATGCAAAAAATCTACGATCAGGGGAAACAGTATTACGACAAATTAGAATCAGTACATAGTTTGATCAAAGATGCCCGCAAAGTGAAAGAAACGGTAGAACTGGTCAGCGAAATATCGCAGATCTATTCTACCAACTTCAATAAAATGCTATCCGATAGGAATTTTAGCGTTAATGAGTTGGAAGCCATATCGAACGGATATGCCAAGCTATTGAATGAAAGTGGCAACCTGCTTGCGGATATAAAGAATGTCGTTTCCCTCTCCAATGGACTTTCGATGACCGATGCCGAGCGTATGTCAATCATAGATGATATACACGCCAAGATGCTCGAACATCGCAACCTTGTCCGCTACTTTTCCAAGAAAAGCATTTCCGTGTCTTTTATCCGTAGTCAGGAAAAAGGAGATATGGAGCGAGTTAAAAGTTTGTATGGCAATCCATCCGATAGATATTGGTAATCATGACACTGCTAGCAATAGATTTTGATAACCTGCATCAGCTTCTGAGGAATCTACATCAGGATATGATGCCCCTTTGTGGTGATATGGTCGGTGTGGCTAAAGGAATAGCCGGACTCGGTGCACTCTTTTATGTAGCTTCCCGTGTATGGCAAGCCTTGGCACGGGCAGAACCGATAGATGTATATCCACTGCTCAGACCTTTTGTTATCGGACTTTGTATTATGTTCTTTCCAACATTTGTACTCGGTACGATCAACGCTGTAATGTCTCCTGTGGTCAAAGGGACACATACCATATTGGAGACACAAATGACAGATGTGCATGGCTTGCAAGCCGAGAAAGAGCGATTGGAATACGATGCACGGCTGCGTGAAGGAAAGGCATGGCTGGTCGATGACGAGGTATATGACCAAAAGATGAAAGATCTCGGAATTACGGATGCTGCCGAAATGATCTCCATGTGGGGAGAACGCACTTGGTATGATATGAAAGTGTGGTTCCGTCAACTGATTCGGGATTTCTTCGAACTGCTGTTCAATGCCGCAGCCCTTACGATTGATACCCTGCGAACGTTTTTCCTGGTGGTGCTGTCAATCTTAGGGCCGTTGGCATTTGCACTCTCTGTTTATGACGGTTTCCAATCCACGCTGACCAACTGGATTTCCCGCTATATCTCGGTCTATCTGTGGCTACCCATTGCCGACTTGTTCTCGGCAGTGCTTTCCAAGATTCAGGCACTCATGTTGCAAATGGATATAGACTTGTTGAGAGATCCGTCCTATGTGCCGGATGCCAGTAACGGTGTATATATCATTTTCTTCATCATCGGCATTATCGGATATTTCTCTATTCCGAGCGTGGCGGGCTGGGTTATTCAGGCAGGTGGCGGTAGTGCTACACGTGGAGTAAATACAATGGCAAGTAAAGGAACTGCAATGGCAGGTGGTGTTGCCGGAGCTGCCGCAGGTAATGTTGCCGGACGCCTGATGGGTAAGGAATAAGCAATCACACTGTATTCATTTATTAATTCAAAATAAAACGAACAAATGGAGTTCAAGAGTTTAAAAAATATAGAAACGTCCTTCAGGCAGATACGCTTGTTCGGTATTGTCTTTGTCTGTATGTGTGCCGCTATAACGGGTTATTCCGTATGGTCGTCGTACAACTTTGCCGAAGCACAACGCCAGCGGATCTATGTATTGGACGGTGGCAAGTCCTTAATGCTTGCCTTGTCCCAAGATATGACACAAAACAGACCTGTGGAAGCACGTGAACACGTCAAGCGTTTCCACGAGTTGTTTTTTACTCTCTCACCCGATAAAAAAGCCATCGAAAGCAATGTAAACAGGGCATTGTTCCTTGTCGATAAATCGGCTTTCAAATACTATCAGGACATGGCAGAAAAAGGGTACTACAACCGTATCGTGTCGGGAAATATCAATCAAATTGTACAGGTGGACAGCATTGCCTGTGATTTTGATAGCTACCCTTACAAAGCGGTAACCTATGCCAAACAAATGATTATCCGGGAAAGTAATGTCACCGAACGCAGTCTGGTTACCCGTTGCAATCTGATTAACTCGGTACGCTCGGATAATAACCCTCACGGTTTCACAATGGAGAAATTCGAGATTGTGGAGAATCGGGATATTCGGATATCGGAAAGGTAGGTAAGGCTATGATACGAAAAATAATGAATCGCATCAATGAATGGATCGAGGATGGTCTGCGAGGGTTACTCGGCAGACTTACCCCCGACAGACGGATTATCCTTGTGATAACGATGTTCCTAGTTTTCGGTGGTCTTTCCATCTATATGACCTTTTCTTCTATTTACAATTTCGGTAAAAATAAAGCAGAAAAGATGCAGATAGAGCAGATCGAATCGCTGAGACTACAAGTGGAACAACAGCGAGATAGTATTAACAATCTAAAATCAGTAGAATAATGGAACAGGAAGATTTGAATAAAGGAATACCACCACAAATGGAGGCTATTGCTGAAGTACAAGTATCTGTACCTGATAGTAAATCGGAAGCGAAAAAAGAACCACCGAAATCACCAAAGCCGGAACTCTCAATGGCGGAGAAAGAAAAACGAAAGAAGATGTTGATTATGCCGCTATTCTTCTTACTCTTCGGTGGTGCGATGTGGCTGATCTTTGGTCCGTCGGATGATGGGAAAGAACAGGCGGTAGGGTTAACGGGTTTCAATGCCGAACTGCCCGTACCAAAAGATGAGGGTATTGTGGGAGACAAACGAGATGCCTACGAACGGGAAGCAATGAGACAAAAGGAACAGGAGAAAATGAAATCTTTGCAGGATTTCTCCTCGATGTTCAACGATACCGAGCAAAGCGATAATGAACAAAAGGACAATGCCTACAATACTTCATTGCAAGCAGAACAGTCCCGAAGTTCAACTCGGCGAACGATACAGTCTTCGGCAACTGCTTATCAGGACATCAACAAGCAATTGGGTGACTGGTACGAAAAGCCTGCCGAAACTGACAGACAATCACAGTCTGCGATGGAACAGCGGATACAGGAATTGGAACGAAAACAGGAAGAAGCCCAAGCCAAAAAAGCGGAAGAGGACGAACAGACAGTCTTGCTTGAAAAATCTTATCAAATGGCAGCACGCTACATGCCTGCTCAACAGAGAGAACAACCAGCAGACGATGTAAACATAACACGTACTGGCGAGAAAGTCAAAGTACAACCCGTTAAACAAGTGCATCAGAATGTCGTATCGCTATTGGCTGCTCCAATATCCAACGATGAATTTATTGCCGTGTACAGCAAGCCCCGAAATACGGGATTTTTGACTGCCGCAGGTAATGAGGAGGTAAAGAATAAAAACAGTATCCGCGCTTGTGTAAACCAAACCGTAACCCTGACCAATGGCAAAGAGGTACAACTTCGTCTTTTAGAACCAATGAGGGCAGGCAACATCTTGATTCCTGCCAATACATTAGTAACAGGAGCTTGCCGTATAGGTGGTGAACGTCTGGAGGTAATGATCAACTCCATTCAGTATGCAGGAAACATTATTCCGGTTGAACTGCAAGTGTACGATATGGATGGTCAATCAGGCATTTTTGTTCCCAACAACGACGAAGTAAAAGCAGCCAAAGAAGTAGCTTCTACATTGGCATCATCAGCAGGAACAAGCATTATGATTTCCGATAATGCAGGCTCACAATTGGCAGCTGATATGGGTAAGGGTCTGATACAAGGGGCTTCACAGTATATCAGCAAAAAGATGAGTGTCGTAAAAGTTACCATCAAAGCAAATTACAAGCTCCTGCTGTTACCCAAAGAAAATTAATAAAACCACTAAAAAATCACCCTTTCAAGCAGCGAGAGCAGAAGCAAAATTTATTTTGATTATGCCGAGTCGTGAGAAACGGGCAATCTAAAGATTGAATGTTTAACGAATTTAAAATCAAAAGTATGAAACGAATCTTTTTTATATTAACACTTGCTGTAATTGTATTTACAGCCCATGCACAAGAAGTATCCCAAGATACTATTGTGGTGCATACCAAGCCGACAACGGGCGACTATTACGAGAGTTTTACCCGTCCGTTGACCTTTGACAGAATGATACCGCCTTATGCTCTGGAGATCACATTTAACAAAACCGTACATGTAATATTCCCATCAGCCATTCGGTATGTCGATTTAGGGTCGGCAGATCTTCTCGCAGCCAAAGCGGATGGTACAGACAACGTATTGAGAGTGAAAGCTGCTTTGCGGGATTTCAGTCGGGAGAGTAACTTGTCCGTTATTACCGAAGATGGAGCATATTATAGTTTTAATGTCAAATATGCGGATGAACCCGTAAAACTGTCTGTTGAAATGACCGACTTCCTTCATGATGGAGAAGCAGTGAATCGTCCAAACAATGCTTTAGCGGTCTATATGCAGGAGTTGGGGCAGGAATCACCTTTGCTTGTCAAGCTGATTATGCAATCCATACACAAGAACAATGACAGGGAGATAAAACACATCGGCTCGAAGCGTTTTGGAATACAGCACACGCTGAAAGGTATTTATACCCATAGCGGACTACTGTATTTTCATCTCCAACTAAAGAACTCATCCAACGTACCTTTCAATGTGGATTTTATCACATTCAAAATTGTGGATAAAAAAGTAGCCAAACGTACCGCTATTCAGGAGCAAGTGATTTGGCCGCTTCGTGCTTATAATAATTTGATGCTGATAGGCGGACAGCAGACAGAACGCATGATTTTCACATTGGCAAAGTTTACAATTCCTGATGACAAAATGTTGGTGGTGGAGCTAAACGAACAAGAAGGCGGACGCCATCAGCGGTTTACATTGGATAATGCCGATTTGGTTCGGGCAAAGGTTATTAACGAACTAAAAGTGAAATAAAATGAAACGGTTATATCTTATATTAACGACTGTGCTAAGCCTGGTCTTTACGGACCAAGTACACGCACAACGTTCACTTCCGGGTATGCGAGGCATACAACTCACGGGTGGTATGGTAGATGGAATCTATTCGTCCAAAAACGATAATGAAGCAGGGTATTATTTCGGTGTGGCAATGGCAACTTATGCCAAGAATGGCAACAAATGGGTGTTCGGTGCAGAATATTTGGAACGCTATTACCCATATCGGGAAAAACGATTACCAATAGCTCAATTCACGGCTGAGGGAGGTTATTACTACAATTTTCTGACTGATCCGTCCAAGACTGTTTTTCTCTCGTTGGGTGGTTCTGCCCTTGGAGGCTATGAAACATCGAATTGGGGAGAAAAGACTTTGTACGATGGCTCTACACTCCAACATAAAGATGTTTTTATCTATGGTGGTGCTATCACACTGGAGATTGAAACGTACCTGACAGATCGTGTTGTGCTACTTGTCACAGGACGGGAACGCATCCTCTGGGGCAACTCTACGGGGCACTTTTATGGACAGTTCGGTGTAGGAATCAAATTTATAATCAACTAGGGGCACGGCCCCTTTTATTTAACAGAATATATAAATACAATGATGAAAAGAATAAAGACTTTTTTCGGAATAACAGCATGGCTGGCAGCGATAATGCTGCTGGCCTCAGCCTGTAGTAGCGATATGGATATTAATAAGGTTTACGCATTTGATCTGGTTTGTATGCCAGTTCAGAAAAAAATCGTTCAGGGAGAGGTGGCGGAGATCCGTGCACAGATTGTAAAAGAAGGCAACTATCAGGATACTAAATTCTACATTCGTTACTTTCAAGTAGATGGCAAAGGGCAATTGCAACTCGATAATGGAATTATACTTCTACCAAATGACCTTTACCTATTGGAAAAGGAAACGTTTCGGATGTATTACACTTCCCATTCTACTGACCAACAAGTGATAGACGTGTATATCGAAGATAGCCACGGACAGGTCGTTCAAAAGACATTTTCTTTCCAAAATGACCGGGGTGACGAGGAAGAATTACCAACTGAAACGGAATAGTCATGATGACGATGATGGTAATCTCATACATAGTTACTTGGGTAAATATGATTTATGCCTACGTAACTGCTCCAACAGACGTTGAACTGTGGGGAGAAGAAATTGAATAGTGAACAATCAGACAAACGCTCAAAGATTCTTTGGGCGTTTGTCCTATATAAGACTTGACAATGAAATATATAACAATCCTATTGATAGCTTTACTTCATTTGTCTGCATGGGGGCAGCAGAGCGATTCTGTAAATAGAAAATCACAAATAGAAAAGTGTACGAAGCCGATCTATTCCATTATAGCATTTTGTCAAATAGCGGATTCTTTACAACTAACCATTGACGAATTATCGGACTATCCCGTAATATTTCCGATTAAAAAGACTCAGTATATTTCATCAGTCTTCGGGATGCGACAACACCCATGCTATAAAAAGCGAAAATTCCATACGGGAATTGATATTCCACAAACAAAAGGAACTCCCGTGTATGCTACGGGTAATGGAATAGTGATTGGCAGAGGTTATAGTTGGGGATATGGTTATTTTATCGAGATTCAGCACGCTGGCGGTTTTCGTTCATTCTATGCACATTTAAGTTGGATATTGGTAAATGTGGGGGAATGGGTTAGTATTACTCAACAGATTGGTTGTGTCGGTAATACAGGAGTAGCAACGGGTAGCCATTTGCATTATGAAGTCCGAAAAGGTAAACGTTATTTGAATCCGATAGGTTGGTGCTATTGTTTGTTTGAAGCAAAAAATAGAGGTGGCAGGACGTTAAATAATTAACAAAACTTATTATCTTTGAATTAAATCAACGACCTTGAATAACATTTTGAAAAACACTTGGAAATCGATTAGGGGTAGGTGTTTTTTTATGGATATATTTGCAATATGAAAACTGATTTAAATAAGTTGAAAGAGCATTTGTTCACACTCAAAGATTCATTAGAAGTTGACAAAATTATACTTGATAAAAACATCTCTGCTTTATCAAGTATCGTTGAAAGATTCTATTCTAAAAGTAGTCCATATCAAGAGAGGGTTAAATATTTCACCCAAGCTATAAGCCAACTCAAAATACTTAAAAAGGATAATAATCCTATATATGGATTTTCGACGGAATCAATAAAAAACGAAATATCAGACTTGATTGACAATATTGTCGAAGAGATAGACAATATCGGCTTGCCTGCTAATGATTTAAAAATTGACAAATCTATCAATATAACCAATAACCTGTTTCAAAGTCAAACTCAATCAATAGAATTGACTTTTGTTTTGGATATTTTGAAAGACGAGTTAAGTGGAAAGCAAATAAAAGAGATAAAAGAAATAATTGAAGGAGAAGGAGAAGTTTCTATAAAGAAGGAAAAATTAATCAACAAACTAAAGAGTTTTGGAGAAAACGTTCTTGCTGGTATAACTGCAAGTCTTATTACAAATCCCAATATATTTACTCAACTATAATTATAAAAATGGGAATAATTGATTCTTTACAATTGGCAGATACTGTAAACAAATGCAAGGATGTAATCTTAACGCATACAGAAAATATACCATCTTCTCCTGTCATAGAAAATAGTGATATATGGGGTATGCCTGAAAGTTTTGCAAGAATTATTATTCCTGCAATCATTACCTTATTTGTTTTTGTTGTTGGACAGATAATTGTTTGGTATAGAAGTCAAGCGGCCATACAAAATGAAACGAAAAATTACAGAACTATCATACTTAATTGGATAGATTTGATAAAGACAACTGTAGAGAAACAAGCTAAATCTTGTACTGAATTATCTGGAAATATTGCGAATTCACAAGATATACATCCTGAAAGATTTGAGTATTCAAAAATGTTGGCAGAAAAAGCTGATAGTATTGGAGTCGAGAGGTTTATTACTACTTTTATGATAAACTCGACATCTCCTAAAAAGGATGCAAAAAACGATAAAATGACCTACAATCTAATAAGTCAATTCAATTTCTTAAAGTCTATCGAACCACATATAGCTTTTACTTACAACAGCTATCAATCGCAAATATTAGAATTAATGCATGAATGGAATGTGGTATTTATGAAGTTAGACGAATTAACATCAGATTGGACGGCCAAAATAACATCTCCAGAGAATCCATACTATACATTTCATCATGAGGTTGTCAGAATCAGCAACGATTGGATACAAGGTGCGCCAAATGGGAGGAGTACAATGGTTTACTCTATGAGCAATTTAATAACTCCATTAACGGACTTAACAGCAGAAGAGCTTAATGGAAATATAAATAATGAATACGCTTTTCAAATGTCAGCAATTCTTCAACAACTTAGAATAATTGACTTAAAATGGCGAACCAATATAGAAGGAAACAGTAAGTTATTTGCTGACTTAGGAACTTCAATAAGTAATTCATATCTCTCATTAACAAATGCAAAACAATATTTTGAACAAAAAACAAAAGTGAAAAACATCTTTTCTCTAAGCAAATAAACTAAAATAAGGCTTTTACTTCTTTTTCTCTCTCTCTCTTCCGGATAGGAGGTTAATGCTGACATCGAATAACATATGATAGTAAAATGGAAAATAGAATTAGAATCATTGTTGATGTCGATATGCTTTCAAAACTTCGTTTCGATTATATTTCAACAGAGACCCAATTCCTATATTTTAAGAATATCATCCAACTCTTCTTTTTCAGAATACAACCTGTAAAATTGACAAAAATTCTGTTTTTCAATCTCGTACAATTCCATTTTTTTGTTAGATAACATGCAACTACCATAATTATTCTCAGAATGATAATTTTTTAAGCATAATTTATGAGTATCATCAAAATATGCACAACGACAATCATGTTTACACCTCTCAAAGATCTTTTCATATTTCATATTTAAATCAAGTAAGAAGTTAGCTTTCTCTTCGAGTTCTTTAATCTCTGCTTCTAAAGCACCGATAGTTTCCTCAATCTTCAATTTGAAAACTAGAGGAAACTGTTGCTTCACTTTTTCTATTTCATTGTTGATGAGATCTATTGGTCTTTCAAAGTCAGATAGTCTGGTTTTGAGTTTGTCTGTAATATGAGAAAAATCGAATAAATAAGTATAATTAATATTATCTCCTTTATCATAATATAATATTGGCTTCAACTCAAATCCAAACAAAGTGTTGATCTTATCAAATTCTTCTTTCCTGAAATAGAGAATATCTTTTTTATATGATTCATTATTGAACAAATAAGGGAATGACTTTTTATTGACAATGGAGTAATGTATATCATTGATTATTATCATTTTTAATCTGCCAATCTTCTCAACCCATTCTTTTTTATTCATGTATTCTTCATGATAGATATACTCTTTCAGACTTTTATTAAGATTATACAAATTCAGGTTTTTCAAATCAGAGGAAATCAATCTGTAAAAATCTAATGAAATTCCAAGCTCATAATAATTCGGATATTCTTTTGACGTTAAATTTTTAATGAAAACCTCTTTACAAGTATCAATGTCAAAGTTTTGAATTTCCTCTAATAAGTCTTCTTTTTTCACCGTATCACCCCATGTCTGTCGACCAAGCACAGATAAAGAGTTGAGTAATTTATATATTCGAATGATTTTTTGCTTAAACACTTTGAATTTTTCAACTCTTAGTGCCTCTAATCGCTCTTGCTCCCTTTCTTGTCGCTCTCTATTTTCTTTCTCTTTATATTTTTGTCTGAGTTCTAATACCTTTTGCTTTTCAAGATATTCTAATTTTGAGTATAATGATTCTTTTAGCAGTTCTGTATCTTTGTAGTAGGCTACTTTTTTATCAAAATCAAATTTGAGATCATCTAACCCGATGAACTCCTTGCGAAACTTAACAAAAATTCTTAAGAGCTTTTCTTGTATAAATGGTCGTTTATATAAGCATGAAAACTGATATTTGCCATTCTCATCAGGTTCAAACTGAAAGAAATTATGATAATGATTCAAATATTTGATATGCATAGCCATAGATGACTGTTCGATGATAGTTCTACTTTTAGGCATATTTTCTTCATCTGATTCTACTTTGATCTCTTTAATATTATTATCATCTAATACCCAAATTAAAAAGACATCTTTCCCTTTATATTTCTTCCGATAAAATTTAGTCCTGTTTATGAGATAACTTAATGGTATTTTGGAAAGTTGAAGTTCAAAGACCAAAATAGCTCCTTTGTAATGGCAAAGCACATCCGGTTTTCTTTTCCCTAATTCAGTAAACAAAAATTTCTGATCAACAATGACCTGCTCGACACCAGAGACAGTCTCTAAATAATCCCCAATCTTATGCTTTAATGTTCGATGTTTCTCACTCTCTTTTATTTCGTATATTCTATATAAATCTTCAAGTTCTTTCGGATTCCCCGATTTCAACTCACAATCATCAGAACCTGTTTTATGTTTTAAGTAAACATGACCTTTTCGATTTGTAATCTGCAATAATTGGTCACATTCAAGGCAGCATAGAGATTTTAAATTGAATTCTGGATAGTATTGCTCTTTTAAAGCCAATTCTTCCGCTTCCCATATGTTGGTTGCATATAGTATCTTTGCCGCAAAAGCTTTTTCCCCAGAGGTAAATTGCTCTGATACATCAAATGTTTTTCCAGACTCGTTGTCGTAGGCTATTTTTATTCTATTATTTCTTTTCATCCAAATGAATTCAACATCTGTTCCAAACTATACTCATCAGTAATTAACACATCTCGGGGCTTACTCCCTTGAGTAGGACCTACAATACCCGCAGCTTCAAGTTGATCCATCAGCCTTCCTGCTCTGTTATAGCCTATGACAAATTTACGTTGAATAAGGGATGTTGAACCCTGTTGATGTATAACAACAAGTCTAGCAGCTTCATCGAATAAAGGGTCTCTATCATCTAAATCATTATTTTGAATACTATAGTAATCATTAAAGCCAATATATTCAGGTAATTCATAAATAGAGTTATATCCTTGTTGGTCTCCTATAAAAGAAGTTATTCCCTCTATTTCCTCCGTTGATACATAAGGAACTTGTATTCGCGTTATATTCACTCCATCACAATATAGTGCATCTCCTCTGCCGGATAATTCTTCAGCTCCATTTTTATCTATTATGATTCTTGACTCCAAGGAATCAGAGGTTTTGAATGCTATTCGTACAGGGAAATTTGCTTTTAGATCGCCAGTTACAATGCTTTTTACAGGTCGCTGAGTTGCTAAAATAATATGAATACCAACTATATGTGCTTTTCTGGTTAATCGAATTAATGAAGATTCAGTTTCTTTGTTGGAAGTCATTGCCAAATCTGAGTATTCATCAATAATAACGACTATATAAGGTAAGAAGCGATGCCCTTGGCGTGGATTCGAGTTACGTTTTTTGAACTTTTGGTTGTAATCATAAATATTCCTTGTTCCACTTTTGAGGAAAAGATTGTAACGGTCATCCATTTCTTTGCATACGGAACAAATGGTTTGTTCCGCCTTATAAATATCTGAAATAACAGATCGTTCTGAATCAGGTAACTTTGCCAGATAATGCTTTTCAATACGAGAGTATAGGTTAAGTTCTATTATATGAGTATCTATCAATACAAATTTCAATTCTGCTGGATGTTTCTTATACAGTAATGATAAGATAATATCATTTAATAGGACGGATTTTCCTTGTCCTGTAGCTCCCCCTATTAATATATGAGGCTGTGTTGTCAAGTCAACAATAACGTTCTCTATCGTCATTGTTCTGCCTAAAACTAAAGGCAACTCAAATTCGGATTCCTGAAAATTAGAAGATGCTATCAGTACTTTTAGTGGCAATATTTCAAAATTCTTGTTGGGAATGACAATTCCGATAGTTCCTCTTTCCATAATAGGCTCAATAGATAACTGAGGAACTGGTAAGGCAAATGCTAAATCTGTTTTTAATTGCTTTATCTTTGAAATACGAAATCCGGCTTTAGGTACTATTTCATATAAAGTATTTACATATCCTATATTCGCTTGGATAGATATAATCTCAATATTATAAGCTTGTAGTATAGATATTATCTTGTCTTTTGTTCTTTCGATTTCTTCACTATTCGTGTTTAGTGGTTCATATATTTTCAATAAATCTTTTGTAGGGTAGTAATAATTGGATAAATCTTTCGTAGGATCATAGTCATCCAATTCTTCATAAATTTCCGGTTGCAATTCTTCTTCACCTATGGTACTGTCATTGTCAGGCACAACTATTGCGAAGGTATTTCCCTCTATTGAAATATCTTCTTCTCCAATTGACTCGGTATTGTTTAGTCTTTCGACCTGTTCAAGTTCACTTGCAGGTATGATGGAAGTTTGTTCAGCTTTCTTTTTTCTAAAAAAAGAGAATATTCCCATTTGATTTGATTTTTAAGGTAAATATACAATTAACTCATTGTATAATATTATTGATTTATATTTGCAAGGCTAACTATATTTCTGGCATAATTGAAAATAAGATTTCTCCCTTCCTTTTGTGAGACATCTAAATTCTTATTTACAAATCCAAGTCAGTCCTTTATTGAATATTGAAATTTAGCCTTCTTCTATTATGTGAACAATTTTATCTTCATTTAGTACAAATCTAATTCGTCTATATTGTTGTGTATTTCTGACCTCTTTTTCATCATCAGCCGAAACAGGGAAATATGTAACTCCAATAGTAACATTGGGCAGTTTAATATCCCAAGAAGATGACTTTATTGCGAAATTCTTGGCACACAGTTCTTGATTAGTAGATTTGATATATTCTTCAAACTCTTTGAGCCCCTCAATTCTTTGTATTATTTGCCAGTTTTTCTTCTTCTCAAAGATTACATTTTCAACTAAATTCTTTGTTACTTTTTCATATTCCGATTTATTACAAGAACTTATGAAATCTCTGATAATTTTTCGAGGAATCTTTTGCTCTTCTCTTAGTTTCTTCTTCTTATTTTCTATATATTTCTTGAAGTCCTCATTTACAGAATCCTGCATTTTGTAATATCCTGAATGAAATGCGTCATAAGGACTTTCATATAATTGATCTTTAAAAAACTCAGATTTGTCAATATTGTTATTGGTTCTAAACTCATTTAGAAGTAGAAATCCTTTTTCTTCGGTTGCTTTGTTTATTCCACTAATTAAGTTGATATAATAATCTTGTTCGTGTTCGTCAAATAAAACTTGTACTTTAGGATTAAATTTTTCTGGTTTACTATTTGACCTTTTTATAAGATATTTAGTTTCATCTAATGGATCTTCAATTTGTCTCCACCAACCATCTGTAGAAAATTCGGATTGATATCTTGATATTTGCAGCCTTATTTCTTTTCTACCTCTTTCTAGGTCTGATGTAAATTCATATTCAGGAAAACATTCAAGGATTGCAGAATCTAATTCCCACTCAGCATAATCACTAGTGAAATTTAATTGAAAGTGATTTTCATATTCAAAAATGTAAATGGGGAATTCAATTTTACGACTAATGATAGCTTGTTTAATAATGTCTATATCTGACTTTCGATTTACTGATATTGTAATTTCTGTTTCAATCATTTGCTCGTCTATTAGATAAAATCAATTTAATTCTTTCAGCATATTTTCAATTTCGTCCTTTGTATTCTCCCCACGATATGCAATAGAGTGTTCTGTATTTGCATATTTACCGCCTCTTTGAGCACTGAACCAGTTAAAGGAACCAATGCACATACAGTCATTGTCCTTTATCACGATTTTGCTGTGTATATTGTTCGCAACTTTGACCTCAATACCTAACTTACTTAGCTTATTCAAAGTCGAATGGAAGACTTCTTCTTTTCTTTTATCTAATTTATTTTGCGTGTGAGTATTAAATCTTTCATCAGTATAGATTGTGATCTTTATATTCTTATTTGATAAGAGTTGGTCATATCCATTTCCTTCAATGGTAGAGTAAATAAGCCAAGGAGAGATAATGATAATTCTTCGAGTGGCTTCACTGAATATCTTTTTCAAGAATACATCGTGTTCTTCATAGTTTGTAAGTATTTCCAACGGATGTTCTTTGGAAATTAAATCGTTTCTTACAAACAGTTTTGAATATTGATGAGTATATGACAATTCATTATTTTCGCTCTCCAAAAGGTATTTTGCCAATATTCCGGTCGGGGATACAGACTGTCTGTTAAATAATGACATATCGCCAAAAACTAAGAAACTGTCTTTTGCTCTTGATACAGCAACATTGAGCATGCTTCTGTCATTATCTATAAAGCTGCCCTTATTATGTCTTGAATAGGTTGGTGAAAATAGTACAACTTCTCTTTCTGCTCCTTGTAGAGAATGAACTGTTCCGACTGTTATTTGAGAAAGTTCATCTTTAATACCTTTATCTTTAGCCAATTTTAAATATTCGGCTATTCTATGAGATTGTACCTTAAATGGAGTTACTACAGCAACAATATCTTTAATTTCTTTTCCATTATATGCTTCACGTAAGTTTTTATAATTATTGATAATCCAGCCTGCTATTATTTTAGCTTCTAGTTCATTTTTCTTACTTCCTCCAAGAGCATTCTGACATTTGCCTTCAATGTTCAAATATCCCATTGAAGGAAGGATAGCATTTTCAGGAGCGTCACCTCTCATCGGTTTGAGAACTCCTTTATAGCATAGTTCGTTACAAAATCTTATTATACTGTCATAACATCTTCTATGTTCATATAGGTATAATCCTCTTTCCAACTCCTTTTCAGGATAATATTTGGATCTATTCTGAGAAATTTTCATCACACTACCTCCATCTGAAGCAATTCCTTTCGATTGTAGATCTTTGTAAACTTTATCTATTTCGGCTACTTTTAGATCTTTAGAAATCAAGTTTCCTTTATGAAGATTTCCAATATCAATACTCTTGGTTAACTTGCTTATCGGAGGGATCTGCAAAGTATCACCAATGACTAATGCTTTTTTTGCTAAAGAAAATCCAGCTCCAGCAACTTCGGGTGAAACCTGACCAGCTTCATCAATAATCAGCAAGTCAATAAAGTCATATAAATAATCAACTTTCCATTGTTTATCTTGAATATTTCTTGAAAAGTAAAAATGATTGGGTAACATGTAAGAGGTCATAACTGCACACGGAGTTATTTTCATTCTCCTATGCCAGTTATTTTCCCGAATATTCTTCCATGGTTTGTCAATCTTTTCCAGGTACTTTTTTTCAATCATCTGTTCTATCTCCAACAACCATCGCCCTTCCCAATAATGGGTGGCTATAAGGAACATTTCAAATCTTATCTTGGTATCAGCTTTTTTATCTATTTCGATAAAATTCTGATTAGGACTTATATCATTGTCTAACTTATTCAGAGCAATTTCACAATTATTCCGAACCTCAGTAAACTGATCATATTCTTGAATATTCGTATAGATGTGTTCTTTTTTACTTTGTATATCTGCTTGCAATTTATTGACATCCAAATCCTCTATTTGTAGATGTTTTGCGAAATTGTTCTCTTTCGCAAAAACTTTAGCCTTTAAATTGCGTTTTTGTTTGACAAAAGGAAGAAATGAGAATACGGATAGAAAGATACTTTCCGAAGCTAGATATTTTTCCCATTTATTTTCAATAACTTCAATCTCCTCTTTGTTCGCATTAAGTATTACATAAAGTTTGGTTATTTCCTCTTTGTTCTTGTAATCAATATTTAAAAGTGTGCTGAGCTCTTTTCCTGAATTGTGATAGCTATGGTAAGTTTCTTCAATCTTACTAAGTAAAGACTTTCTTTCCAATAATAGATTATGTAGCTGATTTACAGTTTTATCAACTGTTATCTCTCTATTGTTAAAGGCTTTCTGGGATTTGTCTAAATAAGATGCTTTTGCATTTACATAAAAGCCTTCTGTTTCCATCTCCTTCACAACCTCCTCTGTCAAATAGCCCTTTTCTCTCGCAGCGAACCCTCGCATACTGGATACGAAATAACTGCCAAAACTATTTACATCATCAATCCATCTGCCTGCAAAATCACCATCTCCTATAGAAAAATCTTTAGCAAAAGAATCTATTATATTTGTTACAGCTTGATTGTTAGTGGAATTTGCAATTATTACCGGAGGTTCATTCTCTTCTATGGCATTTCTCACCCATAAGCAAGCAACAACAGAAAGCAGCATCGTTGTTTTTCCTGTTCCGGGAGGACCATTGACAGCTAATATTTCCCCATTTTTTGCATCCAACAATGCAGAAACAGCAGTTCGCTGTGCATCGGCTAAAGGATGCTTATTATTATTGTGTCCTAATCGTTTCGAAAAAAAAATATCAGAATCAACTACCGAAGTTTCATTTTCTTGCTCAATGGTTGCATAGTTTCGTAAAAGACCTAGCTCCGGCTCTTCTTTTCGAGTGTAGAGGTCTTCATAAACAGCGGTAATCTTTGAAGAAATATCCAATTCGCCATCTGTAAAATAAGCAGAAGCTATTCTCTCATAGCCTTCGAGTATATCTTTAGAAGGAATAACCTTATCTAATAGTTTACCAATATATTCCAAATATTCATTCCACTTTGTAATGTATGATTCGATAGATTTATTGAATTCCTTATCATTAGTCAATTTATCTTCAATAGTCTTATCCCAACTCTCATTATATTTATTAAGAATACTTGTAAATTCTTTTTTACTTGCTTTACTTTTAGATAAAGATTTGACTAGCTTTTTAAAATCGCCCTTTGCTTGTTCTTCATCAATAAGTGTTTGTCCTAATAAGCAACTTATTAATCCTTCTTGGTATTCAGATTCGATATTTTCGGAGAAGAACTCTTCCCATTCTGAAGTTTCCTCAAATTCAAATGAGGGCACATTCTGCTGTGTAATGAATGAATCGTAATCATCCATATTACCAATAAAGAAATCTTCTTTATCTAAAGGTCGTAATAAATCTCTTGGAATAATTGGATTTCCTATGGGATATACAAAGCCATATTCGGAAACCTGAACTTTGAAAATTATAGGAAATAGAACTTCTGGACGATAATCTTTTTCATACTTGTTGTGGCTAGTCACTTTTCTAAAAGAGAATGGAACATATGAAATCTCCATTATACTATCTTCAAACGAAGATAATTCATGAAGTACACTCTTACTATTAACCCTAAATAATGTATTCTCGTCATTCAGTAAAAAAGATTTTGCTAAATCAGATAGTCTATATTTACCTTTTGAAAACTGTTTGTCTACAAGAGAATCTCTCCAATATTTAGTAACTCTTTTATAATATTCCATTTCTTGTGTTTTACATATCCTATTAGGAATCTGGATAGTGTTTACACAAAAATAACTATAAAAGTTTCACGATGAATTAAAATCTATTGAATATAAAGTCATATATTAAGATGAATAGTCATTTTCGATATTCATTCTCAAAAATAGATGAAAAATTTAGACAGCTTTCATCTGATTCTACTTTTATTTAAATAAGTCTCACATGGCTTTTTGCTTCTTTTTCTCCCGCATAAAATCATCTTGTGGCTCATGGAAAAAGAAGCGGCGGAAATTTCTCTCCGCCGTCAAGTGTTAGATTTTCGTTTTAGTTCATCGAGTTGTGAAAGCATAAACGTATGATTCTCTCCAACTGTATGCCCCGAACCCATTAGAAAGGGACTATTTCTACACAATTTACATTGTTTGATGGCCTTGTTCAGATGAGTCACTTCGATCGATTTACCTGTAATATCTCTAATTTTCATTGTCTTTAATTTCTGACTTAAATACATACCAACTATCTCTATAACTCTCCCCAAGGAGGTTAAAAGCTCCTGCCAGATTACTACTTCGAGCAAACTTCTTGGCTTCCAAAATAGAATTGAACTCTCCTAATTTTCGGAAGCCAACAAATAAAGTGTAAATATTTTCTATCATTATGCTGCTAATCTATTTTCTATCAGTGATATATTTTGCTCTACAAGTTGAATTATTCTATCGTGGTGCTTGGTGTTCTTATTACATACTCCACGGCTTTGAATAACCTTTAATTGTGAGATTGACACTTCAATTGTTTCAATGCGTTTGCCATCAATACAAGCTGAGAGTATTAGCGAATCGGCTTTTGAATAGTAACCACCTACACAATGGTGCATCATTTTCCCTTCCAATATTATATCTGCTATGCTCTCCAAGACACGAACTCTGATGGTACCATCTGAAAACGCAAGTCCGAAAAATTTGCCTTTTTGCTCTCTGAATGAATCCTCCTTTGCAAGTTGCTTTTCAAGTTCGGCTTGTGTATCTGCTTTGGCTCTTTTGATAACATATCTGTCGTGTTCCGCTTTTAGGTCTGTCGGGCAAACGTATTTTGCATTGTGCAGGTCTTTTCCGAAGAATCGAAGCATATCTATATAGTCGCACCAAAGAATTGCATCTTCAATTTTGTATTTGTTGCGGATGGCTATTTTGATAGATTGCCAATAACAGTCAATATTCTTCCATCCGCTATTCATCATGCGTTCCAATAGTTTTGTATAGCCTGCTTTAATAAGCGTTTCGGCTCTACTATCGCTCAATAGGGTACAGAATAGGTCTAATGGATTTTGTCCGTACAATGCTTTTTTATAGTCGGTTCTTTTTAGTTCGGGTATAAGTTTCTGACGTGGGTATATTTCGCCCATGCTTCCTATCTTGTCATAGACGTTTATGTAAAACTTATTGTTAGCATTCTCGTTTCTTAGCTCCAAAGGAGTATGAAATATCCATGAATCAATACTACATGTTCCCATCGTTTGGCGAAGTCGGGCAAAAGTATAATGTTTCCCATCGGGAGCAATCCATCGTTGCATCACTTCTGAATATGAAAGTTTTGTCGGTTCTCCTATTTTGAATCTATAACTTAACATGAGAGTGCGTATTACTTGGTAGCCTTTGTGAGCCGTGATGATGTTCATATAGTAGCTATCGTCAAATGTTCGTTTCTTGGTAGTCTTAGCTATTAATATTGATTGACAATTCGGACACTCGCAACCCAAAAGGGTATTGGCTAGTTCTCCCATCCCTTGCCACGAGAGACCGCACTTGGTACAGGTAACGATTCCTTTTTCGGTTCTTCGTCCAACATATTGGATAACGTGGTCATATCCCCATTGGATTTGTGTTTTCGTAAGTTTGGGTAATGTTTTACTTGCCTCTACTACTGCTTTTTGGAGTTTATTCTTTGGTTTCATAGGTTGATAATTTAAAAGTCAAATAGACTTGGTTGGAGATTTAATTCTACTTTTTTGGCTTTCTTGGTTGGCTGTGTCATCTTTCTATAGGCTTCGTCTTGTGCCTTTTGCATGGCATCTTTTCGTGCTTGTTCTTTTTCTTCGGCTGTCAATATTACCACATGATTAACTGCTACCTGTGCATGGTTTATAGGAGTGCCTATTTCTATTGAATCTTCATCATAGAAATGTACTGCCATGCCAAATATCTCATCATCGTGAAAACCGTTGCAACCGCTTTTTTGCACTTGATTTAGAATATAAGTAACACAATCCTCTAACTTCTTTTCGGGTAGAGAATAGCGAAATGAAAAAAGTAAATCTATTTCGGCACGTTTGTCTAAATATGCTTGTATCGTATTTTGAAAATGGTTTGTTGCTTTCATATCTTTGGGTATTATGGAGCAAAAAGGCTCAGCCCCTTGTTATTATTTAATTAATCTAGTCCGAAATAGTAGGCTAAGCGTTGCTCCTGCGATTTTGAAAATATCCATCCTGCCAACCTTTTTCCGTTAAAGGTCAGTCGGTTGTTAAACTTTCCTCCCATTGCTTTGAGTTCATCTTTGATGGCTCTTGTTTCTCCGAATACGGCAACGGCTTTGGCTGAATACTCTACTACTGTGCAACCGTTCTTACTTGTACCGTTCTTGTCGCTTGGGGGCGGTGGTGGTGTATCATCATTCTTTTTGATGCGGATGTTATCTTCACAGCCTGCGGTGTAGGCAAATTCCTTTATCATACCCTCACGGCTGTACATGGATACTTTTTCAATTATCCATCCGCTATATTTGCTTTCGCCTAAATAATACCCTGCACCCATCGAATACTTTTCCCGATGTTCATAATCTGCGTTGTATTCTGCTAAATAGGCTGTTTCCTCGAAATTGGATGCATGTTTCCGCATTTCAGAAAAGATGTCTCTTTTGTGTGTAGAAAAACCTAAAATGACAGTCCGTGTTGTTCTTGATGCAAAATAATCGGTTTGGCTCTCGCTCTGGTCTTGTTTCAAGCGTGCCACAATAACGCCCAAAGCATTTTCGGGAAGTATCTCGGCAAAACGTTTGCTTCCGATTGCTTTTATTTCCTCCACTCGTATGCGTTCTTTTTCTTTCTCGTCCGCTTCTTCTTTGGCTTTGGCTTGTGCTTCTTGGAGTAATATTGCCACTTCAAAGCTGTCCATAAATTGAGGGTTGTCGCTGTCGTAATAAAACCCAATGCCAAACTTCTCTTTCAATGGTCGGATGATGTCGGCAGTATGAAAGTCTTTTGTCGTTAGGTTTATCAACTTGTAAGTGATGCCCCATTGATTTTTTGTAATGTCGTACACTACATATCTGTGATAACTATACCCCTCCATTTGGATAACTTGGTTAATCTCTACCACTTGCACTGCTTTGTCTATTTCCTTGTTCGCACCTAATAAAAATACTTTGCTCATAATTCTAAATTTTAAAGGGTTATAAATAAGTCAGCATGAGATAAATAAAGGTGATTACAGCACCCAACATGAGCAGGCACGAAAGAATGCCCCGAATCACATTATAGAAGAGATACAGACCCACCAAAGCCCAAATAAACCCTATTCCCCATAAGGAGTAACCCACGATAATTAAGACTATTTTCAAAACCCAACCTATGCTAATTGGAAGGTAGGTGGATCGCTGTTTCTTATTTTTTTCTGCCGTTTGTTTCATAATTTCTGACCTTTTTTTTAACGCTATGCCGTATCGGAGCCGGTGAGGAGTATTCGAGTTTCAGAAGCTTAAAAAAGGGTAGTGTTTAGCTGTGCAAGGTTTTGACGAATAAATACGCTC
>POVV01000587.1_pt1 | contig 21810 bp, 22 predicted proteins | sample 1560271 | NCBI WGS metagenome assembly POVV01 (sample SAMN08337232, study PRJNA429181) | Bioreactor metagenome, whole genome shotgun sequencing project. | biome: cows' rumen and soil; feature: anaerobic; isolation source: anaerobic chemostat enrichment culture, galacturonate as sole carbon... | reverse complement strand
TGAAGTAGTCTAGATAAAAAAGAAGAGCTTTTGGGCTCTTCTTTTTTTGAACTGGGTATTTACTCCCATACCACGATTTTCTCTCTAAGCTGGTAATACTATATTTTGAATAGTACGGAGACACCTTCCAGTTTTGTCCCTGGAATTACCGCTGAATAATAGCAGGGGAATTCGCTCTTTTCGTCGAATTTTGTGTAGAAATGGATTATATTATGACTATTATGAGGAGCAGACAATGCGTAAGAACAATAAGCGTGTACTAGGCATTCTGGCGCTGCTTTTGGTATTTGGACAACTTTCTGATGCTCGGCCAATGGCGGTTCAGGCGGCTGCGTCTGTGCGGAACGGCAATTCGTCGACCGTGACAAAACTGTCAGTTCCGACGATCATTGAAGCTGATCAGGTTTATTTAAACGATACCTCTGGTGAGCTGTTTGCGCGTGGTAATGTGAAAATTACTCAGGGGCAGGATACTATTCTCACAGACTATCTGCGCGGCAACCAGCAGCAGACAACTATCTGGGTTGACGGTAGCGCGACTCTCGTACAACCGGATACCGAGTTGACCGGCAATGGCTTGGTATATAACTATGGCGCTAAAACCGGTGAAGTCAACCAGGCCAGAGCAGTTATCACCAAACCGAAAGAGCCTGAAGATCCTATAAATTTTGATAATGCAAAAGTAAAGCGGGAATTCCTAACTGGGCAGAAAATCGAACTATCGCCAGGTTACTTATCTGCCCAGAATGCAACCTATACGGGTTGTGAGCTCAAGACGCCGGATTATCATGTTAGCGCTGATAAGGTAGAAGTGTGGCCAGGCGATAAAATGATTGCCCATAATGCGAAGTTCTGGATCAAGAACACGGTTATCTTTTCATTGCCTCGTTATGAGAGATCCCTTAAGGAGAAAAGTGAAAGCGCGTTTCCCTCTGTTGGCTATTCGAGCGACAATGGCGTATATATCCGCCAAAATCTAAGCTATCCATTTAATCCTCATTTGCAAGTCTATGCTAATCTGGCTTATTACAGTAAAGCTGATTTCCGACCCCAGTATGGTATCAAGTGGGAAAAGAAAGACTACTATCTAAAGATCGAAGCCGGCGATTACTATGATAATGACGTATGGCTTAAAAAACAGCCGGAGTATATGTTTGGTATTCCCAAGCAGCGTATTGGCAATTTGCCGGTCAGCTATCAGCTAACCGCATCTTACGGCAAGTGGACTGAGGGCGCTACGACCAGTTGGCATCAGGATTATTCGATTTATTTTAGTGGCGATACGATGGTTCTCGACTCTGCAAACACATTGCGTCTATCTTTAGGAACTGGCTGGCGTCATATTCGAGAAAGTGCAAATGATTCGGCGAACACCGTATGGAGATATGATGCTGCCCTAAGTAAGCAATGGTCTCCCAAGGTTAAGACCTTTGTGGCCAATCATTATATCGAAGACTATAATGCGTTATTCACCTACGATGCACCAGAGGTCTATAACGAATTGGCATATGGCCTATCCTATGCAATCAATGACCGCCATACGGTATCTTACCAGCAGAGCCATGATCTGGACAGCGGCAGCCTGTATAGCCGCACGTACGGCTGGGACTACAACATGCACTGCTGGCTGTTGAAATTCTCACACACCAATTATACGGATGACCAAAGTGATAAATGGCGTGTGAAAGTGGATGTTGATTTTTAAACACGAAAGGCGTTGTGGATCTGTAAGCATTCCTATGAACGAGGTTTGATTCGTTCATAGGAATGCTGCTGATTCAGGTGCACAGCGTCGTTTTTGTATTCTTTTTCCGAAATCATTCGCCCTTGGATAAGTGCGACTACGCTTCAGGTGAGGTTTCTAACCCCACCCAAAGCGTAGTCGCACTTTATAGCTTTTTTTCATTTGGCCTGCTATAATTAGGTTTGGTTAATGGCCTTTTCATGTGTGCATATAAGGAGTAATTTATTTTGTTAAAAGCGTTTATTAAATTTTCTCTGGTCGGAGCATCTGGTACGCTCGTCAATCTCGCGGTGTATTCGCTTGCTATCTATTGGGGGACAAACTATCTGTTTGCGGCGACGATATCTTTCCTCGTTGCTGTTACGAATAACTTTTATTGGAATTTTATCTGGACCTTCAAGGACAAAGCTCCGGAAAGGAGCATCAGAAGAAAATATGTATATTTCTTCCTGATCAGCATAGTAAACTTCGGCATCAATCTCATGGCTTTACACTATTTTGTCGATGTTCTGCTGCTGAACAAAATCCTAGCCCAAATCCTAGCCATCGGCGTAGCCAGTGTATTTAACTTTTTGTTGAATTATCTTATTACTTTCCGGTAATCTAATTTTGGGCGTTCAGAAAGGTCTAGATGCTAGGCGGCTCCGCAAACCCTGCCGCGACGCGTACTCGAGTGTACGCTAGCAAAGAGTTTGTGGAACAACAACGCAGATGGGCCTTTATCAACGCCCAAGTAAGAGGAGTTGATTCTGTGAAGACCCTCATCATCATCCCGACATATAACGAGCGGCAAAATATTGAACCCTTATTTGAAACCATCTTTACCGTCAATAATGACGTTCATATCTTAGTCGTCGATGATAATTCACCTGACAAAACGTACGAGCTTGTTGAAGAGCTTCGACAGAGCCGTTATTTGGATAAAGTGTTTCTGATTAAACGCGCTGGAAAGCTTGGGCTCGGCACCGCTTATGTTGCCGGTTTTAAATGGGCGCTGTCTCATGGCTATGACTATATCATGGAGATGGATGCCGATTTTTCTCATGATCCTGTGTATATCAACGACTTCCTGCGGGAAATAAAAAACGCCGATCTCGTGATCGGCAGCCGCTATGTATCTGGCGGCGGAGTGGTGAATTGGGGTGTTGGCCGCAAGCTGATCAGCCGCGGCGGCAGCTTATATTCCCGCACGATTCTCGGGCTGCCGCTCCACGACATCACCGGCGGCTATAAATGCTTCCGGCGGGAAGTGCTGGAAAGCATCAATCTCGACCATATCAAATCTAACGGCTATTCGTTCCAGGTGGAGATGAACTACCGGACATACTTGAAAGGCTTCCGGATTAAGGAAGTCCCCATCATCTTTGAAGATCGCCGGGTAGGGCAATCGAAGATGTCGCGTAAGATTTTCCTCGAAGCCATCATGATGGTCTGGCGGCTGCGCCTGTCAAAAGGCGAATTGCAGAAAGGTTAATTAATCGGATTAGGGCAAGAACGATTCCGCGCTAGGCGTATCCGTATATCATCGCATTCCGTAACACCACACCTTGTCATCGCGAGCAAAGCGCGGCGATCTTCCTCGAAGACACGGCACTAAGACTGTTAAAGTAGAAAAACGCATCGTAAAGTAGATTTACCTTAATGAGGATCTCCTCTACAAAGGTAAGTCTACTTTATTTTATTAAGGTAGCGATAAATCGTCGGTTCAGAGATTTGCATCCGGCGGGCTAATTCACTCAACCCTCCTTTTAGTAAGAACAGGCCATTTTCGTTGAGGCGCCGTATCACATCCATTTTTTCTTCCACAGACATTCGCTCCGGCGGAATCTCGTATTTATTCAAGACATTATCAATAATCGCAGTCAAAACGTCATCAATCGAGTTATGCAGGTTCTCGAATATCTCCGCGACCTCGATTGATGTTTTTTCAGGCTCAGGCTGTTGTGGCAGCACTTGAATCAGATTGTCCAGCAATTTTTTGGTCTCTACGAATGTACTGACATCAATATTGACACAGAGCACGCCGATGATCTGATTTGCTTTATCGCGAATGAAGAAACTGGATGAGCGGCAAATCCGGTTGTTTTTTACCCGGGCATGATATGACGCAATAAAATCTGTCTGGCTGTTTAGTCCTTCTTTTAACACTTTAAGAACCAGATCGGTGACCGGACCGCCAACCTCCCTGCCGCTGATATGTCCGTTGGCAATAGCAATAATCGAGTTATCCGGAGTGGATAAATCATGCAATACGACTTCCGCATTAGGGCCGATTGCTGCTCCCAAAAAATTAACAATCGGAATATAGCTTCTCAATATATTCATTTCCGGCCTCTCTTTCGTTCATTTCGCAGAGCGTATAATTGTTTCGCTCTCTGTAATTATTTTCTTGTTAGATGCAATTATAACGTTTTATGCAGTTCTGTCAAGGATACGATGCATGATTTAAATATATCAAGAAATGGCTGGAAGGAAAACTACTTTGATCAATCTCGACGAAATATTCGATTAATTGCTAAAAATCTCATCATTTTATATTGACAAGCAACTAAGGTGTCTTTTATACTAAAACTAACATTAATAATAAATTATTAATGTTAGAATAATTTATTATTAAATAGAAATGAGCGAACGGAGGCAAAAAGAAATGGGCATTCTTATTACCGTCTTAGTTGTCATGTGGGTAATCTATATGATTGTCAAAAAGTATTATCCGCAAGCAGTTTTGCTGGTTGCTGGCATGGTTTTGCTGCTGGCGACACAACAACTGGGCATTAATCCGCTTTTAGACGCAAAAGCGAGCTCCCAATCCGCCATTCTCGACGTTGTTCATACAATCAAGGTTTTACTTAGCTCCAGAATCGCCGGCCTTGGCTTAACTATTATGTCGATTGCCGGTTTTGCCAAGTATATGGAGTATGTCGGTGCCAGTAAATCGCTGTTTGCTGTTGTTGCTTCCCCATTACGCAAAATCAAATCACCGTATTTTCTGCTGATGCTCACTTTCTTTGTCAGCCAGTTCTTGGTCTTATTTATTCCCAGCCACGCCGGCCTGGCTTTATTATTGATGGTAACAATGTATCCGATTCTCGTCCGGTCCGGTGTAAGCAAGCTTTCCGCCCTGGGGGTGATTGGCTGTGCACAATATATGGATGTTGGACCCGGTTCAGGCAATGCTATTTTGGCGGCAAATATCTGCAAAATTGATCCGGCTGTATACTTTGTCAATCATCAATTGCCGATCTTTTTTACCACCACGGTTGTGCTGGGCATAGTGCATTATTTTGTGCAGCAATGGTGGGATAGAAAAGAGGGCTTTGATCCCTCTGTGGAAAATATAGAAGCATCTGTACAAGTAGAGGAACAACGCCCTCCTTTGATTTACGCGATTTTACCGATCATACCGATGGTGTTCATTTTGGGCTTCAGCCCGCTGCTGAACAGTAAGATTAAGATGGATGTCGTTACCGCGATGTTTCTCAGTACCTTTATCGGCATGGTCTTTGAATATGTGCGGACAAAGGATTTTCGCGGCACGCTTGCCGGTTTGAAGAATCTGTATGAGGGAATGGGCAATAGCTTTGCCACAGTGATCTCGCTGATTGTGGCAGGTGAGGTGTTTGCCGCCGGTTTGATGAAGATTGGCGCGGTGGACTCGCTGGTTACTGGCGCCCAAAACTTGGGATTGGGAATTTATGCGCTGATTATTCTTTTCTGCTTTGTCATTGCCGGGTGCGCCTTCTTGATGGGCTCAGGAAATGCCGCGTTCTTCTCATTTGCAGCCATGGCGCCGAAGATTGCGACCGCTATGAAAATTGATGTCATTACCCTGCTTCTGCCGATGCAGATCATGACCAGTTTTGGTCGTGTCATATCACCGATTACTGCGGCGATTGTCGCAATTGCCGGCATAGCGGGAGTTTCGCCGGTTCAGGTGGTGAAACGGACGTCCATTCCGATGCTGGTTGCCGCTTTAATTAATATAGCGTTTGTTCTTATTAACTCATAAAGGGGGATGAATTGACTTGAAATGTGCCAGATGTGGTCACCGGAAATGTTATTTGGAAGGGAAAAACTGTACTAAGATTAGTCCGGAGGAGGTTGTAAAAGCGTATCAGGGCGAGCAGCTGACGATCATGAAAGCGGCTGCCTGTACAGAAGGACGGTTTTACAATAACCTGACCCGTTTAGAAGAAACGGTCGAGTTTTGCAAGTTGGCAGGCTATAAAAAAATCGGTATGGCTTTTTGCATCGGCTTAAATCAGGAGGCCAAGCTGATCGAAGCCTACTTCTCACAGTTCTTCGAAGTCTATTCTGTTTGCTGCAAGGTTTGCGGTATCAGCAAGTCGGAGCTTGCTTTGGAACAAATCAAGGAAGGCGCACGGGAGACGATGTGCAATCCATTGATGCAGGCCGGCATTCTCAAAGAGAAAGGGGTCGAATTCTGCGTTACGGTTGGCCTGTGTGTCGGTCATGACGCGCTGTTTACCAGCGCTTGTGAAGTGCCGGTATCCTGTTTGGTTGCTAAGGACAGGGTTCTGGCTCATAATCCGCTAGGTGCGGTCTATTCTCGCTATTGGCGCAGGAAACTGGGTATTAATCCTCCTGATCAAGTATAGAAAATAAACAGAAGAGGATGATGGATAATGAAGCATAACTTTGATGAACTCATTGACCGGCGGAATACCGAATGTAAGAAATGGGACACTTATGCTGAGGATGTTATCCCGATGTGGATTGCCGACACAGATTTCAAGTGCCCTCAGCCGGTGGTCGACGCCCTGGTGAAACGTGCTCAGCACGGTATTTACGGCTATCCGATCAATCTGAAGAAGTTTGAAGAGTCAATCGTAAACTGGCAGAAAAAACGCTTTGGCTGGGACATTGATCCTGACTGGGTCGAATACACACCGGCGGTCATTCCGGCGATTTTGTACGCCATGCGCGCCTTTACCAACCCTGGTGATAATATAGTGATTCAAATGCCTGCCTACCATCCGTTCCATGACATCATTCCCCATAACGGCAGGCACATTCTCGGTAATCCTTTGCTTCTTCAACCGGATGGCAGTTATGCTGTTGACTTTGAAAATCTGGAGCAGCTGCTTAGTAAAAAGAGGACCACTATGTTCTTATTATGCAGCCCGCACAACCCAGTGGGCAAATGCTTTACACGGGAAGAGCTTACCCGTATGTCCGAGCTTTGCCTGAAGCATAATGTCTTTGTCGTCTCTGACGAAATTCACTCTGATATTATTTATGAAGGCAGCGAACACATTCCGTTTGGCAGTCTGTCACAGGAAGCCGCCGACAATTGCGTGGTATGCGTGAATCCCAGCAAAACCTTTAATATTGCCGGCATGCGGACAGGCGCTGCGGTCATTCCGAACCGCCACAAGCATGATATTTTTTATAACGCCCTTGAAGACAATAAAGCCTATGGCAGAACTGTGTTCGGAACGCTGCCGATTGAAGTCTGTTACAACGAATGCGACTATTATGCAGACCAACTGCTGGAGTATTTGGCAGGTAACCTGGCGTATCTCAACAAGTTTGTAACAGAACGGATTCCCCGTCTGAAAGTCACACCGACACAAGCTACATATCTAATTTGGCTCAATTGCAAAGACTTGAATATGGTGCCAAAAGAGCTCAATGCATTCTTCTTGGAAAAAGCTAAAGTTGCCATGAACGAAGGCTCTACCTTTGGTCCTGGCGGTGCCGGTTTTATGCGGCTGAATATCGCCTGTCCGAGATCCCGGCTGGTCGAAGCGCTCAACCGGATCGAGGCGGCAATCAACAAGCTATAAAAGGAGCGGTTTATTTTGAAACAAGTTGTCAGCACAAGCAAAGCACCCGGCGCAATCGGGCCTTATTCGCAGGCGATTCAAGCCAATGGTTTTATTTTCGTATCCGGGCAACTGCCGGTTGTTCCGGCAACCGGAGAATTCGCTGCCGGCGGCATCGCGGCTCAGACCAAGCAATCCCTGGAGAATGTGCAGGCAATCCTGGCTGAGGTTGGCTGCAGCCTCACCGATGTGGTGAAAACCACTGTATTGCTCAAGAATATAAATGACTTCGCCGCTATGAACAGCGTATATGCCGGTTATTTTACCAAAGACTGCCCGGCCAGAGCCTGTTTCGAAGTTGCCCGTCTGCCGAAAGACGCGATGGTCGAAATTGAAGCGATTGCTGTCGCGAAATAACTATGTGCAAACACAAGAGAGCCCTCATGCCAAAAAAACTGGCATAAGGGCTCTCTTCGTGCAGGAGCGTAGCGCTCACTTTAACGGTTCTTTGTGGTTATATAACCGCTTTCTGTAAAACTAAAATTGCTGTGAAATCTGCAGGCTGGTAAATATGCCGTCATCTTTCTGCCCTGGTGTGAAGTTGTGGTTTTTCACCTTGGCTTTTCCCAACGCTGCGTCAACAAATAGATCTTGTCCTACCTTAGTCCGCATGGATACCCAGGCTGAGTTAACCGTCTGGGTTATGCCCAACTGCTCCATCTTAACTTGCTCGCCGTGCAGGCTGACTTGGGTAGCACCGTTCAGGTAATGGGTCAGCTTGCCATAGTAGCGATTGGCGTTATTGCCCATCGCATCGCCCATAATATTGCCCTTATATGTATAGCCATCAGTAAATTTCCAATGACTGTACCAAACATCGTTGGTATCTGCCCATTCCAGTTGTGCATCCCAGTCGCCGGAGCTTGACAAGCGTGGCAAGTAAACCCCCATCAGATACGCGTTTTTGCTCGGAAATGGTATCAGCGAACCTGCCTGATCCTCTCCGTACAGTTCGCCATATACCTGAGCACCGCCCAATCCTTTCAACCGCCAGCGAAAATCGATGCCGGCAATGGAATTCCATTTTTCATCAGCGGTATTATCTGCGTTTTTTCCGATAAGAAAATCGAAGAAATCATCGCCGCGCAAGCCGCGGACAATGTCGGTGCGAGCCATGCCGAAGGTAAAGCTGTCACTGGGCACAAAATCAAACCGCAGACCGCTGAAGCCAGGTTGCTTTTGTTCCGAATCGCGATTCTTCTCCAATTCGGAATAAAAGCCGGCAATGTTGACTTCACCAAGAAACTTGAAGATGCCGCCGGTTTGGATCGGCTTAATATTGGACAATGCAATCGTTTTTCGTGGTGTTGCGTTATTGGTCAACACCAAACTGCCTCGCTTGCCCTGCCCCCACAGCATCGCATCTTTGCCAATTTGAACGCTCACATTATTAATATGTGTTTTGATGTATGCCGCAGGAAAGCTGAGGTGATCGTCTAAATCCCCGTCAGCGCGTGAAGTTAGGCTGACAACCAGGCTGGGCGCCACTTTGCCTTCCAGGCGAATTGCGGCTGTGAGATTTCCGTCCTCACTCAACCGGTAGCCGTCAGAATTGACCGCAAACGGTTGATAGACAGAGTTTGTTTTTGCGCTTTGGTCAATACTGGGGCCATCATACTTCGCAAAACCGACTGACCATTCTTGCAGTTTCATCCCATAGGCAAACGTTCCGCCATCCAGTACAGTCAACTCATCGTTGAACTCCTTCAGCAGCTCGGCCAGGATCGCATGAACATACCGCGCATCGTGGGAATCGATCCTCAAGGCAGCTTCTTTGATCCAGCCTGCAGCCTGCATCCGGGTGTAAGGCTTGGCGCCGATTCGCATGCTTTGTATGTAACCAAGGCCGTCCAGCTTTTCCAATTGGTCATATACATGACTGTTCAAAGGAATATTTGCCGATAAGCGGCTTTGATAAAGTGAGTGGTCATTGGCCAGAGTAACCGGCGAGAAGCTTGCTAATGCCAAAGACATCGCCAGAGCTAAGACTTTTGGTTTCAGATGACGCATAATCGTACTCCTTCTGTTGTTTAAGTTAATCCAATATTCGTTGCCAAACTCTGGATTTCCTTGTTTACTGGAGATGTTTAGACAAAAAGTCCTAATACACGACCACGCTAAGAATGGAATAAATACGCGACTTACGTCACCTTTTACTACTAGTTTGCAGGGTTTTAGCGCATCGTGTAGAAATTGTTTAATTATCTAGATTTTAGGAGTGGTCAAATGCGTCGGTGCCTTTGCCGTAGCTTAGCGGCTTTATTATGTATCATGATTTTTAGTACAGGCAGCCTTTTTGCCGGACCGGAAGGACCGGTTCTACCCGATCAGCCACAACAGGATCATAGCGTTTACCGGCTGAACCGGTATGATGTATTGAATATTGTTATTCTCGGCATGCCGGATATTTTGGGCTTTAGCGATATTATGATCGGGCCGGACGGCTTTGTGAATCTGCCTTATGCCGGTTCGGTCAAATTGAGTGACTTGACAATTCCCGAGGCAACCAGTCTGTTAACAGAAAGACTTGGCGAATACATAAAAATTCCGAGTATGACGATCATGGTCAAGACCTATGGTCCGCGTAAAGTGTATGTAGTGGGTGAAGTGAACAAGCCCGGTATTTATGATTTAAGCTGGGAGCGCATGGATATCATTTCGGCGTTATCCAGTGCTGGTGGCATTGCGCTAAAAGGGCGTACTAAGGAAATTCATGTTGTGCGGCTGGTGGACGGGAAAGCAGTATCCCATAAAGTGAACTACAAGCAGCTAGTGCGTAAGGGTGACCTCAGCCAGAACATTCCGCTGCAGGATGGCGATTTAATCTATGTGCCAAACTCCGGCAAGATCGACTTTAATACGGATATCATGCCGTTTGTGAATGTCTATCTTTTATATAAGGCGGCGACTAATTAGTTGATTAGTAAACGGTAAGGGGCTGTAATTGTGGAAGAACAAGATACTATCGATCTGGGACAAGTTTGGCGTATAGCAAGAGAGCATCAACGAAAGTTAATCAGCATTATTGTCATAACGACATTGCTTGCTTTATGTTTGGCTTTTATTTTGCCTAAGCAATATGAGTCATCGGTTCTTATCCGGGCAAAAAGTCAAAAACCGGGCAGTGGGATTTCTTTGCAGGCGACTGCTGCGTTGGCGCTGTTGGGTGGTTCTGCATCTAGCCCTCTGCAAAGCTATCAGGAAATGCTCAAAAGCCGCAGTGTATTAGAACCGGTCATTGAGCAACTGGACTTACCTGCGGAAGATAAAGAGAAATTAACGAATGAGATTTTTGCGAAAAAATATTTAACACTGACTAATCCCAAAGGAACTGATCTGCTGCAGATTACCGCAACAGGTCGCAGTCCGGAAGAAGCACAATTAATTGCTTCTAGTATTACAAATTCCTTTCAACGCGTGCTGACTAATTTGAATCAGTCAGAGCAATCCCTTCAGATGAAATTTCTTACTGATCGGCTTACAGTGGCAAAAGCCGAAATGGAGCAAGCAGAAAATAATTTGGAACAGTTTAGACAGAAAACAAAAGTATTTGTTCCTGATGAACAAGCGAAGTCGTCAATAAAAGCGCTAAGCGAATTGGATCAACAGCTTGCCCAGCAGCAAGTGGAATTGGAAACCAACCGGGCTAAGCTGCAAAGTGTAGATAATCAACTGAGCCAGCAAAATGCGGCTATGGTAAAATTTAACGTTGCTGAAAGTGAAGTATTTGATAGAATTCGTATAAATATCGTTGAAAAACAAATGAATTTAGTTGCGCTTCAGCAGCGCTACACAGACAAGCATCCGGAAGTCATTCTGGCCCAAAAAGAAATTGATGAGCTGACAGGAACGTTGCAGGGAGAAATAACGAAGTCTATTCAATCTGGAGCCAATGTGCTGAGCCCTGTGCAAGGGGCTTTGTTAAAGGAAAAGGTAGAAACCGAGACCAGAATCCTTGCTTGTCAAGCGACTATTGACGCAATAAGGCAAGTTCAAGCCAACGCAGAAAAGGAAATCAGCAATCTGTCAGCCCAGGGTCTGACGTATGTAGGGCTGGAGCGGCAGGCGCGGATTAGTCAGGAAGTTTATGCTGTCCTCATTAAGAACTATGAGCAGGCGCGGATTCAGGAAGCGATGGAGAGCATGGATATTCAGGTGGTGGATGAGGCAAGTTTGCCGAAGTTTAAATCAGCACCAAAGAGATTATTGATTACGGTTGTTGGCGCTGCGTTGGGGATAGTGCTTAGTACGGTATATCTAGTAATTTGCTATCTACGAGAGCGAGATTTATCTCGTATCCAGAAACAGGCTCTTTAGTTTTGAGAAAAACTATGATTATTACTAAGAATGTTTATTTTATTAGAGGAGGCTCAAATGATACTCAAGGGAAGCAAGATACTTGTTACGGGAGCTGACGGCTTTATCGGCTCACACTTAGTCGAAGAGCTAGTCAAACAAGGACATGATGTTCGTGCCTTTGCTCTATATAATTCTTTTAATACCTGGGGTTGGTTAGACGCATTGCCAAAGCGTATTAAAGAAAATGTTGAAGTGTTTACGGGTGATATTCGAGACCCTTATGGCGTTAAGACGGCAATGTGTGGGTGTGATGTTGTGATGCATCTAGCTGCATTGATTGCGATTCCTTACTCATATCACTCCCCTGATACATACATCGATACAAACGTAAAAGGTACGCTGAATATTGTGCAGGCAGCAAGGGAACTTGGTGTAAAAAAAGTTGTCCACACCTCTACAAGTGAAGTCTATGGAACAGCCCGATTTGTACCGATTACAGAGGAACATCCTTTGCAGGGGCAGTCGCCGTACTCAGCAAGCAAAATAGGCGCTGATCAGATTGCTATGTCGTTCTATACATCTTTTAACACACCTGTAGTCACTATCCGCCCATTTAACACATATGGTCCCCGTCAATCAGCACGGGCTGTGATCCCAACAATTATTACTCAAATTGCGAATGGCAACCGAACAATTAAGCTAGGTTCACTCGCTCCGACTCGTGATTTTAATTATGTGAAGGATACCGTACGAGGTTTTATTGCGGTAGCGGAATCAGATGCTTCAATTGGTCAAGTGATTAATATTGGCAGTAACTACGAGATTTCCATTGGTGAAACAGTGAGTTTAATCGCCGAAGTCATGGGGGCGAATATTGAAATTCAGACTGATGACAAAAGACTCCGCCCGGGGAAGAGTGAGGTGGAGCGACTCTGGGCTGACAACTCTAAGGCGAAAAAATTGCTTGACTGGGAACCTCTATATGGTGGGCGAGATGGATTGAGAAGGGGGCTAGAGGATACGGTTGTGTGGTTTACCAATCCGGCTAATCTGGCAAACTACAAGGCTGATATCTACAATATATGAGTGATAATAAAAAACTTCAGGACATTGTTACAAGGATTAAAAACTGTCTCCCGGCAGATCGCAAAACCATCGGACTTCATGAACCACAGTTTGCTGGTAATGAGTGGGCTTACGTAAAAGAGTGTCTTGATACCGGTTGGGTTTCTTCAGTAGGCAAATACGTTGATCAGTTTGAAGTAAAGCTTGCTGAATACACTGGCGTGAAGAAAGCGGTTGCAGTGGTTAACGGCACAGCCGCACTTCATATCAGCCTAAAGCTTGTTGGGGTGGAGTCTAATGATGAAGTGCTGTCTCCGGCAATGACCTTCATTGCTACCACTAATGCTATCACCTATTGCGGCGCGATTCCTCACTTTGTAGACAGCGATTGGAAAACGTTAGGTATGGATCCCGAAAAGTTGTCGGCATATCTCTCGCAGATTGCCGAAGTTCGTGGCGGCGAATGCTTTAATAAAAAAACACAGCGGCGAATCAAGGCAGTCGCACCGATGCATACTTTTGGTCATCCTGTTGATATCGAAGCGATAGCGGAGATTTGTGCACGCTACCATTTAGAACTTGTGGAAGATGCAGCTGAATCCTTAGGTTCGTATTATAAAGGCCGCCACACCGGTAACTGGGGAAAAGTGGCCGCTCTTAGCTTTAACGGCAATAAGGTGGTAACAACCGGCGGCGGTGGGGCGATTTTGACCAATGATCTTGAAGTGGGGAATTTAGCTAAGCACATTACTACAACGGCAAAGCTGCCACACAAGTGGGCCTTTCTGCATGATCAAATTGGCTATAACTACCGGATGCCTAATATTAATGCGGCTCTAGGGTGTGCACAGCTTGAACAATTACCATCTTTCCTGAAAAATAAGCGAAAATTAACGAGAAAATATATTGATGCGTTTGCTGATTTTTCGGATGCTCAGGTTTTTGTGGAGCAACCTGATGTTGTTAACAACTATTGGCTAAATGCGATTTTATTAAATAGTGAGTTAAGCACTTGGCGAGATGAACTGTTGCAATTGCTGCATGACGAGGGTATTTTCGCAAGACCAGCCTGGACCTTGATGCATAAGCTGTCAATGTATCAAGAGTGTCCTCACATGGAGCTTGAAACGGCGGAAGATATTGAAGCCAGGCTGATCAACCTGCCTAGCAGTGTATTTCTATAATGAGACTAGATTTGATCGAGGGGTGAATGGATTGTTGTTAAACAATGATACTTATTTGCAGAAGATCCCCCAACTGGCTAATTTGTTTAAAAGAAGCTTTGGCCGTTCTATAGATCCGCTATTTTTAAAATGGCGGTACTTTGATAATCCGCACGGTGAGATGCTAGTTAATGTTCAAATTGAGGATGAAACAATTATTGCGAATTATTCTGCTTCACCGTGTATTTTAAACATAGATGGTTATTCTTTGAAAACCGCATTATCTATGACAACAATGACTGACCCCGCATTTGCAGGTCGGGGCTTATTTAACAAGCTTGCTTCTGAGCTTTATAATCATATGACAGAAAAAAGATATGGGATGATTTGGGGATTCCCTAATTTTAATTCTCATTATTCTTTTGTTAATAAACTGGGGTGGACAGATATTTATGAACTACCTACTATGCAATTAGTCTTAAAAGCTCAACCAATTGATAGTGGTTGTTTTGAAACGGATAATCAATTTTTATTGAATTATGAGCAGTCCCAGAATTTTTCAGGATTAAATTATGTAGTAAAAGATCACAAGTATTTACAGTGGCGATATGCTCGGAATCCTTTAAACCAATACACCAATGTTGTTCTTGCTCACGATGGTTATGTTAGTTCATATTGTGTGATTAAGTCATATCAACAGCAACTGGATATTGTTGATTTTCAGGCAAAGGACCGAGATGAGGGACACGTGTTGCTACGCCAAGTGATGCATTTTGCCTTGAAGAACGATATGGAAGCAGTAAATTGCTGGGCTCCTCGCCATCATTTTATGCATGGACTTTGTGAGCGGTTAGGATTTGTGAATAGAGAGCCAATTACATATTTAGGAGCGAAGGTTTTGGCTTCTGGACTGCAAAACAATAGTGTTTATAATTATTCAAAATGGTTTATTCAGATGGGAGATTCTGATGTCTACTGAAAAGAGAGTTTTGGCGTTTACTGGGATACGATCTGATTATGATTTGATGAGTGGACTTTACAAAAAGATTCATCAGTCTTCAGATATGGAACTGGGATTGATTGTGTCGGGGGCGCATTTGTCAGATACATATGGCAAAACAGTTCGCTTTATTGAGCAGGATGGTTTGCCGATAATCTCTCAGATCGAATGCTTATTGGATAGCAACTCGACGACCGGGCGTCTGCAATCGGCGGCGATCTTGATGCAAGCTTGTATTCATGATGTCGTCCGCTTCCGTCCCGATGTTATTCTATATCCGGGTGATAGGGAAGAAACCATTATTGGGGCATTGATTGGCAGCTATTTGGAAATACCGACAATACATTTTTTTGGTGGCGATCATGCGTCAGACGGTAATGTAGATAATGCGGTACGTCATGCTGTTTCCAAGCTGTCGTCTGTTCATTTCGTTACCCATGAGATACATAAGCAACGTCTTATCAAAATGGGGGAACTTCCTTCCCGCATTTTTGTCGTTGGCAATCCGGCTTTGGATGCATTCACACAGACACCGTATTTGTCAGGGCGAGAAGTTGTAGAAAGGATGGAGCGCCCCGACTGGGACGAATACGCACTTGTCATTTATCACCCTATTTTGGGTCAACAGGAATATGCGGGAATTTATTTTGAAGATTTACTTAATGCACTTAAACAATGTGGGAAGAAGGCATTTGTAAGTTATCCCAATATTGATGCTGGCAATAAGCTTATATTACGCGTAATACAGCAGTATCAAACAGATCCGGCCTTTTGTTTCTATAAAAATGTAGATAGAAATTTGTTTGTTAATTTGATGCGCAATGCTCAGTTCATGATTGGAAACTCTAGCGCTGGTATTGCGGAAGCACCGTCTATTCCTTTAGCGGTAATTAACGTTGGTGAACGACAACGGGGTAGATTGGCAGCCGAAAATGTTCTTTTCGTAAACGAGGGTGTCTTGAATATAATGACAGGGATAGAAACTATATGTAGTATCGAATTCCAGTCAAAATTAAAGCATGTGAAATCAATTTATGGACAAGGCAATTCTATAGATAGTGCGTACAGACTAATTCAAGATTTAGATTTGAGTGCTTACCAGCAAAAAAAGGAGGATCCATTAGGATGAACTCAATTATCGTTGTAGCCCCTCATCCTGATGATGAAACTATTGCTTGTGGGGGAACTTTATTGCGCCATAAAGCTGAAGGTGACAAGCTTTATTGGGCACTAGTTACTGCAATGACCACAGGGCAGGGGTTTTCGGAAGCGAGTATACAGATACGGAAAGAACAGATTGCTAGAGTAGCCGAATTGTACAAGTTTGACGGTGTTTATGAGTTTAACTTTCCGACTACCCTGTTGGATCGCTTTCCAATAAGTAAGCTTGTCTCAGCCATGAGTAAAGTCTTTACCGAAACCAGGCCGGATATCGTTTATCTTCCTTATCCGGGGGACATTCATAGTGATCATAAAGTAGTTTTTAATGTTGGATTAGCATGTACAAAATGGTTTCGATATCCGTTTGTGAAACGAATATTGGCATATGAAGCCCTTTCAGAGACAGACTTTTGCGGTGACCCTGACAGTAACGGCTTTCGCCCTAACGTGTATATCGATATTTCCGATTACTTAGAGAAGAAATTGGCGATAGCGACTGTTTATGAAAGTGAAATGGCAGAATTTCCATTTCCTCGCAGTGAAGAGGCTATTCGTGCTTTAGCGAAAGTCAGAGGCGCGACGTGCGGCTTCCAAGCGGCAGAGTCGTTTATGTTGATAAAGGAGATTATATAATGCGGCGTGTTTGCATTATTGCGGAAGTTGGGGTTAATCATAATGGCAATATAGAACTTGCCAAGAACATGATAGTTGAAGCTAAAAGATGTGGGGCAGACATTGTTAAATTTCAGACAGCAAAGCTAGAAATGTTTGTGACAAGAAATGCTGAAAAAGCGGATTATCAGAAGCAAACAACTGATAGCAAAGAAAGCCAATATAACATGTTGAAAAAACTGACACTTTCGTTTGAACAGTTTGTAATGTTAGATAACTATTGTAAGGAGAATGATATTACTTTTTTATCGACTCCTTTTGATGTGGCAAGTATAGACTTTTTAAACCAATTAGAAATGCCATTTTGGAAAATTCCTTCCGGAGAGATTACTAATTTTCCTTATTTGATTAGAATTGCAAGCACTCATAAACCTATCGTTTTATCTACAGGTATGAGCACTATAGATGAAATCCAGGCGGCGATAAATGTGCTACAGGACAATGGAAGCGATGCAATAACATTGCTTCATTGTACAACCGAATATCCGGCTCCTTATTTGGATGTGAATCTTAAAGCTATGGAAACTTTGAGGTCGAAATTTAATGTTGCGGTAGGATATTCCGATCATACAAAAGGCATTGAAATTCCAGTGGCAGCAGTAGCAATGGGTGCAACAATTATTGAAAAGCATTTTACTCTAGATCGGAATATGGAAGGGCCTGATCATAAGGCAAGCTTGGAACCTGATGAATTTGCAAGTATGGTTAAAGCAATTAGAAACGTAGAATTAGCGATTGGTGATGGGGAAAAAAAACCGGCCGAATCGGAAAAGAAGAATATTGCTATAGCGAGGAAAAGTATTGTCGCCGCTTGCAAGATAAATAAGGGAGAAGTTTTCACAGAGGATAACATTACAACCAAGCGACCTGGGAATGGTATCAGTCCTATGCAATGGGTCGAGGTTTTGGGGGGAAGAGCTGTAAAAGATTTCGAAGAAGATGAATTAATTGTGCTATGAAGAAAAATATATTTGCTAACTATAACAGAGTTAGAGATAGTGAGAGATATTTGTGCAGCAATTGGATTGGCACAATTGGAACAGGCAGAACAATTTATTGAAAAAAATGCCAGATCGCACAATGGTATAAGGAGGGACTGAAAAATTCATCAGTGGAATTTCATCAGGAAATTGGGGAAGTGTTTCATTCTTACTTGATGTGTTCGCTTCTGGCTCAGGAGCAGCACAACGAGATGCATTGCGTGAGCATTTAGAACAACAGGGCATAGAAACACGGCCTTTATTTTATTCAGTGCATACCATGCCGATGTATTCAGCTAAATATCAAAAACATACTGTGGCAGAATACTTAGGTTGGAGAGGTATAAATTTGCCGAGTTGGCCGGGGTTGAAAAAGGAAGAAGTACAATTTATTTCTAGCATGATTTGTTAATTATTTTAGATAAGTGGGTGCTTAAACGTGAGTGAAGTTGCTTTATTGGGTGGCGGCGGTCTTGCAATTGAAATAGTTGATTATATGAGGATGGACGGTGTTGCTCCTGTTGGGTACTATTCACCTGAAGAAGACAAATTTTTAACAGGTATCCTTCCATGGCTAGGTGACGAGCGCGAATGCGTTGATACAAGATTGCATTACGTTGTTGCTTCAGGAGTTATTAATATTCGAAAAAAAGTTATTAGTTTTATTGAAGCGAATCAATTGAATGTATATTCCTTTCTTAGTTCTAAAAGTCATCTTTCCGAATTTGCAAGAATTGGTCAAGGTTATTTCATTGCTCCTTTTGCTGCGATAACTGGCAACCCTGCGATAGGTAAATTCGCATTCATTAATATTCATTCAAGTCTTAGTCATCATTCAATAATTGGCAATAACTTAGTTTTAGGGCCAGGTGCAAGAATTACTGGGCGGTGCATTATCGAAGATAATGTGTATTTAGGTGCTAATTCTTGTTTGCTGCCCGAAACTACTGTCAAAGAAGGTTCTGACATTGGACTAAATACATTTCCAAGTAATCGAATAGCTGTTGGCCCTAATGTCAGCATTATTGGCAAGCCAGGTGTTAAAATTCCTAAGTAAGACTCTAAACATAAAATGGAGGAAAAGCGATGCGTGAAAAAGAGTTGTTGAAAATAGTTAACAGTATATTACAAAAGAGAGATGCAGTATCTTTGAACTGTTTAGAAAATAGCTATTCATTGAGAAAAGATTTAGGCTTTGATTCATTTGATTTAGCTGAGTTAACAGTATTGATTGAAGATAAATTTGAGATAGATATTTTTGAAAACGGATTAATAGATACTATTGAGGAAATACTTGATAAATTAGGTAGAGAAAATGAAAACTGAAGAATTGTTTTGGGTTGACCAGTCACGCAATAAAAAAAAGACATACGCAGATCTAATTAATGATCTTAATTCGATTACCGGACTTCCTAGATATATATATTCATCTAATCCGTATGTAGTATTTTTAAATTTATTAGGTAGTATGATTGCGGGAATTGACGTAACGCTGATTGATTCGGATTTATCTAAAGAAGAGATTGCAAAATTAGATTTGGAAATGAATAATATCAACGAGCCTGTTAATATTGAAGTTTTCTGGAATATTCAAGACTTTGATGAATTAATAAATAAGATTAACGAAATGTCAAAAAAGTGGACATTATCATTATTTACCTCCGGCACTACGGGCAGGCCCAAAAAGGTGACCCATAAATTAGAGACTATTACCAGAGATGTCAGAAGATCCGAGAGATACCAATCAGATATTTGGGCATTTGCTTATAACCCTACGCATTTTGCAGGATTACAAGTCTTTTTCCAGGCCTTTTTTAATAAAAATGTAATTGTTTATTTGTTTGATTTAGCTAAAAGTGAAATGGTCAGTGCGATGGGATTATATCAAATTACTCATATATCAGCTACTCCTACATTTTATCGTACTTTTATTCCCTATATTGATTTTCCGATAACCTCAATTAGAAGAGTAACGGTAGGTGGAGAAAGATTTGACCACAATCTTTCAAAGCAAATAGTTGTTGCTTTTCCAAACGCCAAAATCAAGAATATTTATGCATCCACCGAAGCAGGTAGTTTATTAAATGGAGACAATGAAATATTTAATGTTCCTAATCAAATTAGGACTTCGATAAAAATATCTGAGGAAAATGAATTGTTAATTCATAAGACTCTTTTAGGGCAGTCAATGAGAGAAAATATGGAAGATGATTGGTATCATAGTGGAGATATTGTGGAAATAATAGAAGCTAGTAAATTTAAAATTGTTTCTCGTAAAACAGAAATGATTAATGTCGGAGGTTATAAAGTTAATCCTCATGAAATAGAGGATGAAATCCAGAAGATTCCTGGGATAATTGATGTATTAGTATACTCTAGGACTAATCGTATTACAGGAAATATTTTGGCTGCAGATATTGTTATTGCGAAGGCTATAAATGAAGTAGATATTAATATGTTAATTAATTCATCATTAAGGGGGAAATTACAGGCTTGGAAAATTCCTAGAATCATTAGAAGTGTCGAGGAAATTCCAAAGACTAGATCCGGGAAAAAGGTGAGAAGTTTATGAAAAGTATAATTGTTACTGGTGATTCGGGTGGTTTAGGAAATAGTATTATATTGCGGCTATTAGCTGAGCCTAGTTATTTTGTGATAGGTATAAGCCGTAAGGAAAATGAAAATACAAATGCCGTACTAAATAAATATCGAGATAGATATATTCATATTAATTTTGACTTGATAAACGTAGATAAAATAAAAGAATTATATACTAAACAACTAAAGAAAATCGGTCCCATTTATGGTCTTGTCAATAATTCAGCTTATGCCTATGATGATATAGTTAGTAATGCTAACTTGGAACTACTTGAAAAGATGTATAAAATTAATGTATTTTCACCTATCTTGCTTACTAAATATATTTTGAGGGATATGTTGTTAAATAGTGTACAGGGTTCGATTGTTCATATAAGTTCGGTAAGTGCCCATACTGGATACAAAGGGTTAAGTATGTATGCATCAACCAAAGGTGCTTTAGAGGCTTTTTCTAAAGGAACTGCCCGAGAATGGGGCGGAAAAGGAATTCGCTCAAATTGTGTTGCACCTGGTTTTATGGAGACGGCGATGAGTGAAAGTTTAGCTTCAGATCAAAAGGATAGAATCTATAAACGGACTTCATTAGGTATGCCGGTTGATATTCAGTCTACAGCTAATACTGTTGAATTTTTGCTTTCTGACAAATCGAGCGCAATTACAGGGACCGTGGTGCATGTAGATAATGGAACGATTTAGGTGTATAGAATGAGTAGAGACTTATAAGATGACGAGAATAGGCTAAATATCTGAGGGACAGTATTTTAAGCGCGAGATTAGCTCTTGAAAAACTATTAGAGGGAGACCATGCTAAAGAATCCATAGAATTAAATAGAAGAAATACAAGGTGGAAGCATGAAAGACTGGAGAAAAACTTTAATTACTCCCAGAACTTCGATTCTGGATTCACTTAAAATTATCGATGAAAGTGCTATTGGCATCGCTTTGGTTGTTGATGAAAAGAACTATTTGTTAGGGACAGTTACTGACGGCGATATCCGTCGGGCGATTTTACGTGCCGTTTCTTTGGCCGAACCTGTGGCGACAATTATGAATGCCCGGCCAACGGTTGCATCCTTGCGTGATGATCGGGAAGTAATTTTTTCTAAGATGAGACAGAAGGAAATCAAACAGATACCTGTGGTTGACGAGAATGATAGTGTCAATAAATGTTCGCAAAAACCATCGTAACTCCAAAAAAGATTATGCTGCCTCTGCAAGTCTTTGCTGAATCGCAATGATGATTTTAGAGTTAATATAGGAACGACCGCTGGACCAGTCT
>POVV01000586.1_pt1 | contig 21823 bp, 17 predicted proteins | sample 1560271 | NCBI WGS metagenome assembly POVV01 (sample SAMN08337232, study PRJNA429181) | Bioreactor metagenome, whole genome shotgun sequencing project. | biome: cows' rumen and soil; feature: anaerobic; isolation source: anaerobic chemostat enrichment culture, galacturonate as sole carbon... | reverse complement strand
TGGAAGAGGGGGATAGTATATATGTCGATTCCAGCCTTCCTCACGGTATGAAAGCCTTAGATGAGAAAAAAGTCAGATTTTTAGTAGTTGTATTGTAGCATATGGAGCTCCATATGTTTTTTTATGACTCATAATTTTTTATTACTAAAACCATGTTAGAAAAATTTCTGAAACAAATAAGTTTCACATCAACTCAGGATTTCGCGGATAACTATCATGTCCATATTCCTGAGAATTTTAATTTCGGTTACGATATAGTTGACCAATGGGCAAAAACAAATCCCGATAAAAGAGCGATGTGTTGGGCAAACGATTTGGGTAAACATATTGACTTTTCTTTTAAAGATATGAAAGAGCAAAGTGATAGAGCAGCATCTTATTTTCTGTCACTGGGTATAGGCAAAGGCGATATGGTGATGCTTATTTTGAAACGCCGGTATGAATTTTGGTTTTCAATAATAGCATTGCATAAAATTGGTGCTGTTGCTATTCCCGCAACACATCTACTAACTAAAAAGGACATTGTTTATCGTAATAATGCAGCAGATATAAAAGCTATTGTCTGTGTTGACGATGAATTAGTTATACAACATGTTAATGATGCCATGTCAGAATCTCCTTCTGTAAAATATAGAATTGTTTGTGGAGAAACAGATTCTGACGGATGGATAAATTTTGATCAAGGTTTGAAAGATGCAAAACCTTTCGTACGTCCCAAGCATGTAAATATAAATACTGATATATCCTTACTATATTTCACGTCAGGTACTACCGGGGATCCTAAAATGGTTATCCACGACTATACTTATCCTTTAGGGCACATCGTTACAGCCAAATATTGGCACAACCTGAATGAAGACAGCCTTCATTTGACCGTTGCCGACACCGGTTGGGGTAAAGCTGTTTGGGGTAAACTATACGGGCAATGGATTGTAGGAGCTTGCGTCATGGTATATGACCATGAAAAATTTCATCCGCAAGATATGCTCCGCCTTATACAAGAATATAAGGTGACATCTTTTTGCGCTCCGCCTACAGTGTATCGCTTTATGATCAGGGAAGATTTATCGGAATTTGATTTGTCTTCTCTTAAATATGCTACTACTGCGGGAGAAGCCTTAAACCCATCTGTTTTTGAAGCTTTTTATGAAGGCACCGGAATAAAAATGATGGAAGCCTTCGGACAAACTGAGACGACTCCAACGATCGTCACCTTTCCTTGGATAGAGCCGAAACCCGGTTCTATGGGCGTTCCTAACCCTGCATATGATATGGATCTTATATCTCCTGACGGGCGTTCAGTTGAGGATGGTGAGGTTGGCGAAGTTGTTATTAAAACAAACAGATGGAGGCCTCTAGGCTTATTTATGGGATATTATCGCGATGAAGCGTTGACAGAACAAGTATATTATGATCATCTATATCATACAGGTGATATGGCTTGGCGTGACGAGGATGGATATTACTGGTTTGTAGGACGTACAGACGATGTCATCAAAAGTTCGGGATACAGGATTGGACCGTTCGAAGTAGAAAGCGCTTTGATGACACACCCTGCTGTTGTAGAGTGTGCTATTACAGGTGTTCCCGATGATATAAGAGGACAAGTCGTTAAAGCAACTATTGTTTTAGCGCAAGAGTATAGGGATCAAGCTAACGATGAGCTGAAACATGAAATTCAGGATTATGTAAAGAATGTAACAGCTCCATATAAATATCCGCGCATTATTGAGTTTGTCGACGAACTTCCGAAAACAATCAGCGGGAAGATAAAACGTGCAGAAATAAGAAAGCATCCAAAGTAAGAACTCAAAAAAAAATTCAGGGAAAGATTGCTTTTAGAGGTATTCAATAGATTTGAATACCTCTGTTTTATTTAAAGCCAGAGTGGGAGATAATAACCATCAATCAGTCATACAGAAGAAAGATATAATTCAATGAAGTAAAATTCCGAATACGGAGTTCTGCTAGAGATTAATTAATACTGTAAGAATTCATACGATTGAAGTTAAACACAATATAAGACTCACTGGAAAATCAGGTCATAAACATCAGGCTGTTATGTTTATCGGGAGTATGCAATAACCATAGTCAAGCTGAAAGTCATTATCGGATGTAAAAACTACAATACAACTGTTTCCGTAGGGAAAAAGAGACTCCTTCAGCCTTTTAGGCATATCTATGGAAAATCATATTGGCAAATTGAAGATAGATCTAAATGAAATCTTGGTAGAGTTTGTTTTCAGCTATTCAACGTTTTATTATAAGACAAAAGATTTTACAGGAGGTTAAGCCCTAATAATTTCTTTAAGATATATAAACTCAACCGGACAGTACTCTACAACTCTGCGTCCTTGATAGGTAAATGCTTTCCCTTCTCACAAACAATATCCGGATGATATACCTATATTTTATATTTATGTAGTGAAATACTGTGAAAAGAGAAGAAATATAATGACAGGCAATACTATCCAATCTAAATAGACCTTAGTTTAGCCGTCAGATCTATTTTATAATTAATTTTTTGCATATGGAAGTAATAACTATTGAAAAAGAAACATTTGAAGGAATGCTTAGTAGTCTTAATACACTCACAGAGCTGGTTATTTCTTTGACTCAGGGATTCAGCAACAAAAAACTTGATGATTGGCTGGACGGACAGGAAGTTTGTTTATATCTGAACATTTCACCCCGAACGTTACAAACCTACCGGGATACTGGGAAAATTAGTTTTTCCCAGATTAATCGTAAAATTTACTATAAATCAAGTGATGTGGAAGCATTAATAAAAATGAATATAATTAACCCATAAAAAATAAAAGCATGGAAGTAATAACAAGAGAAAACGCTCAAATTATCTCCTATTTTGAATCGCTAAAGACAATTACAAATTCTCTGAAAAATCTACAGGGTATTTATCCTTTACTTAATGGAGAACGTTATATTACAGATAGGGAACTATCCTTAAGGCTCAAGGTTAGTCGCCGAACATTGCAGGAATACCGGACTAACGGGTTAATACCTTACCTGCATCTTGGAGGTAAGATATTGTACAAGGAGTCTGATGTTATCGTGCTACTAGAAAAGTCTTATGTCAAAGCTTGGGAAGATACCGATATTTAGAAAGGTATAAGAAAAAAATGACCTGTACTTATTTCACAACAAATACAGGCCGGTCTCAAACTTTACATCGGATAGTACGCATTTCACAACTGATACAATCCTCAAACTTATAATCCAAAAAATATGAATATAATCAATGTCATTTCTTATCGGATGATTTTCCTCCCGGCTCAATCCGGTTCCTAAAAATCCCCATTACTTCTGACTTTTTATAATACATCCGTCCATCAATTTTATAAAATGGAATCATATTTAAATCTCTATACCTCTGTAAGGTGCGTTTAGTAACTTTCAATAGCAGGCACAGATCCTGATTGTCTATCAGTTCATCCCCATCAAGACAATTTTTTATATTAGCCATTCTTTCCAATTTATCATCTATTTTGTCAAAACGCTTTTTAAGCATATTCTTTAATTCATTGAACATTTCTTCAAAAGAGCCGGAGTTTTCCATATCTGACTATATTTACTATGAAACTATAGTACAAAGTAGCTCTCTTTTTTATTGTAAAATTCCAAACTTGTGTATTATTAATTGTATATCTTTATATATCAGACTTATTATCAAACAATTGAAAGATTACCTAATCTTGGTTTTATTCAGAGATGCTTACATAGCTTAGCGTATAGTCTTTTGGGGGTAGTATTATACTCGGTAATCTCTTATTTCAGCACTTTTTTTTGCAAAAAACATTTAGCCGAACTTTGGATAAACAAGAATGTATCTTTAAGATTTACAAAATATTACGAAATATCAAAAAGGAATATACCTTCATTTTTTCCAAAAGAAGATATATCCCTTAGTTTTTCTTATTTATTTATCCAGCTCCTCAATATAATTATCCAAACTATCCCTCATACGATCAAAAATATTATTAGATTTTTTCCTGAGCCTGTAATCATAAAGATCCCTTGATACATTTTCGCCTAAATCAAAATTGAATATATTCCCTAGATATTTTACTATCTTCTTTAAACTAACATTCCCATAATCCAAACATTTTAAAAGTTTCAGCCCATAGGCCAATACAACAAGGTCCACTTTCTTACCTGTCCATGTAAGTTTAGTTTTTGGAAAGTTATTATCTTTGACTTCTTCATCAAATGAGGATGAATTCTCCAATTTATACAATTCCTTCTTAACATATGATTCAATCAGCTCATTAGCGAGTATTTTCGCTACCTTAAAATCACAATTTGTCGAGAAGTTCGGATCCCGCTCGAAATAAAAACTTTCCAGGTTCATTTTAATATCAGTCTTCCCTCTGAGAAAATAGACCTTATCCATGTGGGTGGATTTACTTTTATAATAATGGTAGAAATCCTTATTCTTACAAAAAAAGTCCGTAACACGTTGCAATTCTTTTTTCAGGTAAGTTATCCTTACTTCATTTTCACCTTTAGGCATATACATTTCAATGTTATATACTTTCCTGTAAAAAATCAAATGACAAAACAGCTCAGGTTTTGTTTCCTTGAAGAATTTAATTTCTTCTTGTTCATCCTTAAAGTGATAGGACTTTATAAATTCCTTTAACCGACCAAAGATATCCTGAAACAGATTTATACACTTTTCAGAACTGTATAATACATCTTCAACGTTACAATCATTGAATTTACAAAGTGAGTCGTTCACTTCCTGATTAATTTTAGTCATAAAGTCATTCATAGGAGTCTAAAATTTAGATTGTTAATATTATTGTTATTTTTTAATACCAATCTGGTATTTTTTATCAGCGCTCTAAATTTTTCAGACATAATGTCCGATACATACCAGATATAATTCCATATCAACAGAGAGATAATTAAAAAGGATACTTTTTATTATCTTGTTGATTAACAGCATTTATGCTTGTTTTACATATTATTTATATTGATATACTTTACCGAATCTTGTGGTATTGAAACAATATTCTGATCGTAGTCTGGATATATAACCACACATCCGCCTATTCTTAGTAAGAAGTATTATTTATTATAATAAGAGTGAAGCAACATTATAAGGCTAGGAAGTGTTAAGAAGGAGAATCCCTGATTAATCAGATAATCTATTCTTACTTTTCTTTGGGCATAAAACTTTCAATACCAATTTGGTATTCCTCTTCCTTTGTCCAATATGTTACATAATCGATGTTGTGTCTGGCACCAGAATAATGAAAACGTACTCTTACTTCACGATCACCATAACGTGCTTGTTGCTCTTGTAAATGTTTTATTAATTCACTTATTTTCATTTCTTCATTTATCTTTTGGCTGATTCGCTTATTTTGCTTCTACCTATAATAGTTTCATTATCCCTTATACCCAATATATTTTCACATTAAGTAATTAAATGAACTGTAAGGCATATTAGTAGAATACTTCCCATTATTAATAATATAAATAATCCACTCAAGAAAATACTTAAGAGTTCTATCTTGACATCAGACCCATCATCTGATTCATGAAAAGAGTCATGGTTTATAAGATTATTAACCATTTCCTCTATTGTAAATGTAAAAAGAAGGACTCGCGAATTTCTCAATTGGCAGAGCCCTATGAAGACAAAATTTACAATAGTAGATAAGCGGATATGGAATCCGCCTTGCCCTAAATCATTATTCTTTTTTTCTTTCATTACTTTTTATTTTCCAGGTATTCATTTGTATGTATGTATTCTACTTAACTTAATAGGACTCAGTTCCGCCCTTATCAGAAGTGTATTCCATACCAATATAAAATTGGAATAACAGTTAAAACAACAGTTCCTTTTAGAGTAGAAAATATCAGATGCTGGGAGTATGAACTTTTTTGCAAATTTCATAATTTTCAATTAAACCTATAGGTGGCATAATTATGTCACCTACAAGTGAGGATACTATTTTTTCCAACCCTCCACCTATTATAATACCCATTGCCATACTGACAAGGTTTCCATGTGTCATAAAAGTTCGTAATTCTTTGATAATAGCCATATTTTATTATTTTTTTTAGTTTTTACTTATTTAATAAACCGCGCAAAATATCACATCTCACGCGGATCATTCTTAACACAAACTTTACAAAACTACATTACTGCCGATCTCTATCTGCAGCAATTTTTTAATATGTTTACATCAATGCACTCATTAACTCTATTCAACTATCCTATTTTTAATAACTCTTACAAGTAATAGGAGATTGTTTCTATTTACAGGATTTTAGTACACTATTATTTTTCAGATATATACATTTTAATATAAACTGCGCGAAATATCACATCTCACGCAGATTATTTTTGACACATACTTTACAAAACTACACCACTGCCACTAATGGCTCAACAGGTGCTTCATGTCTTGATACGACAGAATGCCCGACTCTGTCACTTTGTGCCTTCAATAAACGGTGCAAAATATCCCATCTCACAGCGTTCAAAAAACTTTTACAAAACTGCACTACTACCGGCCTTTACTACCGGCAGCATTTTCAACTTCATTTATTTTAATAGAATCCGATCCGCTTTATAGACGGATTTATCTTTCCTATGGCCCTGCCTGTAAATCTGTAAACCCGACAATCGCTTTTGACGGGATGGCTTATTGGCTGGCAAGTTATTGTATCTCTACATCGTATACATAACAAATGATTCCCTTTGGTTTTTATCTATAGTGCGATACTTTTCCCCTTATATAATATTAACCTGTGCTCCAAAAAGCCGTTTATATCTTAATTCTAGCTTGTGATCATCAATTACCAAGTTTCAGTAAAAGACGAACCCGCTATCTATATTAATTATTCTTATGTCTGGCGTCACCGACCTTTAATAAACCGCGCGAAATGTCACATCTCACGCGGATCATTCTTAACACAAACTTTAAAAAACTACATAATTACTGATCCTTCACAACAGCAATTTCTTAGTAAATTACACTTACGCGTTACTCATTAGCTTTATTTTCGATTCCTATTTACAATCCTGAAATGCAATAGAACAATATTTCCATTTACAAGATTTTGATATATTATTCAGTTTCATTTTTATATATTTATATTTTATCAAAACTCAATTGTAAACCGCGCGAAATATCCCATCTCACGCGGATTTACCTTAACACAATCTTTTACAAAACTACATTACTGACACAGATATACTATCTGTCGTATTTTTATTTATTTTAATAGAACGCGATCAGTCTTATTGACTGATTTACTTTTTCCTTCAACTTTCACAATATAGATTCCTGTACGTCCATATGAAAGTTCTGTAAATTCAGTAATCTCATTCTTGTGAACTTGTTTATTCGCAACAGTCCTACCCATCATGTCATAAACTGTAGCTATACAATCCTCTTCGGTTTGATTATTTACGGTAATGATATTATTCAATACATAGATAGTAAGAAGTGATGCCAGAGCATCATCAGTGATAGTAGATGATGATGCTGTTACCAAGAACCGATCGATACCGGAGGAGGCAGATCTTGCTATTGTATATTTTTCATTGTTAACAATAGGGTAATAACGCCCGGTAACTAGATTCTTAAGGTATAATTTACGGTGTTCAACATCGGGTGTCACTGAAAAATTTATTGTATAACTTTCACTTAGAGCTGACTTAACCGCAATTGTTGTTCCTTCTATTTCGGAGACAGTTGCTATTTGATAGTCGGATTGATCACTTCCCGACACATATGTTTGGATAATCTCTCCTTCCTTTATCTTGTATCCATCCCAGCCGTTATCAAATCCAGTAGTTGCATCAGCCTGTTCAAAAAGCCAGACACGGTCGGCCGAACCTTCTGCGATGACATCCATCACGATATGGGGCAACTCTGTTGTTGTGCTGCTTCTGAGTTCTGCTGACTTCCAAGGCATTATTGTTGATGAATTGAGTTCATTTTTTGTTAATTCATCATATTTCAATATGATATTGCCCGGTGTAGTCACATTCAGCATAAATGTATGCATGGAAAGTATCCTGTCGGGAATTCCTGCCTGTCCTGAAAGATTAAAAGGAACAGCCTGATATTGTCCTGCTGCCACTCCCATTACAGCACCTCCATCAAGTTTACGCCACTGATCCCGCGTACCTGTATTAAAAAGGTAAGCGGTGTTATCATTTAATGTGACGCCTCCAAGGTTTATAGCTGACGATGTGATCGGTATTGCTGCCGTGAAAGAGTTTCCTATCAGGTTCATGCCCGGATAGTTTACATTTACACTACGAGTTAAAGAAACATTAGCATCTCCGACATTTAAGCTACCAACAAAACTATAGATATGAGTTGGGAGAACATTTGAACTGCTGGTCATTTCATAACCCTTAAATGCTTTTAAGTCTGTATCGGGAGTATAGGGTGCAGGTTGCCATTTATTTCCATTGAATGGTTCTACCCACTGGTTTACAGTTTCTACCTGAGGGTTCAGATAAGGAAAACCTGATGACTGCACAGGAATACCGAAATACTGCCATTGCTTTCTATAGAATCCGCAGGTGGCACATTCGTATGCCTTATTATAAAACTCGACAGTAGCATTTACCTGTTGATTCTTTGAAGGGTCTGTGAAAAGAAGTGTTCCTGAGGCTTCATCTGTTGCTGATTTTACAATGATAGTTCCGGTTACAGGATTTCCGTCTTTTACTTCTCCATTAATGATAAGTTCATTTCCTGTAGTTACCAGGAGATTCTTATCGGAAGCATTGATCAGGTCACCGATAATACGGTCTTTATCCAGATGCAGGTCTTTATCCGCAGGATTTCCGTTATTATTGGCACTGGTAGCAAACTCTACATCTTCTCCCGGTCCGGGAACGTAATTAGCAGTCCAGTTTCCATCTTCGCTCCAATCATTATCGATGGTTCCATGCCAGTAATTATTCAAACTCACCCGTTCTGTGTCCCGATTATTGTCCGGATTCGGGTCTTCTCCATCACCTGTAACAGTTGCAGTATTTAAATAATCTCCACTTGCTAAAACCGTTACAGTGAAACTCACAGAGTTACTCGCGTCTTTTGCTAAGCTTGCAATAATCCATTTAATTGTCCCATTGGTGTTTATCCCTCCGTCATTGATTGTTCCTATTGTATACCCGTTTGGTACAATATCAGTAATTAGGATGTTCACGGCTGTATGAGGTCCATTATTTGTAACTTTTAATGTAAAGGTTACAATATCACCTACTTTCGGCTTAGAACTACTCACTGTCTTTTCGATAGCTAAATCGGACCGCCGTATCAAATTTATCCTTATATCTCTGATATTGTTACAAATACCTCTTTGAGGATTACCGCTAGGAAAATTATTTGCACATTCAAAGTAAGGATCTGTTGGTGGAAAATAATAAGCGTCAATATCAAGATCAAATGGATTTTGGTCTGTCGGAGCTAATGGATTTAGAGGATCGCTTATGTTTGTAGCATCCGGGTCAGTAACATCATTTGGGCGCAATATAGTAGCATCTGCTCTTAGATACCCCGGTTTAGCTGTTACTCCAATAGTTGCTTTAAACGTATAAGTAATCTCACATCCATTGGGCAGATCGAGTTTCGATGTATATTGACGCTTGATCGCATCATAGCTTACTACTACATCTTGTGAGCCGCAGCCATTTCCGTCAAATACAGGAGTCCCCGTTCCTGTAAGCCCTTCCGGAAGGGTAAATGTAAAAGTAGCTCCTTTTACAAAACAACCACCGTCACCAGGTTCCCCATTTTTTACTTTAACAGTATAAGTTATTTCATCGCCTAGACGGACAGCAGCACCATTCGCTCCGTTTACTTTAAGGTCTGTAACTTTTAGATCAGCTATGGAAACTGCTACATCCGCAACCGAGCTTTCTTCTTCACCTTTTATGAAGGTCCAGGTATCGATAGACTTTGAATCCCCAAACTGGCCGGAAGTTCCTGTGGCTCCAACTCCCCAAATATGACCATTCTCTGTACTATTGGTACCACTGCTATTTACAGGTGGTAAATGGCTATTGTTTTTAGGGTCTGAATATCTCCCTCTTGGAGCATTGTTCCCTGTTGTTCCATTATTAACATCTGCGTCATTCCAATAAACGATATTCGATTTTACAGTACTCAAATCGGTCTCATGGTCCAAAAGCTCTATAACTATTCCGTTCTTATTATATTCCATATCGAAAAAAGGAAAATGCACTTCTGCACCCTGTAGCTGTACTGTTACTTCTACTGGTACAGATCCTGCAGGAAGAGGAAGCCCAGGTTGTGTCGGATCTGTTATACTTCCAGCTTTACCATCCCAGAGTATTGCATTTTCACCGGCAAAAGAAGCACCTGTCAATATTCTTTGGTTAAAAGGTTTTGCCGGGTCTACGCTTGTGATAGTAATGCGATAATTACCTTGTGATCCTGCAAGAAACTTAATATAACCTCCCTTATTACTAACCTGACCTTCTATACCATCAGTGCCTATTAGTTTTACAGTCTCCACTTTAGGCACTTTTACTTCATTTTTCAACCAGGTACTGATTGTACTTGTGTTGGAACTAGCGTTATCCGAAGGGATTGTACGAAGCGTTACTTGTGCACTTTCAGGTAAATCGGATGCAGGTGTGGTATAAAACATTTTGTGCGTTACCTGTTTATCTGTGTCTGCGTAATCGGGATTTTGGACATCGCTATTACCTGCAAGATAATTTAAACTCTTGTATTTCGGACTGCCGTTTGTATTGAGAAAACCGTTATTGTTCACAAAGAAAGAATAACAAATCCCGTTACTTCCATTGTTGTTTACCCTGTATGTATAACCATCTCTTGTCCTAACATATACCATACCGTAAAAACCGGAAGTATCAGGATTAGTTGTCCCATTAGCAAGGTTCAGAATAGTAGTGTATACACGTCCTGATACGAAAGCTGTATTATTTGTGTTAATTACCGATACATCCCAGGCAATAATACCATTGTTGCCTTGAGTACTTTGCGTCCAATCCGTAGTATATGCTATTCGGGTCGTAGGCACACCATCTGTCCTACCTCGAAATTCAACACGATAGACCCCGCCTTTATTTGCAGGAACCTGATAATAAATTGGTGTATAACGATTTCCACCTGTTTGTCCGAATCGCTGCGGACCTGCTAATTCAGCTGTCCGGTTAGTTATTTGTCCTCCTGAATTAGCATTTATTACCTCTGTTCCATCCGGCGCATACATTCTTATTCTTGCGCTACCACTACCTTGTGCGCTAGATGCCAATGTAATACGTTCCCCCGGCTGAGCATATACATAATGAACGCCATGATTTGGAAATACATAATATTGCGAATTAGCTGATGACGGAGCCGACGAATACAAGAGTGCCCTTACCGGAACCGCGCCCGACTTAGTTGCAGGAGTTGTAGATGGATGTAAATCTTTTGATCCGTCAGCAAATATGTTCTGGCTGGATAAAAGACATACAAGCAGAATCATAAAATATAGAAAAGTTCTGTTTATATTATCCATATTATTCATATTTCTTTAATAGTTGAATGTATAATCAAACAAAATCAATGTTTCATTACTATCATTCACTCATAAATTATATTTCGATATCATATATATACCAATTATTACGTTCGATCTTCGCAGGTAATTGCAATTTATACGTTTCGTCTCCAAATTCAGGTGGGGGTAGAAACCCTCCATCGAAATAAGGTAGGCTAAGTTCGATTGCAGTCCCTGCATTATCCCGTTCGTTCAGGTAAGTGCTCAGGCTAAGGCCGATTACTTTTCCGCTGCCATCAGTTGCAAGGGTGTATGATGTTACCGCGTCATTCCATGTCATCCAGGCTGGTGAACCAACCAGATTATCCACTTTTGGTACCGGTTTGAGGACATAAGTATTTTTATCGAAATCAATCAGCCTGTATTTATACTGTGCCGTTCCTGCAGAAGATAGAGGTGTTCCCTGATGTTCAGCCTTCAGAGTCACATTCATCTGTATCTTTGCAATGGCACGTATCAATGCTATATTACCGAGCTGATAATTCGAATTAAAATCATGTGTTTTATTACCCGACATGAGTATCGGTGTAGTCAGAGTCGAAGACCAGGGTGTATCGTTTGATTGTAAGACTGATTTTAGTCCTTCCAACGAAGTGACTCCATCTAGCTGTGTTTTCAGATTCGAGCAGTTGGCTACAATATATACATACCTGCTCCCTGCTTCGGCCTGTGTCAGGTTGAGTGATACTTTGTTATCTGTACTGCTCCACGATCCCCCGGAAAAGCTTGCAGATGAGATATAATAAGATTTAAATGTCTGTGAACCTGTCGCTGGGAATAAAAATACATACAGGTTATCAATCGATTGTTCTGCGGCAGATCCATTGTCAGTGGCAGCTTTGAGCGTTCCCCTGACAAAACCCGTTACCTGAAAAGAGATCTCTATTTTTTTATTATCTACAGTCCCCCCCACAGAATCATCATCTGAAGAACAGGCAGTAAGCAACAGGCTAAAAAAAACTATTACGGCAAAATATTTCTTCATATTCTTTCTCTTATTTGCTGAATGTCTTCACCACGTTAGGATTATCATTGTAGTAGACCTCAAGGTATGCACCGTCCCCCGCTTTAGGAACAGGATTCAATGTGTATCCGGCAGAAGCATCCGTAGCAAGTGCGTTAAATAATTTCTCGGTTGTACCGTCGCTGAACATAAAGGGTGAAACAGCTCTTAGTTTGACCGAGTGCGGGGCACAAACTTCCACTGTATTACTTACTGTCAGATTCCCATCATCGTCAACATTTACATTGTATCCATAACCCATATAAGTTGCGCTTTTCTTTACTATCCAAGGATCGATAGTATAAATAATTTCTATCGTCTGTAATTTCTTAATGACATAATAGTAATGTCTGTTGCGATAGATATTATAGTTGGGCTTATCAATATTTTGACCGGTGGCAAAAGCCAGATAATCCGTATCGGTGATCGTGCGGTTATCCGTAATGATCGGTATCTCATAAAAAACTCCGCCCAGAGTTTCGATCAGAAAATAGTTTATCGGTTTGTGACCTGTTACCGACCAGAGGGGATTCGTATTCATCATCATAGCCTCGGGCATATAGTACAGATATGAATTACCCACTTTTTTCAGCGGTTTATCTTCATAATAATCTACCGTTACCGGATACAGATCCGCTGTAAGGCCAAACCTGCGGTATGCATTTTTATAGTAAATGTTTTTGACACCCGAACCAAGGGTTGCTCCCTCTATCACAACTTCAAGCTTGGCTACAGCACGAATCAGCCTTACCCTATTTTCCTCAGTCCCGTTCACAACAGGGCGGAAAGGCTTAGGCTGGTAAATATTTCCACCTTCAGCTATCGTTTGGCTCAAATATACCCTGGACATCGGAAAACCTTTACTTTGGGTGGCTGCCAGGTACAGGTCTGTATCCAGATCGCGGAAAGTAGCCATATAGGTATCCATCGCTGATTTTGAAGAGATCGTTTTCAGAACTGCCATCGGCATATTGGCTACAAAATAAAAATCCCGGATACCTGTGGTCAGTTTAATCGTAAAGGTCTTTTCCTTCTCGGCAAAGGATATTCCTTCATCGAAATATTCACAGACCTTCTCTCCTGTCGATGAATCGAAGACCAGAAGAGCCAGATCGTGTACCCTGTCTTCATAATCTGTATCATCTTCATTAATAGTTTCCGTATCAGCTGCCTGTGCCCTGGTTACAGACAGGTATACCTGTCCTGCTTTATCCGGAACCTGCGTCTTCTCATGGTCGTCGTAGATCATCGAATCACAAGCCCAGAAACTAACCGCCAGGCAGGCTAATAGGATATATCGTATTTTTAATTTCATAATCATTTGCATTATTCAAGTCTGTGGACTTAAATTTCAAAATCCGTGCTATAGCTATGGACAAGCCAGTCATTTACATAAATAGAACAGCTGAAATGTGTCCAGCATTCGGCACAATAGTCTTTGATCAGGAATTTGACAGTAAAGTCATTTTCACAGTCGAGATTTACTCCTTTATCAACAGCCCTTAAGAGGATGCTGGCAATCAGGTCACCGTCAAAGACAGTTTCCTCTTTATCATTTCCTGTATAAGTAATATTCAGTTTGTTACTATATCCTGTTTTTAGTGCCAGCATGGAGTAATACCAGCTACCTGTATTTTCTTCCAGTTTAGTTTCTATCGAAGGATAGGTCAGTACCGGTGTATTCATCGGCATGCTGCCGTCTATATGTACCGTACTGTTGGCTGATGATACAGCCACATTCAGTTTTGAAGGATCATAGGTTTTCATAGTCGCTTTATCAAACTCTATGATAATTTTAACCCTGTTAGTAAGTTCTTTCAGGTTTATTGCGGTATGCTTATACAGCGAACCGTATTCTTCCGGATTGGGCAGAAAAACGACAGGGCTTTCACCATGCCATATACGTTCTGTTTTATTCAAACGTTCAGCCACATTGTTTGTTGAATTAATGGTCATCATCACATCCTGCCGGGTAGTTACCCCGGGTGTGAAGGTCTGTTTTTTAAATTTATCATTAATACCCGCCCATGCTATAAATGAATAGTTCCCGTTGGAAACCGGAACCAGCACCTCAAAATCACGGCTCAGGTTAACGTTCTGTTGTTGTACTGTGGTTGAGAGTTTGTCTTGTTGGTCAAATGCGAATACAATAAGGGAGGATACATTCCCTATAAACAGGGAATCGTCCGCACATGGGGTTTTGGAGTAGAATTTTACATAAACACCCTGTGGGCAATCTTTCAGGTCATCGTAGATAAGGGAATCACAACCCCAGAAAAGAGCCCCTGTCGCAAACAATGCCATTATAATCCTGATTCGTAAATTCTTCATCCCTTGTACTTTTAATTAATTTAATGTTTGATTTGAATAACCGGTAGGGAAATACGGCTCCCTACCGAGGTTATTATTTATTATTTTTTGGATTAGATACCAGGAGACACCGAGTAAGAATGAAGTGTCCAAGGAAGTACCTTCACGTCCACACTCATCCATGTTTCAGGAGTAGTTAACGGATCAGTCGGGTCAATCGGATTCTCAGGTTCGTTGTAGCCCGGAACATTTGGTCTAGGGTCCGGATTCAGTGGAGTTTTTGTACCAGGATTGGTAGGATCTTCCGGTCCTTTCGGATTATTCGGATCTTCAGGGAATAACGGATTCCAGTTTGTTCCCAGATTCCTGAATCCGGTAATATGGATATGGTATACGTTATTTCTGACTACAGGAGAATTGTACCACGCAGGAACGTTATCAGGATTCACCCATGCATAATACAATACTTTTCCTTTTATGTATTTGGCTACTGTTTGACCTGCTACACCACCTGTAGCAACATTCACGGCATTTGTCGCCGATGTGTAGAACTTACCGTTAGCTCCAACATAGAAATCATCTCCTGCCGTATAAGTTCCGCCATCGGCATAAGCAGCAGCCGTAGGTGCAAACTTAGCACGGATAAGCACATAGGCAGTATTTCCTTTTTTGTAGCTTGAAGCATCACCTGCTCCATAAGCATGTGTATTAGGCAGAATAAATTTACCTGAAAGTTTTGTGTTGAGCTCAGCTGTTACCTCTCCGACAGGATTTGTTGCATAATCACTCATTGTAGCAACGGCTGTTCCTCCGAACTGGTCTGCTGCCACATAGTTTTCAAACAGGCCGGAATAATCATAATTAGAGGCAGATCCAGTAATCTCAGTCCCCCAGTATGCAGCATCATTGGCTGGTACCCATGAGAAACTAGGTGTAGCGAAATCCGCTTTGCGCTGGATGTATAACTTGCTTTCGCCTTGTGCTACCACCCAGTGGATATCAGAAATCGTACCCAGAGGTGAGCCTCCGGCCGCAGGAACGGTATAAGTTAAAGCCTGGGTAGAAATCATAACCCGGGCTACGGCTCTTTCTACGTCTAAACTTACCCTGTTCTTAGGAGAGGCAGAAGCCAGCGTTTCCGCATCGGTCACATTAGCCTCTACATTGATTGTTTTAGGTTCAACATTGGTCATGACAATTGTTTCGTCTGTTGTCCCATTCTTTACAGCCAACTTATCGGCAGATGATGAGTTATTAAACGCTCCTGTTCCCGAGTTAGCCAGATACAATGCTGCCTGAGCATAAGCATCTTCAAACTCAGCAACCGGGGTTTTTGCCAAAGCATTAACCACTTCTGCTGTTCCGTTGACCAAAACATATACTTTCTTGATTCCGGCTGTAGTTTTAATCGCGGCATTTGTTGTCTTGGGAACTAAAGTGATATCACTACCATTGATGATCTTTTCATAATCTTTACCTGATTCGCTGGCTCCGACTTCCAGTGATTTGGAAGTAACCGATGAACCGTCGATAAGATAGACAGCAACTGTCTTTATATCATCTTTTCCGGCCCATTCGCCAATCTTGTTATAATCCTCCGGAAGGGACTTTTGAGCCCTTAATCCCGAATTCTGAGACATCTTCAGTGTAACACTCACATTGGTGTTACCCTCTTTTCCTCCGTCCAATGATGGGATATCATCATTGCTGCAGGCCGCTAGGCCTAAAGCTACGGAGGCAATTAAAAATAGTTTGCTTATTTTCATCCTTTACTAATTTAAAATATTAAACATCTATATATTATTCGTTTGTAAAAAACACCTAAAAGGGCTATTATTATTCGTGTAAAATCATCCCTCTGATTATTTCCAAATTGGTCTTTGCATCCCCATCACCGCTATCTGCCGATTTTTTGAAATATTCCACAGCTTTATCCGTATCGCCTTTCAGAACATAGGCAACACCCAGATTATTCCACACCACGGGTTTATCCTCTATTTTTTTCATCCGTTCGATAGCTGCATCGTAATTCTTACTTTCAATGTCGGCAGCCGCTGAATTCAGGATGGCAATTTCACTGTCAGGATATAACCTGACGGCAATATCGAAAACCTCCCGAAACTCTTTACTGTTTGACGGGTAACTCTCGGCTACCAGATACATTTCATTCAAACTCAGCAATTTTGGGTTTTTCTTTATAATCTCTCTGGCTTCCTCCACATTAAAAGCACGCACGACATAAGCCACTGCGTATTCGGTGCGTCTTAATTGAGGATAGTAGCTTTGAAGCAGGGTTCTGTAAGTTTCTCCTCCGGAAAGTTTCATCAGTTCACCATCCCGGACATCGGGGTCTTGTACCCGATCAATGATATTCAATATATCCTGTTTGTCAGCCAGATGTGAATCGGAAACGGCTTTACGCAAGCCCGCCCAATCTTCACCTTTTCCTTCTACCGTAAATTTATCACGTGATATATCAAATTTAGTAACCAGATAATGGGCGAAAGAATTAGCCCTGTTTTCTGCTAACTTTCTGTTGTGTTCAAAACCGCCTTCGGGTGAAGCATATCCAACAATGCTAAATTCAGTGATATTCAGATCATTGTTATCTCTTATTTCTCTGATAATTTTATCTACTTCGTCAAATTTAGGACGGTTACCCTTATAATCACGCAGCAGCTCATAGCGATCAACAATATAATTAAAGCTTGCAGTATGACGGTCGCTGCGTGCTTTTACGGGTTCGACTTCCGGCATGATAAATGTTAGTTTATAAGAAGCGACTTCCGGTTTAACCAATATATTTTGTGCAATCAACTGATCCGGAGCCTGATCGTAACAATCGGCACATCCCGATACGGCTTTTTCTATGATAAGCGAAGCGTCATCCATCCATGGACGGTAAGCTACAGATGTTTTGTAATTTACAGATTGAGCAGTTTTATTTTTCCTTTTGAGTATAATCTGTGGCTCTGTTTCAAAAGGAAGCTGATCCTGATTTCCCAACTTCTGCTTCCGGGTAACGATCTTATTGCGTAAGCCACCGGTAATCACCACAGGCGGAAGTGACAATCTTTCCCCGCCAGGATTATTCGATTTTAAAACAGGAGTCAAAATAACCATCTCATTTCTTTTAACACTCACCTCGTCCAGATCCAAATCCATTGAAACAGATACCTGATTCACACTTTTTATGATACGTTCAGAGGATATCCTTAAATTATCTGATTTCGTTTGTGCGCAGAGTGGCAGGATAATTACGGAAAGTAGTGAGAACAACACTATCTTTAGTATATTTTTTTTCATTGTGTCCTATTTTATAAAGTAAATAAATGAAAGCCCGACTTTGGTCACACCCCAGTAATTATAATTACCTTCGTCCTGCTTAGTACCACAATCCTTACAAGGGTATTCATCATAATGGATACGGGCATAGCCTGCTCCGATATTGAACTCAAAATTCCAGCGATTGGTTAATACCCATTGATAACCATAACTGATCCCACCACCATAGAGGTAACCTTCGTAGCGTTTATCTTTAAACACATCCAGTCTGCCGATAGGAATATCCCATCCTCCGACATTAAACTGAGCCCCGTGGGCATGTATACCAAGGAAATGTCCGTTAAAAGCCTCACAAAACCACCAACGGTACTCAGGTTGGACTAGCCAGTGCTTAAAGCGTTTGTTATCTGAAAATTCAAAAGGATTGAGCCCTCCGGAAATATCCAGTGTACTTTTTCTACCCAAAGCAAACTCCATTCCCAGGTTTGGAGTTGCTGTAGCCCAATAAGCCAGATTGCTCTTTATGGCAACCTCCTGTGCTTTTCCTAATGGACAGAAGATTGTTATAATCATGGCAGTCAGGCTGACTTTCCTTAATATTTGACTGATATTCATTTTGTTGAGTTATATGATGATTATTAGGATGTACAGTTTGTTTAACTAAATATATTTAATTGTGTAAATACTAACACGTTGAATTAGATGTGCATTTCTAATTATGTACTCTTCAATTTTTATTATTGTAATTCGTCTTTAATCATGTTTTTTTTAACCATAATCTTTTAAAAATCATAGAAATAATAATTAGATTTGTTTTGAAACAGATATAAGTACCTGATTCTGCTTTTAATCAAACCAACTATTAATACGAACTATCCATTTTATAAAGATGTAATTTTTTTCTGTTCTCCCTATTGAGGTTTTATTTAACTAAAACCCACATGCAAAGATCACATTTACTATCCTTATAGATATTACAATATTGTAGAAATGAGAAAATCGTATTTTTCTTATTTTATGACAAGTATTATATAGATGTGTTAAAATAGATAATATTGTTTTTTAATTTTGTCAATAAATCAATTTTACAATAACATTATCCTTCTTTTAGTGTATAAAGATCTGTTCAATACAATAATATTTTTTATCTGGATTTTTTCATTTATCAATAAAAAGTTAGCATGTGTTAAATTTCATCTATTAGTCATAGCTTTCATCTATTATGCTTTAGTCTTTATATATTATGCTTAACAAAAATATAACTATTGTTATTACATTTCCTTCAGCGTCAATTTCTATTAAATCTTAAATAGGATTTACCTTTGTCGCCAGACTAAGTCAAAGTTACTCTTATATAGAATGTGTTATCCACCTGAATAATCTCATAAAGTTTCTTCTATAAAATGGTTTAATTGGCTTGGTTAAAACTAATTCATGTTTGTTTCTTTTGCCACCTGTAGTATCTTTATTAATGAGGATAAGCTTAAGTAATCTTTTTTCTAATTGTACATTGCTTTAGAGTACATTCTTTATATGTGACTATGTCTCTAATTTTCTCTATGATATGTTACACTTATTTTAAAGCACATTTTACAAAAACCATTTCAGCGTAAATGCTAAATAAGAAAAAACGAAGATTAACAATGTTCTTATTTTGTACTGTTTATATTCAAATGATTATATAGTTTTACCGTATCAAATGACAATATGATTTATGGACTTGTAAGGTGAAGTATATCATGCCCGGTTACATAAATACTATTAAACCAATAACAGAAATTTATTCTAAAAATATTATAAAAATATGGGAAAGTTTGAAATAACAAAAAGAAAGGACGGAGAATTTCAGTTTAATCTAAAAGCCGGAAACGGAGAAATTATTCTTAGCAGTGAAGGGTATTCAACTAAAATAAATTGTACAAAAGGTATCGAATCCGTACGTAAAAATAGTATGGTTGCTACAAGATTTGAACAGAAATATTCTACTAATAATAAATATTATTTCAATTTAAAGGCTAGCAACGGACAAATTATAGGAACCAGTCAGATGTATAAAAGTTCTGCATCATGTATGAATGGGATTGAATCTGTGAAGAAAAATGCACCATCGGCAGAAATAACTGATTTGACTGTTCTGGAATTATAATAGTCTCTGTTTTTACTTTTGTAAGCCTGTGTATAAAACGTAGGCTTTTTTTATAAGTATTAGTCATATAACAAGTCTGTATAAGATCTGGATGATTTAAAAAGAGAGTAAGCAATGGCGAAATAATATCCTTTAACATAAAAGCGATAATATTGCAAACACGTATTTTCTTCAATACGACATAAATATTCAGTCCTAATCTAAAAGATATCTAAATAATAAAAAACTATAAGATTTTAACCATGCCGTTTTCATTTGTATAAAGTATTGGACTGTGCCAAGAAATAAAGAATTACAAACTAAACAAGATATTTTATCTTTTAATTAAAGAGATAGTATATTTATATATTTTGGCCCCATACTATCTAATTATGATTTCATGTTCTAATATATTTAAATCAACGAGTAGTTTCAACTAACAATTCACTTTAAAATCACTATATTTCTTTATTAAGATAAAACTTTTTATCTTTGCATTAAATAAAAGTTGCTCTTTGTTTATAATGTAAAGAAAAGAGGATCGCAGAAGTTCGCTCGTTTCTAAATCGACACCTATTTGATTGACAACCTAGGTTATACATCTGATAATATGTTGGTTATGAAAACAAAAATGACGTAAACAATGGAATGTGATATGTTTTGTTATTCCGGCACTGGCTACCCAATCCTTTAGAGGTTGTTGAGTCATAGCCTTTGTTAAACCTTTGAATACTTTACCTTTTCCCCTCTCTCCACATAATTCTAACGCTTCATCGCTAATGGGTAAGGTTGTTTCTGTTTCTGTCTTCTCGGTTCTTAGTCTCATGCAGTAACCACCATCAGAAGCAGGAAGTATTTCTTTCCAATCCAATTTCAGAACATCACTTATCCGTAAGCCTGTCATACATGAGAAGATAGATGCTGATTTCAGCACAGGGAAGTCGCAAGGTGTATTGGCTAGTGCTTTCAATTCATCCAATGTCAAATATTCTTTCTTTACATCTGTAGTGTCAATCGAGTCCAGATATTCATTGAGATTCTCTCTGAAGAATTTTTCTTTATATGCAATCTTCAATAAGGCTCTGAATGTAGAGAAATACCCTGATGCTGAATTTTGAGATATACGAAGATCTTTATGTTTCAATTGCTTTGCATCCATCAGATAATCCCTAAAGCGGTTGCATAAGTCTACGTTCACATCTCCAAAGGTGCATTTACCTTTGACAAAATTGGAAAAGTGCTGATATACCTTCATCCACTTCTGGTCTTTCTTTTCGGCTTTCAATTTGTAATAAGCGAGAAAGTCAGCTTTCTTTTTATTCTTATCTAAGAAACCGTATTCCTCATTGATAATAGCTTGTACTCTCATGCTGCGGATAACTTCAGCTTTCATCAGCATTTCATTATTGTACTCCTTTTCAATTTCGTTTCTAGGTTTGGCATAGATATAAATACCTAAATACTCACGCCGTATCATTTTCATTGAATACGGATCACGAATA
>POVV01000585.1_pt1 | contig 21860 bp, 16 predicted proteins | sample 1560271 | NCBI WGS metagenome assembly POVV01 (sample SAMN08337232, study PRJNA429181) | Bioreactor metagenome, whole genome shotgun sequencing project. | biome: cows' rumen and soil; feature: anaerobic; isolation source: anaerobic chemostat enrichment culture, galacturonate as sole carbon... | reverse complement strand
TATGTTTGTGATTAAAGACATCCAGTTTCAGCAGGAAGTACACGGCGCCAAGGCGGCAGAGCTGTCCCTGCGGATAGCCAGCCAAACCCTGCCCTACCTGAGACATGGGCTGAATGTAGAATCGGCATCGGCCACAGCCAATATTATTTATCAGTTAACCGGAACTGATGCCGTATCAATAACCGACCGGGACAATATCTTAGCCTTTATCGGCAAGGGCTCAGACCACCACCGCGCCGGTGAGCCGATTATCACACAGTCAACCAAGCGGGCCATCCGGGAGGACTGCCTGGCCGTATTGCACAGCCATGAAGAACGCGGCTGTCCGGTAGCCGGCTGCCCTCTCTGTTCAGGGGTAGTGGCGCCGCTGCGAGCGCATGGAATGGTTGTCGGCACAGTCAAGCTGTCACGCGGCGGTGCCGGCGAGGTGTCTGAAATGGATGTACGGATTGCTGACGGGATTGCCCAACTGTTATCCGTACAAATTGAACTGGCAGAAATCGACGCGCAGAAAAAAATGAGTGAAAAAGCCGAGCTGAAAGCACTGCGGGCACAAATCAATCCACATTTCCTGTTTAATACGCTTAACATTATCATGTCATTTTGCCGCACTGATCCGGAAATGGCCCGCAGCTTGCTGTCCCACTTAGCCACCATTATGAAATACAGCTTTGCCAAGCATGATGACTTTGTCACCATTGGCGAAGAGATGAATGAAATAAAAGCCTATCTGGAAATTGCCAAATCACGCTTTGGCGAGCGTTTATCCGTATCCCTGGATATAGAGGAATCAACCCATCCGATCAGAATCCCGGTATTATCGATTCAGCCGCTGGTGGAAAATGCACTCCAGCACGGCCTCTTCCCCAAGCTGTCCGAATGCCATCTTGCTCTCAGCGTTAGCCGGGAAAATGACGCGATTGCCATCACGGTAGAGGACAACGGCATTGGCATCCATCCGGAAAAGCTGGAATGGCTCTTCTCCGCCGAATCGGAAGGAGTCGGCCTGCAAAATGTCGCCCGCAGGCTGCAGAGCCTTTATGGCGACAGTTACGGCCTGCGGATGATGAGCGAACCCGGTAAGGGAACACGGGCGGCCATTCGCATTCCTTGCCTCAAGGAGGACCCGGGCTATGCGATTTAAAACGGTGATTATTGATGATGAAGGGCCAATTTGCGACGAAATCGAGTATTTACTGAAACGGGAACGCGATATCGGGACGGTGGCGAAATTCACCAATGCGCCGGAGGCACTGGCCTATCTGACGAAAAACGCCTGTGATCTTGTCTTTCTGGATATCCATATGCCGGGAATATCCGGCCTTGATTTTGCCCAGAGCTTGACTGCGCTGCGCCAGCCGCCGCTGATCGTTTTCTGCACAGCGTTTCCTGAGCATGCCCTGGCGGCATTTGCCACACCGGCAATCGGTTATATTACCAAACCCATCACAGCTGCCGATTTACGCAATGTGCTGGAAAAGGCGCGCGCCATCGGTGAGAGGACAAAAAGTGGTCCGCAAACGGCTATAAACAGGTTCTGTGTCATCAAAAACGGCAAATACATCCCTTTGGATTTTCCGGAAATCGTGTTTGTCTATGTGAAAGACAAGGAGGCTTATATTCGCACCCAAACGGATGAATATACCTCCAGCCTAACCATTCAGGAAATTGAGAACCTGCTGCCTAAACAATCCTTCCTGCGGGTTCACCGACAATATGTAATCAACCTCGACCGGATCGGTGAGATCATTCCCTGGTTCCATGGCACCTATATGCTGCGGATGGAAGATATGCGCACCACAGAGATTCCGGTCAGCCGCAACAAGACGAAGGAGTTCAAGGCTCTGGTCGGCTTGCCATAGGGCTATACTCTGTCGTGTAGTTTGTGTGACTGATGAGAGGCAAGACGCAGAAGACGATTTTTAAACCAGCTAAAGTAAATACGAAGGGCGCTTCGCGCCTGCACAAAGGGAACAAAGCCGCACATTGTGTGATTTTGTTCCCTTTGTGATTTAAACTCTCCCACCCCATGCCCTTGCGCACTCTACGAATCTATATCTATCTTCTTTGTACTCTATTATCGTTTATCAACTAAGCCCCAAGGCGTTGAGAAAGGTCAAGATGCTAGGCAGGCCCGCGTCTCCAGCAGCGACGCGTACATAGTGTACGCTAGCAATGGGGGCGCGGGAATATTGCGCAACTCTTGGCGCTTTAGCGCCTTCGCCGCTCCCGGCCGTCCATGGCCTCCGCGGCACCTGGACGTCCTGTCCAATGGAGTTGGCGGCATCCCCCTTGCGGGGGCCAACGGCCGAACGCCATGCCTCCTGGCGCGTTCGGCACTAGCGCATCCGTGCGCGTCGCTTGGCCTTTATCGACGGCCTGGGGCATTCGGTTGGCAAAGTCAGCCTCTCGGCTGCCAATTTAGCCACTTCGGACGAATTGTATTGTCACAGCAATAGACTGATTATATGATAATTGCGAATATTACTTATACTTTTACAAAAGGAGCGATTGGTATGCAAACCGTTAAGACAGCCTCCCAGCCTGCCCAGCACGTTTCCTTTGCTAAACGCTACGGACTCATTATCGGGTTTCTCGCTCTGCTCGCCGTGCTGCTTATGCCTGCTCCGGCCGGCTTGCCGGTCGCCGGCAAGGTGATGCTCGGCGTTCTGCTGTTTTCAGTCATTGTTTGGATGACGGACAGTGTCAGTTATCCGGTCAGCGCCGCTATTATCACCGCGTTAATGGCTTTCCTCATCGGCATGTCGCCGAGTGTGGCGGATCCCAAAACAGTTTACGGAACAGCCCGCGGCCTGACAATGGCCCTCGCCGGCTTCAGCAATACGGCGCACGCCCTGGTCACCGGCGCTTTGTTCATTGCCGCGGCCATGATGCAGACCGGCCTTGACAAGCGGATCGCCCTGGTCGTCCTCTCCAAGATCGGCGCCCGGACCAACCGGGTGCTGGCGGGCGTCATTTTCGTCGGTTTTATTCTCAGCTTCTTCGTTCCCAGCACCACTGCCCGCGTCTCCTGTCTGGTACCGATTGTCCTCGGCATTATTACCGCCTTCGGCGTCAGCAAAAAAAGCAAATTCGCCGGCGTCATGATGATTGCCACCGCTCATGCGGACAGCATCTGGAATGTAGGCATTAAAACGGCCGCAGCGCAAAACATGGTAGCCATCGGCTTTATCGAACGGATTCTCGGCAAAAACATTACCTGGCTGGAATGGTTTATTGCCGCCGCCCCATTCGCCCTGCTCATGTCCATTGCACTGTATTTTATCTTACTGAAGATCATGCCGCCGGAAATGGATGAAATCGTCGGCGGCCAGGAAGCCATCAGCCGCTCCCTCGCCGAACTGGGATCAATGAAGACCGATGAAAAGAAACTGCTGGCCATCTCCCTGGCGCTGCTGTTCTTCTGGTCAACGGAAAAGATTATTCATCCCTTTGACACTTCTTCCACCACCATTGCCGCCATTGCCATCATGCTGGCGCCCGGCATCGGCGTCATGAACTGGAAAGACACACAACCCAGGATTCCCTGGGGTACGGTGGTGCTGTTCGGCGTCGGCATCAGCCTGGGCTCGGCACTCCTATCGACCCAGGCCGCTGTCTGGCTGGCCAAGATTTTCGTCGCTGCGTTTGGGTTGGACACCATGTCCGCGCTGGTGATCCTGGCGGTGCTGGCCGCGTTCCTGATCATCATCCACCTGGGCTTTGCCAGCGCCACCGCCCTGGCTTCAGCCATGATTCCGATCGTGATCTCGATCCTGCAAAGCGTCCAAACCCCCGGCATCAACATTATCGGCATGACCATGCTGCTGCAGTACGTCGTCAGCTTCGGCTTCATTCTGCCGGTCAACGCGCCGCAGAACATGGTTGCTTACGGCACCGAAACCTTCGAGGTCAGCGACTTTATTAAAACCGGCATCCCTCTCACCATCGCCGCCTACCTGGTATTCCTGCTGCTCGCCGCAACCTACTGGAAATGGCTGGGGCTGGTATAAGAAAAATCGTTGCGACAGCCTTTGGTCGAATACGGGAGAACACTTTTTTGAACTGCCAAAACGCCACAGGTGCTACGCGCCTGTGGCGTTTTGGCGTTCGATTACGTTCTCGTTATCGCATTACCGCTGGAATTTTTGCTACGATTCTTTCGCCGCTACCGGGCCGCGCGAAACGGCAATTTTACCGGTACGGACAATCTCAATAATGCCGAAATCGACCAGCACTTCGCACAGCGCGTCAATCTTGTTCTGCTCGCCGGTCAGCTCAATGACCACCGTCTCGCGGTTGACATCGACAATCCGCGCCCGGAAGATCTCGACAATATCAACCAAATCGGAACGGTTGCTGTTGCTGGCCTTTACCTTAATCAGGGCCAGCTCGCGCTGAATCGAATCCACATGAGTCAGATTGACAATTTTGATGACATCAACCAGTTTTGACAGTTGGTTCATCACCTGCTCCAACCCCAGCTCGTCATCGACTTCCACATCAATCGTAATCCGGGTGGTATTGTCCTCTTCCGTCCGGCTGGCGGCAATGCTTTCAATATTAAAGGCGCGGCGGCTGATCAGTCCCGATATATGGGTCAGTACACCAGGCCGGTTTTCTACTAAGACGGCTATCGTGCATTTCATCGTCTTACCCTCCTAACACCATTTGATCGAGTCTGCCGCCCGGAGGAACCATGGGCAATACGTCTGCTGTCGGCGGCACCTGCACTTCCACCAGTACCGGTCCCTCGACCGCCAGCGCTTGCGCCAGAACCAAATCCAGTTCATCCGGCGCAGACACCCGCATGCCGGTAACACCCATCGCTTCCGCCAGCTTGACAAAATCTGTACCGCCATGCGTGCTGGAATGGGAATAGCGCTTACCGTAAAACATCCGCTGCCATTGATTGACCATCCCTAATACTTCATTATTTAACACAATGATCTTCAGCGGCAGGCCGTTATCAGCCACAGTCGACAGCTCCTGGCAGTTCATCATGATACTGCCGTCGCCGGAAAACACGACAACCGGTTTGTCCGGGTGGGCAATTTGCGCGCCCATCGCCGCCGGCAGGCCATAGCCCATCGTGCCCAATCCGCCTGAGGTTAACAGCGACCGCGACTGGACGAAGTCATAATGCTGCGCTGCCCACATCTGGTGCTGTCCGACATCGGTTACTATCACCGCATCATCCGGCAGAGCGGCCTTCACCCTTTCCATGACCTGATGCGGCGCCACCCGCTCTCCGGCGTCAGCGACCGGCAAGGGATTTTCCCGGTTCCACTGCTGGCATTGACTTAACCATTCCGCCCGGCTCCGCCACTCGCAGGCAGCCGCTTGCTCACACAGCAACGGCAAAGACCAGCGCAGATCCGCCACTACCTTCAGATCAGCCCGGACATTCTTATTGACCTCGGCCGGATCGATATCCAGATGAACTATCTTCGCATGAGGCGCGAAATCCTTAACCAGACTGGTCACGCGGTCATCAAACCGCACCCCGATGCCTACCAGCAAATCACACTCCATGGTCGCCATATTCGCGCCATAAGTTCCATGCATACCCACCATGCCCAAATGCTGCGGATGGCTGCTGGGCAAGGTTCCCAGACCCATCAGGCTGCTGATGACAGGGAAGCCGGTCAACTCGGCAAGCCGGCGGACGCTGGCAGCCGTATCGGAAAGCGGAACCCCGCCACCGACAAACAGCAGCGGCTTTTCGGCTTGCTGCAGCGCGGCAACCACCGCCTCGACATCAGCCGGATCGCCGGAAAAGATCGGCGAATAGCCGCGCATCTGTACCGTTTCCGGATAGGCAAAATCAAACGTCGCATTAAATACATCCCGGGAGATGTCGACAACAACCGGTCCCGGCCGTCCGGTACGGGCGATATAGAAAGCTTCCTTCATCACCCGCGGCAGGTCTTCCACCTTCTTCACCAGATAGTTGTGCTTGGTGATCGGCGTCGTGATCCCGCAGATATCCGCTTCCTGAAAAGCATCCTTGCCAATATAGGGAACGCCGACTTGGCCGGTAATCGCCACCAGTGGAATTGAATCCATATAAGCGGTGGCAATGCCTGTCACCAGATTGGTTCCGCCCGGCCCCGAGGTAGCAATACAGACGCCTACCTTCCCGCTCGCCCGTGCATAACCGTCGGCGGCATGCACCGCCCCCTGTTCGTGCCGGGTCAGGATATGCGGGAACTCAGCCCGGTATAGGGCATCATACAGAGTTAATACACAGCCGCCCGGATACCCGAAAACCATTTCAACATTTTCCCGTCTCAAACATTCAATAACCGCTTCCGCACCTAACATTTTCATCATGGCTCGCCCCTCTCTGAAAAAAATAAAAACTTCCGTCCCGTAAAGGGACGGAAGTGTATTCCGCGGTACCACCCAAATTGCTATACTAGCCGCTCAACGGTACGGAGCTTACGCTCGATACCTCGCCACAATAACGGATGGCAATTCCTAAAAAGGACCGGCACAGCCTACTCAACGCTTCGGTGTGCAACTCGCGGAGGATATTCATTACAACAGATAGTGCCGGCTTCCACCATACCCAGCTCTCTGAACCTATCCTGGACTGTAACTACTGTTCCGTTCATCGTCATTTTCAATATGATATTGTAACTATTTTAGTGTAATAATCTCTCTCTGTCAAGCGATATCTTTCAGAGTTAAACAAACCGGCTCCCTGCAGGTACACTTACACTTTGAACCGCTGCAGCGCTGTCTGAAGCTGTTCGGCCAGATGCGCCAGAGCCTGGCTGGCGCTGGCAATCTCTTCAAATGAGGCCGATTGCTGCTCGGTCGCCGCGGAAACAGTCTCTGTCTCGGCAGCAGTGTCACGCGATATCCGCTCAATCGAGTCAACCTCACCGACAATCTGCCGGCTGTCGACCGTCAGCCGCTGTACCGCGGCCGATACCGATTCCGCCTGGGTGGATACCCCGTTAACCATTTCATTGATCTGGGTAAAGGTCTCCGCCGCTCCGGCAACCACCTGAGCGCCGTGCTTCACTTCCTGCGTGCCGGCGTCCATTGCCGTTACAGCCGACGCCGTGTCGGCCTGAATCTCCCGGACCAGGGAGGCAATCCGTTTGGCCGCGTCTTCCGCTTCTTCAGCCAGCTTGCGGACTTCTTCGGCGACGACCGCAAAGCCTCTGCCCGCTTCACCGGCGCGGGCCGCTTCGATGGCGGCATTCAGTGCCAGCAAGTTCGTCTGTCCGGCAATGCCGGTGATCGCGTCAACAATCTGACCGATCTCCCGCGAACGTTCTCCCAGCTTCGCCACCACACCGGCCGACTCAGCTGTCGACTTTTCGATATTCCGCATCTGCACAATGGCGCTTTCCACCGCTGTCTTGCCTTTGGCGGCAGTGGCTGCCGTCTGATCCGACAGTCCTGCCACATTTTGCACCTTACCGGCAATGTCTCTAATCTCTTCAGACATCCGGGAAATCACTCCGGCTGTGTCATCTACACTTTTCACTTGCCGTTCCGCTCCGGCGGCGACTTCACTGATCGATTCGGCAACCTGATTGGCCGCCATGGCCGCCTGCTCGGCAGTGGCGGTCAGCTCTTCACTGGCTGCCGCGACCTGGGAGGCCGAGCTATCCACCTGGCGGATCAAATCCCGCAGTTGCTGCTTCATCAGAATAAACGATTGGGACAGCATGCCGATTTCATCCTGGCTGCTGACCACAGGATCGGCTCCCGACAGATTCCCCTGGGCAATTTCTTCCGCACTGCCGGCGATCCCGGTGACCGGCTTGGCAATCCGGCTGCCGATAAAGAAAGCGGCAATAGCGGCGATCACTAACCCGAATAAGCTGATGGCAACAGAATAAACCAGTGTTTCTTGCAGTTTCCGGCTGTTGTCAAGTGCCTTTGCCGCCACCAGTTGATCAATGTCGTCAATCCAGTTGCCGGTGCCGATCACCCATTGATACGGCTGAAAAATCAAGCTATAGCTCCGCTTGGGCAGCGGCTTGGTTTCCCCCGGCTTGGCAAAGGCGTAATCGGTATAGCCGCCGCCCGCCTGCATGCCGTTGGTAATGATCTCCTGAATGAATTTCTTACCTAGGGGATCTGTGGCGTCCCGCCGGCTCTTGCCTTCTTCCTCACGGCCTAAGTAGACGACATTAATGCCCTCTACGGTATCTATCCAAAAATAGTTATCGCCTTCAAAGCGCATGCCGCGCACCATATCGGCAGCCAGCTTTCTGGCGTCAGGCTCTGTCAGCGCCCCCTGCTGCTGTTTCTTATGTATATCGGCGATCAGGCTATGGGCTGCTTCCACCTGGGATTTGACTTTCCGGTCAAACTGCTCAATCAGGGTCTGCCGGTATTCCTTGACATCGGCCTCATCTTTACGAATCGTGTCATATGAGTTATACGCCAACAAAATAGCAAGGGAAATAAAGCTGGTCAGTACAAGATACATAATCAATTTGTGCTTGAGCCTTAACATAGCGCACCTCCTGCCAAGAATCGACATTTCTTGACATTATTATACACTATGCAGGTGTTTTGTCCTATAGGTAATTGCGATAGAATCGTAAAAAATATTCATTATTTATACTTTATATAAAAAATTAGCTGCGTTGTCAGCCTCGCAAACCTTTGGCGAAGCTGCCAACTCAGCTAATTCTTGACCACCTTCTGACTGTTAGTCCGGGTTAGATAACCGTTCCGTGATTTCTATTCCGGTTGGCGTCACCGCCAACCCGCCCTCAGAGGTTTCCTTCAGCGAGCAGGGAAGCGCCATGCCGATTTTGTACATTGCGTCAATGACCTCATCAGCCGGAATCTTGCTTTCAATGCCGGCTAACGCCATCTGGGCGGCCAGCACCGCGTGAACGGCGGCAAAGCCATTGCGCTTTACACAAGGCACCTCGACCAACCCGGCGACCGGGTCGCAAACCAGTCCCAACAGATTCTTCAGCGCCAGCGCCAAAGCGTGCGCGGACTGGCGGGGCGTTCCGCCCAGCATCTCGACAACCGCTGCCGCCGCCATCGCCGCGGCAGAGCCGCATTCAGCCTGGCAAGCGCCAACTGCGCCCGCCACTGTCGCATTAGTGGCAATGACTTCGCCGATACCTGCCGCGGTGAACAGCGCCCGGACCAGCTTGTCGTCACTGTCCGGCAGTTGGGCGGCCACCGCCAGGATCGCCCCAGGCACGATGCCGCAGGACCCGGCGGTCGGACAGGCAACAATTTTTCCCATGTTGGCATTCACTTCGCTGACCGCGATCGCGTTGGCAGCCGCCTGCAGCATGACCGGGCCAATAAAGTTCTGCACGTTAGCCAGGCGGTAAGCGTCTCCGCCGACCAAGCCGCTGAAGGATTGGTCCTGCCGGATCAGCCCCTGCGCCGCAGCCTGCTGCATCACCACCAGCCGGGACGCCATTTCTTCCCATACCGCCTCCGGGCAGCATTCGCTGCGCTCGGCTTCCCACTGCCAGACGATCTCAGAGAACGGCTTTCCGGTTTCTTCCGCCAATGCCACCAATTCAGCAATGCTTGTAAAACTCATCATAACGGCTTCACCAGCAGTGCGTCCTCAATGGCTGGCATCGGCCCGATTGCCGCCAGCACCGTCTCCGGTACCGGCTGGTCGGTTTCCATGACCATCAGCGCCTGCATTCCTTTTTGTTTTCTCGACACTTTCATGAAAGCAATGTTTACATTCTGCTGCGCCAGGATTTGGGTGATCGCGGCAATAACGCCCGGCTTATCCTGGTGCAGGGTGATCAAGGTATAATAATCGCCGCTGATTTCCACCTCATAGCCATTGATTCGGGTAATCATCACCCGGCCGCCGCCAGTCGAAGCCCCGGTCACCTTCACCGCTTTTCCGGAAGCGCCGGTGAGATGCAGTTGTGCCGTATTCGGGTGGAACGAGCCTCCTTCAGCGGTTTGAAAGCTGACATGAAGATTGGCCTGGGCGGTCAGTTGGAAAGCGTCTTTAATCCGGATATCGTCAGCAGAAAAGTCCAATAAGCCGGCGATTAAGGCTTTATCGGTACCGTGTCCTTTATAGGTACGGGCAAAGGAGCCGTATAAATGGATGGTCGCCGTCACCGGCGCTTCTCCCAGGATGGTCCGCGCGAGCTTGCCCAGCCGGACAGCCCCGGCGGTATGGGAACTGGATGGCCCGATCATCACCGGGCCGACAATGTCAAATACACCCATAGGCCCTCTCCTCTACTTTGGCTTTACTTGATGAATAATATCGCCGTCAATCCCATGCGCGCATTCCATGATCGCTTCCGCTAAGCTGGGATGCGGGTGAATCGTCTCAGCCAGCGCCTTGGCAGGCAGCTTATGCCGGATGGCCAGCGCCCCTTCCATGATCAGGTCGCTGGCATGAGCGCCGAGAATATGCATGCCCAGCACCGCACCGGTCTGTTCATCGGCAATAATCTTCACCAGTCCGTCCGTTTCGCCCATAGAAACCGCCTTGCCATTGGCGGCCAGATTAAATTTGCTGACCTTGACCGCTCTGCCCTGAGCCAGTGCGTCCTGCTCTGTCAGTCCGGTCATAGCGGCTTCCGGCGTGGTATAGATGCAGCCCGGCACAGCCTGATAATCAACCGCCGCCTGTTTGCCGCACGCATTCTCCGCAGCCGCTATCCCGGCAGCCGACGCGGCGTGCGCCCACATGAACCGGCCGGTGACATCGCCGATCGCGTAAATGCCTGGCACATTAGTCTCCATCTGTTCATTCACAGGAATTCCCTTGCGGCTGTAGGCGACTCCCGCCGCATCCAGCCCCAAGTCTGCGACCAGCGGCAGCCTGCCGATCGACGCCAGCACGGTTTCCGCCGCCAGCTCCTGAGTTTTATCACCGGTGGTGATTTCCACAACAACACCGGTTGCAGCCGGTTTAATCGCCGTCACCCGGGTATTGGTCATGAATTTAATGCCCTGCTTGCGCAAAACCAGAGCCAGCCGTTTGACGATTTCACTGTCAACATTCGGCAGAATGCTTGGCATCATCTCGACTACAGTAACGCTGCAGCCAAAGGTCTGGAAAATCGACGCAAATTCGATGCCTACCGCACCGGCGCCAATGACGACCATGCTTTTCGGTACAATCGTCATTGCCAGCAGTTGGTCGCTGTTGATCACACCTGGCAGATCGCCGCCCGGCACCGGTAAAGGCATCGGTGCCGAACCGGTGGCCAGGATGATTTTATCCGCCTGCACCTGTTCCTCGCCTGCGGCTGTGCTGATACTGATGCGATCCCTGGCCAACAGCCTGGCCGTACCGGTCTTTACCTCAATCGCGTGACTTTTGACAAGCTGCGCGATGCCTTTGCGCATCTGCTCCACTACCCGGTCCTTGCGGGCGGCCACTGCCGCAAAATCAAAGCCGATCATTCCGGCTGTCAGTCCGAACTCGCCGCAATGCGCCAGGTCACGCCACTTTTCGGCGCTTTTTAACAGCGTCTTGGTGGGGATGCAGCCTTTATTCAGGCAGACTCCACCTAATTGGTCCTGTTCGATCAGCACAACCTTTGCTCCCAGTTGCGCCAAACGAATGGCGGCGACATAGCCGCCCGGCCCGCCGCCGATAACCGCCGCGTCGTAATGCATATTATAGATCATCCCTTCGTTAGTATGTTTCAGGCTGTCGAGAAAGGTCGAGATACTAGGCAGCCCGAGGAAGCGCGCGCAGACAGTACGTTCAGCGGTACGGCAAGCGCGCTCCCGCAGGGCTAACAACGGCCGAACGCCATGCCTCCTGGCGCGTTCGGCACTAGCGCATCCTTGCGCGTCGTAGATTGGCCTTTATCGGCTGCCTGACTGATGCTAAGCCAGTTCGTCCAATACACTGGCATGATGAACGATAATCAATTGTAAAGAAAGCGCCAGATCAATCAATTCTTCGGTTTCCGATCCGGGCTGAACCCAGACATACTCAAGCCCGGCTGCTTTGCACGCCCGCAACGCTTGTTCCGTTTGAGCGGCCGGACCGGCAATCAGCGCCACCGCCGAAGCCGGCGAGGCCAGCCGCATGTCAGGCATAGCCTGTATAGCCGAATAGCCGCTGCTTTGCAGCCGGTCAGCCAGCGTTTCGGCTGCCGCATCCGGCTCTGTCCCGCTAAAAATCACCCAGGACTTTTCCTTCAGCATCGCTTGCTTACTACTCTCGACCATAACGCAATATTCATGAATCACATTCAGATTTAACTCTTTTGCCTTGGCAACCACCTCAGGCTTATTGACACCAGGCTGCAGCCAGACATGTTTAATGCCTAACGCCGCGCATTCCTCCAGCCCCTGCAACGCAACCGCCGGCGGCACGACAAAATCCACCGCATCAGGCACAACCGGCAGAGCGGCAAGCGACGCATAGCACGGGTCGCCATCAATCACGCTTTCCCGGGGATTGACCGGATACACTTCATAGCCATAGCGTTTTAGCAAGGTAAATATCCTGTAACCGAATTTGTCAGGGTTGGCTGAAGCGCCGGTCACCGCCCAACGGCGGAGTTGAAGCATGTCCTTCACTTGCTGGTTCATACGCAACCTCCTCTTCCTTCTGGGAACCCTTATTGTTATAGTATCATTACCGCCGGCCGAATTCTATAGCAAACGGCAAAAGCCTGCCAGGACCCATCTGCCAGCGGAAAGCCGGATTAATACTCCCTCCAGGTGACAGAAAAACGCTTGGCATGCATTTCAAAACGCCCATGGGCAGAAATGACGCGCCGGAATAAATTATTGCCGGGATTATTGATTTCCATTAATTCGGCAAGCACCTGCATGATTTGGAAGGACATCTCGCTCAGTCCAAGCACATCCTTCGACTTATGGATCACTTCACCCAGATTTACCTGGCAGCTTGACCACAGGCCCAGGTTATTTACCGCTTGCGCCAGCATGGCAACCTCCACACCATAATTCGCCGGAATGCGCATATTGAGCAAAGCATTTTTGTATATAGCGACAGTCCCGGCAAGCGGCTGAATGTATCCCGATAACTGAGGCATAAATGTATTGAACCAGGGACGGGCCAAAATTTCCGTGACCCGGCCTCCGCCCAGCTCAATACCTGATGCCTCAACCCGTACCGGCCGCGAAAAATACCCTTTGGTAAATTTAATCTCCGGATATGCCAGCAACGGTCCGAGTAAGCCGTAAAAAAAGCGGGGAGTTATATTTTCTATGTCGGTATCGACCCAGGCTAAAATGTCGGCATCAGTAACAAACGCGCTTTTGAACATCGCCTCTCCCTTACCCTGGCAGGTTCCCAACTGAGGCTCAATCTCCGCATGCTGGTAAACGGGAATGCCGTAGGACCGGGCAATATCCACCGTGTTGTCGCTAGAGCCGGAGTCAATCAGGATCACCTCATCAATAAGCCCGACATTTCTCACGTCCAGCGCAGTGCTGATCACCTTGCCCACTGTCTTTTCCTCGTTCAGGCTTGGTAAAATAGTGGCTATCTTCAAGTTCTGCCGCTTTTTGTAGCTCCGCAGCACGCTGGCTACCGAAAAATCATTGGCATCAAAGGTCCGGGCCCGAATCCATTTATAAATTTCATCACTTTCATCAAATTCAAGATCACGCAGCGGTCCGCGAACAATCGTCAGACTGCCGGAGAAGACCTCCTTCACCTTTGCGTGCAGAGGCTTAATTTCCGTCAACGAAAGCGGCGCACCCAAAAACAGCATGCTGTAGTCATTGCTGATGCTTGCAATCAGATGCCGGATTGACGGATCTCTGCGCCAGTTAACGGAAACACTGTCAAACATCTCATGAGCAGGCGCGACAACAGACGATAAGAAGACATCCTCCATATGCGGCACCTTCTCTTCCAGATGAAAAATCACCAAATTCTTCACTCCGGCTTTCGCAAGAACGTCCAATACCGCCTGTGCATTCAGTCCCCCGCGCAAAACCGCGGCAACAGGTCCATCCTGCCAGCCCTCTGTTATAATATGTACCATTTCGCAACCGGTTTGCAATTCGTCCAAATCATCCGTAAACGATAAGAATTTGAACTGGTCTTTAACCTGTTCCCCGCCCGGCCAATAGCGGCCATCGGTAGTCATACACATTCCTCCTTCGGCTGATAGGCAAGTTGGCCTCAAAGTATTTACTCTTAACCGTCCTGATCCTGTCGCACAGAATCTTACTTTTTACTATACAGGCTTTACTCATTGCTCGCAACCCATTCATCCGGTCGAAAAAAGTCGGTTGCAAAGCAGGTTAACACTGCTGCTGCGGCCGTTAGTGTCATGGAAACGGTTCGAATCGCCCCAGTGCCAAGCTGCCATCATTTTGCAGGAAAATGGTGGGAGGATACAGAAATATCATGTATCCGGAAAACATCGGATAATAGGCTCAAACATAAGTCTGTATCACTATCCGCAATACACGAATACATACAGCAAGCATGAGGAAAGGTGGTATGCACAATGAAAGACAAGCTTGTTTTTATCAGCGGCGCTTCGAGCGGCATCGGCAAGGCCTGCGCCGCGGCCTTCGCACAAGTGGGCGCCAGGCTGATCCTATGCGCCCGGAAGCGGGAACCCCTGCAGGAAATAGCCCAGGCATTAAAGACACAATACCATTCAGATATCCTGACACTGCGTCTGGATGTACGGGATAAACAGGCTGTCAATGACGCTATCGATACCCTGCCGGCTGAGTGGCAGGCGATCGACATCCTCGTCAACAATGCCGGGTTAGCTCTGGGTCTTGAAAAGCTGCACCAAGGGGACTCTGAGGATTGGGACACCATGATTGACACCAATATCAAAGGCCTGCTATATCTGACCAGAAAGATTGTCCCGTCGATGATTGGCGGAAACCGCAACGGGCATGTAATTAACATCGGCTCCATTGCCGGCATTCATGCCTATCCGGGCGGCGCGGTGTACTGCGCCTCCAAAGCGGCGGTGAAGTTTATCAGCGACGGCCTCAGAATGGATGTGGTCGACACCCCGGTACGGGTAACCAATATCCAGCCCGGCATGGTGGAAACCAACTTCAGCGTAGTCCGCTTCCATGGCGACCAGCAAAGAGCCGGCCAGGTCTATGCCGGTATCCAGCCGCTGGTAGCGGAGGACATCGCGGAAATCGTGCTGTTCGCAGCCAGCGCACCGGCGCATGTGCAGATCTGCGAAGTAACGGTGACGCCGACGCATCAGGCTACCGGCGGTGTGCTACATAAGGAAAAGCTCTGACAGGCAAGCGGCGTAACTGAATGATGGGATAGTCAGAGCCCCGGATCCTTAACGGATTCGGGGCTCTGACCGTTGATAAAGCACCATCTGCGACGCGCATGGACGCGCTAGTGCCGAACGCGCCATGGATGGCATAGCATTCGGGGGCGAAGCGCGGCGATCTTCTCTTACTACTTTCTCAACAAGCTAAGCTGCTCCTGCTTTATCATTATTCAGCCTGCTTCACCTCGTCAACATATGCCTTGACTAAGCCACTAACCAGATTTTGAATGAGCAGGATCTCATCCGGGGTTATGGCGGCAACATGTATCCCGCAGGCGACGACTACATGGGTATTCAGCGCAGAGGCTAAGACATGCGAAACATAGTTGGCAACACTGTCATCTTTGTGACCAACGCGATTGAAGACAGATGTTGTTGCGCTCATGACGTTGGGATCGGCCAGGCTGCTTCGCGGTATACTGAGTGTTCCACAGCCAATATGCGGCTTTGTGCCGCCGGAAATGATCACGCACAAATCAGCACCCACCGCAATAGCTTGAAAACAGATACGTAAGCGGCCTTCCCCCGCATATTTTACATACATAAAAATCACATCCTACTGGACTTCGTCCGCGCACCAGCGCCTGAACCCGCGTACCTCAATGCCAAACTTGTCAAGGATCTTACCCGTGATATGCCGGGTTAAATCAGCCATATTCATCGGTTTGTTATAATGGGTAATCATCGGCGGCATGATGGTCGCGCCCAACTCAGACAGTGTCAGCATATTGCGTAAATGGATCGTGCTAAGCGGTGATTCGCGTACGACCAACACCAGCGGACGCCGCTCTTTTATGGTTACATCGGCGGCTCTTAGCAGCAAATTGTCCGAATAACCGGTCGCAATGCCGCTGAGGGTCTTCATGCTGCAAGGAACAACAATCATGCCTTCGGTTTTAAATGTACCACTGGCGATACAGGCGCCAATGTTCTTGATAGAATGGCAGTGACTGGCTAACTCCATGACATGATTTAACTCTTCAGACGTCTCAAGGCGCAGCGTGATTTCCGCACTGTTTGAAACAACGAGATGACTTTCCCATTCGGGATGCTCGCGCAAACACTGCAGCAAGTCAACCGCCAGGGCCGCTCCGCTTGCCCCGCTAATACCGATAACCATGCGCTTTTTAGGCTTTGTACTCAGTCTTGTAGTCATAAAGTACTTCCCTTTCAATAAAGTAAGACTTGCTTCAGATGAGGTTTTAACCCCATCTGAAGCTTAGACGCACTTATCCAGGGGCGTAGCCGTTCTTATACTGAGGCTCGAAAGCTTCGATTTCGCTAACTTACCGCTTACAGAAGCGGGAGCCTTAGGATAAGTCGTCTGCCTGCCGGCTACATTACGTACATCGCCCACAAATAAGAAATGGGCATGACAATAATCATAGCCGGCAGCATGTTTGCGATCGGAAAGGACTTGATGCCGCTGATCCGCAGTCCGGTCGCCAGCATGAGAACTCCCCCGGCAGCCGTGAAGTCTGCCAGCATGGCGGGTGTCGTCATCGGTAAAATGGCAGTTGCGCCAGCGAATAAGGTAAACAATACAACAAACTGCGGAATGAATATACTTGATACAATATAGCCTAACGACGTAGCGAAAATAGCCGCGGTAAACAGGTCGAGAATCGACTTGGTAAACAGAATCGTATGATCGCCAGTCATACCGGATTGCAGGGCGCCAAATACGCCGGTGCCGCTGGCACAAAAAAGCACCAAAACGCCGATAAACTTTTCCATAAACTCTTTTTGATCTTCCATATTTGCTTTGCTTGGCAATGTTTTTTCAATCAATGAACGAACACGGACTGCGCTCCATTCGATACCCTTTTCAAACTTGATCAGCTCACCAAACGCTGTGCCGAGAATGACCGCCAAAACAACGGCAGGCAGAGCATTCATCTTAACCATGCTGACAATGCCCATCGACATGGACGCCGCGCCAAAGATTAAGGGCAGCGTGGTACGCACCCGTTCAGGAATGGCATTACCCAGAGACGCGCCAATGATGCCGCCCAAGAGTACTGATGCTGCATTTACAATTACACCAACCGGCATTTTACTATTCCCCTCTCATTCTTTTTAGGTAACCGATGATTAAATGAGTCCACCGTCCTGGCGAGAGAATTTCTTGTCTGGCAAGGAGACAACCCGCAGGAATAGCAGCGCTCTTTCAAGGGTTGCTCGACGCCGCCAGACGGAAAATTCGCCGTCAGGACGGTGGAACGAATTAATCAGTGGTTACCTAGTACAATTTTGGCTAAGATACCGAACCGCTGATATCTTAGCCGAAACGTTGGTGCCGCATCCGGCAAAGACCTGCAGCATATCGCAAGCCTGGACGCGCTGCCTCATACCCGCCGGATTAGGCACTAGTTATTTTTTGAATATCTCAGGCGCAAACCGGGATGGATCGACTTCCATAAACTTTGCCCGTCCGAACTTATCCTTTAGTTTGAAAGGAACTGTGCAGTCAAAAATCGTTTTGCAGGAAATCCCCCGGTCAAGAATACTGGGACTGAATTCCGGCGATTGTGAAGGGTCCAACGGATGGCAGCGGACACCCGGAATAAAAATGGTATCCACATCGCCCTGATAGCGTGTATTGAGAGCCCATAATACGTCATTGCTGTCAAAGATATCCACATCCTCATCAACCAGGAAGACATGCTTCAATTCCGAGAAGGCGGAAAACGCGATAAGCGCTGCCTGACGCTGTCTGCCTTCATCAGCCGGCACCGTCTTTTTGAATTGCAGTACCGCCATGTATTTGCCGCCGCCGGAAGAATGTGCAAATACATTCAACACCCTGCCTGGCATGGCCCGTTCGGTCATTTGCAAAATGCTGGCTTCTGTTGGAATGCCTGCCATATTAACATGTTCTTCGCTGGGTCCGATACAACTTTGCATGATCGGATTGCGTCTATGAGTGACAGCCTTTACTTTAATAATCGGCAGAGACTGGTTTGCCGGTCCTGTATACCCGGGGAATTCGGGCATGGCTTTGCCAGTGTGGGTATTTTGGTCTTCAACCACGCGAACACCGGGTATCAATTCACCCTCAATCACATATTCGGCATTCGCAATGGCTTTTTCGTTCACCGTCAGGCAATCCACCATCTCGACCGCCCGGTTTCTTATGCTGCCGGCAATGCTGAGCTCGTTAAAGCCTAACGGTGTTGTTGGAGGCTCAAAGCAGGCCGCAATTTCAATCGCGGGATCTACGCCGATGCTGACAGATATCGGCAGCGGCTTACCGGCTGCTTCGGCCTTTTGCCGGAATGCGTCCAGATGGCGGCCGGGTACAAAATACATGGAAATCTCATCTTTGCTTTGCAGGCACAGACGATGAATCGTGACATCAGACTCACCGGTTTCCGGGTCGCTCGCATAGCACATGCCCAGTGTAATGTATGGACCTGCATCTTCCGCCGTATTCGTCGGCGCCGGCACTAATTTGCGAATGTCAAAGTCCGGATCACTGGCATAGTGGACAACCTCCTGGCATACCGCTTTCTCCCGTGGAATGGTTACCGGCGCAATCGGATGAAGAACCGAATCCTTCAGCAGGAAGCCAAGGCGGTCAGGCTGTGTGTTGAGCAGCAGGGCGACCCGTTCTCTGCTGGATAGAACACCAATGGCAACCTTGGCATTTTCGTGGCCTTTTACCTGGTTAAACAGCATCGCCGGCCCTTTTCTCGTCGGGCGGGCAACCGTTCCTCCGGCGCCAACATGGCGGTATACACCCGAAATCTCCGCAAATGGATCTACCGGTTCATTGGTCTCGAGAAGTTGACCGGGAACCGCTCTCAGCAAGGTAAGAGCAGAACGCAGATCATAGACGGACGGCTGTTGGTTTTTTTCGGATTGCATGCGTAACTACCTCCTGACTATTCTTTTGAATTCAAGACAATCTGTCTGGATGACCTAATCATAGCACCACTGCCGGGAATTTGAGATTGCCTGAAGGAACGACATCGAGGATGATTTAGCCGTGTCATGAGTAAGCGCGTCATCCTTTCTGCCAGTTCCGCAAAGGATTAGTCCTTTAGTACGATTTATCAACCGATACAGGTGCAATACCTTAGGCTGGCGAACTACTAAATGAAGTGAGGGACAGGGAAGAAAGGAGTCTAATTATGTCGGATACTTCCCGCTTTGAAGTGTTATCCAACCTGCAATATCTCCAGGATTTATTGTCTGAGCAATTGGATATTTTCCTCGTATTCATTGATCAGAACGCGAATGAGATCACACTGCCTTCAAAATTGCCCTTGTCATGTTATGAAAATACTGCGAAAGATCCACAATGCAAGAATTGCCTGGCCATCTGTGCGGCAAAGCAGCTGGCTGCCAGTCAGAAGTCAACGCTGTATCAGTGCCATCGCGATCTGTACTTTGCCATCCTGCAAACTAAAATGCAGTACTTTAAGCCGATTTATTTAGTGGCAGGCTTCACTGCCCAGCCCCAGCCGCTGACAGACAAGCTGCCTCTGCTGCAGGCGTTATGCAATTTGCCCATCGCGTTAAGCGAGAGCATCATTTCGGTTCAGCATAACCAGAGAAACACTAACGATAGCAAGTACGGCCTGACTCAACAAGAGCTCAACGTTCTGCGCTGTATGGTGCATGGCTTGACGAACCAGGATATCGCGACCAAGTTATTTATCAGCCTGAGTACCACGAAAACACATATTGCACACATCCTTACCAAATTAAAGGTCTCCAATCGAACCGAAGCCGCCATGCTCGCATTACACGACGGTTTACTGGAGCCCCAATGAAACGCAGGACAGTGCTGAACTCTACCTCGATTCTGATGCATGAAATCCGCAATAGTGTAATTCTGATCACACTGGTCCTTACGTTCATGACATTTCTGGTCAACTCCATCATTTATAAGGTAATAGACGATCATATGATCACAATTCTTGACCGGACCTTGGTCGTCGCCTGGGCGGAGTATAATAAATTCTTTCAGGAAACTAAAGATAAATTTTCCCTGATCCGCAACAACACCGATATCGACTATATAAAGCGGGTCATACCGCAATATACCAAAATAGACTTTTGGCTGATCGTTAATGACGGCGAGGTAATCGATGCCAGCGGCAGTGCCGCATCCTCCCTCGCCAAACAGCTATCCGCTTTGTACAAGCTCACACAAGATACCCGGGAAATGATTGCCGCATCCGAACTGACAACCCTTGCCGAATTATCGCAATTTAATCAGGAGCTTGGCGCTCGCTACCGTCCGCTTGATAGAGAATGGACCAGTGACTCCCAAATGCCTATTATCATGCAGGTGGTTGTCATCCCTCTGTTTTCAGGTGACCGGGCAATAAACCAAGGGCTGATCATTGGCAAGATACTGAATAATGACCATACCATTGTTAACCGTATCGACCAGCTGATTCCCGGCACAAATTCAACCATTAGCGTCAAAAACGGGCTGCGCATATCGGGCAATATTAAAAGCAGCTCTCACGAAAGTTATATCGGAAAGCTGCAAGAAAGCGAACATATAGATACTGTCTATCATGGCAAGCGGTATTACGGCCAAATTACGTTAGAAGATTTAGATGATAAGATTATATCTGAGCCCATACACAACAGTAAGGGGGATATTATCGGAGCCCTGACAACCGGGTTTCCCTATCTGCAATTTGCCACATTAAAACGGCAGGTCACGCTCTACACACTCGTAGTTGCTCTCATCAGCTTTTGCGCCGCGTTGTTAACCAGCTTTGCTTTGGCAAGAAAAGGCTCCCGTCCGATGGTTAACTTATCCACCCTAACGAAGGAGATTTCTCTGGCTGAAGAAATAACAACAGACCACCTGAGCCGATTAAAGGCGATTGAACCGGCAGAGCTTGCCGAAATACGGGAATTGCAGCTGTCTTTTATCAAGATGGGCAATGCGCTGTTTCTTAAGCATCAGGAAAACACGCTATATTTAGCCAAACTGCTCGTCGAGCAAGACAAGCTGAACGAACTGACACGCGAACTGCATGTAGCCAACCTTGAATTAGAAAAACGGGTCGGGGAAAGAACCGCCGATCTGAATAAAGCCATGCTGGAGCTGCGTGAACTCAACCGAATGAAAACAAAATTCTTAGCGAATATGAGCCACGAAATCCGGACTCCCCTCAACTCCATTATCGGCTTTTCGGATTTACTCCATGAAGAATGCATTGGCGATCTAAACGACAAACAAAAGGAATACATCCAAATTATCCTGAAGAGCGCCGAACTGCTGCTGGAACTCATCAATGACATTCTCGATATGTCGATGATTGATCAAGGGAAAATAACTATTACGAAACAGCTGGAAAACCCGAACACACTGATTCGCTCTGCCATCATGATTGTAAAAGCATTGGCCGACCGCAAGCAATTGACGATTACAACAGAGCTAAGCGAGGATATTCCGAACATCTTCTTAGATCCGCTGCGAATTAAACAGGTACTGTATAACATTATCAACAACGCTATCAAATTCACACCTGTCGGCAGAGCAATCACCGTTCAATCCGAATTGAGGGATTCATATGTCATGATCACGATTGCCGATAACGGAATCGGCATTAAGCCAGAGCT
>POVV01000584.1_pt1 | contig 21860 bp, 16 predicted proteins | sample 1560271 | NCBI WGS metagenome assembly POVV01 (sample SAMN08337232, study PRJNA429181) | Bioreactor metagenome, whole genome shotgun sequencing project. | biome: cows' rumen and soil; feature: anaerobic; isolation source: anaerobic chemostat enrichment culture, galacturonate as sole carbon... | reverse complement strand
AGATGACAAATATGCTAACTCTCCTCTTTTGGCTAAATTTAATGTTCAAGGATTTCCTACAATCTTTTTACTAAACAAAAATGGAGATATAGTGAAAAGAATACTAGCCTCTGATAACTTAGCCGCGGAGGTAAAGAAATTATTATAAAAGATATATAAATATTTGATTTTATAGAAAATAAAACATATCTTTGTTTTCAACAGATTGAAAAAGGAAAAGGAGTTCTGGTCTATATGACAAGGATTCTTTTTCTTTTTGTCACTTTAAAATCTAAAAAATAATAGTAACTAACTAGTTTAATTTTAAAATTACCATGGCTATATCTTACATGACCGAAGACGGTTATAAAAAGCTAAAAGAAGAAATCAATACGCTTGAAACTGTAAATAGACCGGCTATATCAAAACAAATAGCTGAAGCCAGAGACAAAGGAGACTTATCTGAGAATGCTGAATACGATGCTGCTAAAGAAGCGCAAGGAATGTTGGAAGCTAAAATTGCTCAGTTAAAAACATTATTGGCAAATGCCCGATTGATCAACGAAGATGCTATCGGCACTGATTCTGTGCAAATACTAAATAAGGTAACAATACGCAATACAAAAAACAATCAGCAAATGACATATATGCTGGTAGCAGAAAGCGAAGCAAACCTGAAAGAAAATAAGATTGCGGTTAACACTCCTATTGCACAGGGACTGATGGGCAAAAAAGTCGGAGACATAGCCGAAATCAAAGTTCCATCGGGACTTATGAGTTTTGAGATAGTTAATATTTCAATCTAAAAAAAACATGTCAAGTATCTTTAGTAAAATAGTAGCAGGAGAAATTCCTTCCTATAAAATAGCAGAGGACGAGAACTTTTTCGCGTTTCTGGATATTAGCCCTATGGCTAAAGGACATACGCTGGTTATACCCAAGAAGGAAATAGATTATCTATTTGACTTAGATGACGACTTACTGAAAGACATGACTGTCTTTTCTAAAAAAGTGGCTAAAGCTATTGAAAAGGCAATCCCATGTAAACGTGTAGGCATGATGGTCATAGGAATGGAAGTTCCTCATGCCCATATTCACCTTATACCTATTAATAAGGAATCAGACATGTCGCTTTCTAATCAAAGAGTAAAACTGCAGCAGGCAGAATTTGAAGAAATAGCAAGAAGTATAAGAGAAAATTTCTGAAAGCATTCATTATTTAAATAGTAAGGACGAGGTTACAGAACCTCGTCCTTGTTGTTTTTAATATATTATCAATAGAATAGGCTTATTTAAAGGTATAACTTATCCCTCCTGACAGCCAGAAACCCGGCTGTGGAATATTACCGATATCATTATATTTAGTATCATAGATATTATTCAGATTGAGATGTAACAATAAGTTCTCATGCTGATAGTTAATTTTCAGATCTAAAGTTGAGTACGCCCTATACGGCCTTCTACCTGCCGCCACGGCATTTTCAAATGCTTTATATGTTCCCATACGTTTTTGGTAACGCAAATACCATCCTGCCGAAAAACCTTTATATATGCGATGATTGAATGCCGTAACAAATTTATCCCGAAGATAATTCAGTTTAAACAAGGAATTCAATCCTTTGGTATCAGCATCCTGATGCATACGCGCATAATCTAATGAAAGAGCAGCATTTTCTCCTAAAACAGGCATTAAATCTCCAAGCCTGAAACGAACTCCCATTTCTGCTCCTTGCGTATTTACTTCAGTATGGTTCCATGAAGCACTAATAGTACGCCCATCTTTTTCTACATCAACCCAGTCTATTATATTGCGCCCCCACATCAAATAGCCCGTTATATATGCACTGATAAATGAATTTTTATATTTAAAGCCGAAATCTACCGATTGAGAGCGTTCCGGTTTCAGATTCGAATTACTCTCATGCGTCTCGGTGGTATAGTACAGTTCAGTAAAAGATGGCAGACGGGTAGAGTTTCCCCATGTAGTATATATATTGATTGCATCGCTTGGCCGATAAGCCAGACTGGCTGAAGGGTAAAGTTTATATTTCCCTTTTTCCAGTGTATTATGATTCATCAGTACCCCTGCCGACACCACAAAGTGGTTCAGTTTTGCGGTATGCTCGAAAGTAATACTGCTATTCAAACGATCATCATATTTTTTATACTTCCCATGAGCTTCAACCATTGGCTTACCCAGAACCGAACTCATTATATCTTCGTGTCGGACTTCTCCTCCTAAACTGGTACTTCCTAGTTTGGATGTATATTGCATAATAAGGTTTGTACCGTATGTATCGCCCCGATGATAATTTTTCCCATCTTCCAATCCTCTTCTTAATTCAAAGACATCGTGATGCCTGAACCAATAGAGAATAGGTATAAATTTTAGTTTTGATCCAAACTCTCCTTTCAAAGAGCTTATATATCTTGTTGTATGATCGAACTGATTAGGGAACGCGCCTGTATAGAAACTATTAGCTCCATACTTTTTGTCATTATAACCCAAATTCAGATCTAACCTTGAATTTTCTTTGAATTGAAGTCTACTCTGCATCAAAATATTGTAGAGGTTATAATCCGTATTATCGGTATAACCATCTGACGAATTATATCCTGCCGAGAGACTGGTGGTTGCTATTCCCAGTTTGGCAGCCCCTCGCATCTCCAATCCCCGCAGATTATGCATTCCGCTCTCGATGCGTGCATATCCTTTTGAATCGACTCTTTTCTTTGTAATGATATTTACACCTCCCGCAAACGCACTTGCACCATATATTAATGCAGATGGCCCATGTATGATTTCGATACGTTCTATGTCTGAGAGATTGATGGGGATATCTAAACTATAAACTCCGGTGTGTGGATTGGAGAGATTAACCCCGTTGAGTAGTATTGCTGTTTGGTCTTTTGATCCTCCACGGATCGAGATGTCTGATTGTACGCCCTGTCCTCCTCGTTGAACTACGTCTATGTTGGCAGCATAGATAAGAAGGTCTTGAATACTCTGGACGGGCGCCTGCTCTATTTGTTCTTTTGTAATTATAGTAACAAGCTTAGCCGTTTGATTGACTGGAATCTCAACTCGCGATGCCGTTACCATTACTTCTTCCAGATCGTGCTCTGTTACCTCCAGTGTTTTCTGATTTTCGGTTTTTGTCTGGGCAGACACACCAATAGCCGGTACCGTAGCAAGCACAAACCCGGTGGCAACGCTAATGTGCACAACCCGATGCATACTATTAAATGCAGCATAGGCCTTTCCGGAAAATCTCTTAAACCAGAAAGCATTTTTTTTCAAATCTTTTCTTTGATTCATTTTTAAATAATTAAATTAATAAAAAATCCTACAATATTATATTATAGGATATGTCGCGATTACATTTTACTTCTGTTGGCTGACAAACAAGGCAAATAGAGCAATAAGTATTATACCGAGAATTACAGCCAATGTTATCTTTATAACACTATATGGACGATCGCCCGTCACACGCCCCGTTCTACCATTTACAAAAAAGTGATATAGTTTGTCTGCATATGTATATGAAGACATATATACGGGCAACAATATTAGTTTAAACTTTATATTGCTGAACGATGTCTTTGCTGAATTTACCCGTTGACGATCTCCACCAATATCTTGTCTGATGGCATATTCAATATCCGACTCCATCTTGCTTTTGGCAATATCGTAGCCGTTAACCATGTTCAGCATATATTTCTCTGTAATAAATCCACTGAGAAAACGATTATTTGCCTCCACCATATTCATGGTATCCCAGTTATTTATCTTTCCCATTATTTCGGAGTTGATAATTCTGGATGCAGGAACCATAACATCATCGAAAAACAAAGATATATGTCCACTGGCATAACTCCAACGAACCCTCGTTTCCGTCCTTCTATTTTTACCACTTCCCACACTGACAGTATATGTATCACCCCGTTCTCCCTCATAATCGGTTTCTGTTTGTGCATCGTAAGTCCAGCAAGGGATGTATACCCCTTGAAGCCTATTCGAATACAAAGCTCTTGACTTGAGTTTGTTAGGAGCAAACCAACGTTTTTTCAACCAGTCACTCATATAAGTCTGCAATTCGTCATCTCTAATTTTGAAAGGCAGAAGATAAGAAGGTTGTATAAGACGTTCTTCGTGTACATCCGATTCTATCAACGGTGTACAACAATACGGACACTCTACTGATTTAAGATTTTCATCGAATGTAGATTCGGCTCCGCACTTACGACAACCTATGACTTTTGTCGAATGGAGATTTAAATCTTCGAATTGCTCCACATATTGCTCAAAGTCCAATTCTTTGACTTCGTCTACAACCTTTGCGTCAATAGGTGTATCCGTTCCGCAATAGTCGCAATGCAAAAAAGTTGTCCCCGGTTTATATTTCAGAGCAGCGCCACAGTTCATACACTGATACGAGTCGCTGCCGATAGGTGTATTTTCAATAATTTCAGACATACTTTACATTACACATTTGGTAGTGGAGGCGGTGTCAGAGTCCACAAATCTTGCAATTCCGGTTGTCCACCGGCAGGCACCCAACTAGCTAGTCCCTGTTTCCAAACAAGAGTATCTTTAGTCAGCACTTGTTTTTCTACAAGCTGAACCAGCCCCTCTTTTGAAAATGGCCCTGTCTGCTGTCCACCTACAGCTACATAATAAGAAATAGCACCAGATATTGGAGGAGGCGTACTTTGTATATTCTGATTGTTTTGTACCTGATTAGCCATTTGTTGCGTCATCTGATTAGCCATAGCCATCCCCGCTCCAAGTCCCACTCCCATTCCGGCTGTACCCGAAGGGTTTTCGGCGGCAGCTTCCATCGCTTTTGCAGCTTTCAGTTTTGTCAGTTTATCTAAATCGATCTTATCCAATCGGCTTAGTTCGAAAATTTCTTTCTTCACTTCATCCGGCATAGAAATGTTTTCGATCAGGAATTTAGTAACGTCCATTCCATAGGCTGCAAAATCATCCTTCATATATCCGAAGATAGCTTCCGACAATTCATTCAGATTGGCAGCATATGTTTCTATCGGCAGATTGGATTCTCCCGTAGCATCCGAAAAGCGGGTTACAATTATACTTTTAAGCTGCTCTTGTATATGTTCGGTGGTGAATGTTTGATTTGTCCCAACTATTTCTCTGATAAAAACAGGTGCATCTGTTACTTTGAATGAGTACATACCAAATGCTCTGATCTCGACCATACCAAATCGATTATCGCTGAGTATAATCGCATTCTTAGTCCCCCACTTTTGGTCGATAAAGTTCTTAGTGCTTACAAAATATACTTCAGCCTTGAATGGACTATTGAAACCATACTTCCATCCCTTCAATGTGGTCAGAATAGGAAGATTCTGAGTATTCAATGTATAAGTTCCCGGAGTAAAAGTATCTGCAATCTCACCCTCATTGACAAAAACTGCTGTTTGCCCTTCGCGAACAATCAGTTTAGCATTGTTCTTTATCTCGTTATTATGCCTTTCGAAGCGATATACTATTGTATCTTGCGTATTATCCAAAAACTCGATAATATCAATTAATTCAGCTCTTAATTTATCAAAAAGTCCCATAACTAATATTTTTTGTGTTATTCTAATTTTTTCCAAATATATGATTTTTATTTTGTTCTAGACATTGTCTAAAGACTCTTTATTTTATGTATTTGCGAAGAGAATAAAAAAGTGGAATTCTAAAAAATATATAAATGGAGAAGTATTTTTATCACACGCTCAGCTCCGTCACAAATGTGACACTCCATAAACTATCCATATCCTACTTTTGTTTTATAATTAATTCAAAACCGTAGATTATGAATAATATATTTGAAAAAGGAAAGATCCTAAACCTAACCGAATCTGTCGATTATGCAGATGGTGGAATAGTAAGCAAGCAAATCATAAAAAGCAACCCGGGAAATATTACGCTGTTCTCTTTTGCCAAAGGACAGGGCTTGACTGAACATACTGCTCCTTTTGATGCTATGGTGCAGGTCCTCGACGGAGAAGTAGAAATTAAAATAGGTGGACAGCCTTTCATTTTGAAACAAGGAGAGACTATAATAATGCCTGCAAATATTTCTCATGCCTTACATGCTGTAGAGAATTTCAAAATGTTATTAACAATGATAAGAGGATAAAATTATGAGCGAGATAATTAATAATTCTCAGAAGAGAAAAGAGCTTCTAAAACACCTAATCCTTCAATTACATAAAAATGAAGCGCCGGAAGTTGTAAAGAAGAGATTAGTAGAGGTACTGCGCTCCATCCCATACAATGAAGTGGTAGAGGTTGAACAGGAACTGATCTCCGAAGGATTACCTGAAGAGGAAGTCTTGCGTTTCTGCGATATACACACAGCTGTTCTTGATGGTAGCATTGATACTTCAGCAGCGAAAAGTGTTCCTCCCGGACACCCTGTAGACACCTTCAAACAAGAAAACAGGGCATTGGAAGAATACACAGCCAAAGCTAAAGCTTTATTCGATCAAGGTAATAAGCTAAAACAGGAAGATGTAAACGAATATATTTTAAAGCTGAAAAGCGTATTTAACTTTTTATCGGATGTAGACAAACACTATAAGCGTAAAGAATATTTGTTATTCCCTTTTCTTGAAAAAGCAGGAATCACAGGGCCTCCAAAGGTTATGTGGGGAAAGCATGACGAAACGCGCGAATTGCTTAAAGCTGCGCATGAGTCTCTATCTGTTAAAGATATTTCCGTAGACGAAGTTCCGGCGCTTATTGTACTAGTCTTGCTTCCTGCCATTGATGCTATCGAGGGTATGATAATGAAAGAAGAGGAAATATTATTACCAATGAGTCTCGATACGCTGAACGAAGAAGCTTGGTATCAGATTTACAAAGAGACTAATCAATTCGGATATACATTATATGATCCTCAGACAGAATGGAAACCTGCTGATGTAAATACAAATGAAGTTGTTTATTTAACAGAAGACGCAATTCGGGTAAACAGTGGTAGTTTTTCAATAAAAGAATTAGAATCTATATTCAGAACATTACCTATTGATATAACATTCGTGGATAAAAATGATAAAGTGAAATTCTTCTCTCATGGAACGAAAAAAGTATTTGACCGAAACAGATCCATCATAGGTCGCGATGTCCGCCTATGCCATCCTCCGGGAAGTGTACATATTGTAGAACAGATTATCGATGACTTCAAAACAGGAAAAGAAAACAAGGCTGCTTTTTGGATATCATCATTCATGGGACAGTTTGTATACATTGAATATACAGCCCTAAGAGGAACAGATAATGAATATTTGGGTGTAATGGAAGTTACACAAAACATAACTGAAATGCGGAGTCTTGAAGGTGATCAACGATTATTGTCCTACTCAACAAAATAAAGAAATATGGAAGCTGATATCAATCTGCAAACTAAAATTGCTGCTCTTCTTGAATCATATCCTGAACTAGAAGATAAATTAATAGAACTATCTCCTGTTTTTGCGAAATTACGAAACCCAGTTCTAAGAAAAACAGTTGCAAAAGTTACATCAATACAGCAAGCAGCAGCAATAGCAGGCATATCAGCTCCATTATTAGTCATCGAGTTACGAAAAGCAGTCGGTTTTATTGTTTCAGAATCGGATCTTAATCAGTATGACCATGCAGATATAGAACCACAGCCTGATTGGTTTGATAAAAATAGTATAAGTATATATTATGATGCTCGTCCCATAATTAATGCAGGACAATCACCCATGCAAGAGATTTTGAATCTTGCATCTAAACTAGAAAAAGGAACAATTTTACATTTCACAACACCATTTAAGCCTGTACCTATGCTAGATATCCTTAAGGCTAAGGGGTTTCAAGTATGGTCTGATACTGAAAACAATTATATTATCAACCCGAAAAGTTAATAACCTTAACATTTCCTGAAATCACACTTAATAAATTAACTGAATCTTAAAATACAGCAGCTAAATTTAGATAATTAAATATTTAAATTGATTACCTAAGAATATGGGAATGTCTATTTTTTTACTACTTTTGCCTCGAATTAGAAGAACAACGATATAGATATCATCTATAGCCCATAGACAAACAATATCTAGTTATATTGTTTAGCTAAAGTAACTTTTATAACAGGATCAATCAATGCCCAAATCAGAAAACAATAAAAATAAGTATGTTTACATATGTCAAATTCAAATTTATTTTTGACCTATGTAAGATACATAGGACATCGCTCATAAATGCTTCTTAAAATATTCATTTATCTATTTTTCATATAATTTGAAACCACCAGACTTTGTCCATTTCACCCCAAAAGGCTTCTATATACAGTTTTGCTGTACACAAAAACAGCAAATTAAATTACTATATTTAACATATTATCAATAAGAATTAAGAGAATTAGCAAAGACTCTCTACTTATAACATTTATTTCGGGGAAATAGTAGTTAAAACCAATATATGCCAATATTTGCATTTTACATAAAAAAAACATCAATAAACGCATTCAGTAAAATCAGAAACAACTCATAATGAATTAAATATTCAAATATACATAAAATGCCCATTACATAATTACATAGATGCAATAATAGAAAATAACATTCAGATAATACTCAATAAATGACAATGTGCATCTTTTATCAATATATACTTTTGTATTGAGAACAATGCCTACTCTTCAATCAGTATCAATAAGTTACCCTGAAGACTATTTAAACATTTTTATTGCCTAAAAAAATACTCGTTTTTTAAGAAACACACCAAAACTAATTGTAATATAACAAAATGAATAATCTAGAATTTAACGAAGTGAAGGAAAGAAAAGTTGATAACTCTGTCCATAATAAGTTAATAAGCACTATTAGAGCTGTGATTGTAGAGAAAGAAAACCTAACCAAATCTGAAAAAGAAAAGGTTGCATCAGTTTTAAGCGATATCCTCTGTCTTGGAAAAGAATCTGTTTACAGAAGACTCAGAGGAGAAGTCCGATTCTCCTTTGAAGAAGTTGCATTGATATCCAGAGCATTATCTTTCTCTGTAGACAATATAATAGGGGCACAGGCAAACGAAAAAGCCATTTTTGAAATAAACAATGTAGATGCTCATCAGACAAATACAGCCTATACCAAACGACTTGAAAACCATATTAAGATTATAAGAAAGATCAATAAGGATAAGAATTCTCATCTAAAATGCGCGTATAGTAATTTACCCTTCTTTTTCTATTTGCATTATGAAAGCATAGCCAAGTTCAGAATGTTTAAAAATGCATATCAGATAAATAAAAGCTATCCTTTACCATTCAAAGAATTTATTGTCGAAAAGGAACTTGTCAATGCTCAAAAAGTCTTTATATCAGAAATGAGAAAAATAAGACATTCAAGCATCATAATAAGCCAAGATATATTTACATCTATTATCAGAGAAATCAATTATTTCTATAACCTCAATTTACTTGATGATGACGATCTGCGTATATTAAAAGAAGAATTACATAATTTATGTGACGAGCTATATACTTATGCTGTATCTGGTCAATATGGAAACGATACCGAGATTTATTTATATTTATCAAATGTAGATATAGAGGCGTCATATCTCCTGATTGAAGGAGATGGCGTATCCCAAGCACATCTCGCAATCTACGGAATAAGTGGTATAAATTCTCAAAACAAAAACATAAGAGATGTCCATAACGAATGGATAGAATCACTGAAAAGGTTCTCTACTTTAATTACCTTTGGCGGTGAAATACAAAGACATAAATTCTTCAAAGAACAAAAGAAGATTATCAATACTTTACTACCATAATTTCCGTCTATACTCCTCAATATTTTACATCTCTCCTCATTCCATATCCACCTCCTCGAATGGATATGACTTCCAGTAATCAAAAAACACTACAATAACAGTAGGCTTTTCCTATATCACAACCATTCTTGATATTTACAAAACACATTTAGCATTCATTTCCAGAGGTTTTTATTTGAATAAATCATTTGAAATCTCAGCAATATTATTCCGTATTAAAGACTCACAAGCCACGCAATTTCCGCACTTAAACAAAAGACAAAAAGACCCTTTTTGCATTAATGTACAAACAAAATGCAATTATATATTTCAATAAGCGCAATCAATGTGAAATAAGAAAAAAAATAAGGTTTTTTTCTATAAAAATGTACCATAAATAAGATGAGATAAATAGATATTTGTCCGGTTAAAAAAACGACATAAACACTTCTATTATTTGGAAGCAACTATCTGATAAAACAGCCAAGCTTGGTACAAGATAATAAACTAAACAAATGAGTTAGGTTATGCGCAAATTTATTATAAACTAATATTTAATAAAATGTCAAATACTAAAAAAATAAAAACAGCAACGGTTATTTCTATTTACACTCAATAATCCAAACTCCCAAATAGACACACTCATTATTCAAATTAACAGTAATTTATATTTTAAAAGATGAATATTTGCCAACAATTAAAAAGAGCATGCCTAGCCTTTTTAATTTCTGTAATCTTTTATTCCACTGTTCAAGGTCAGGAAATAGCTATAAAAACGAACTTAGCTTATTGGGCTACTACGACGCCTAATCTGGGCCTTGAATTGGGATTGAGCAAGAAAAGCACACTGGAAATCGGTGGAGGGCTCAATGTTTTTTCATACTCTAATAACAAAAGTTTCAAGCATTGGCTTGCCCAGCCTGAATATCGTTGGTGGTTTTGTGAAGCCTTCAACGGTCACTTCTTAGGTATACATGCGCATGCCGCACAGTTCAATGTCGGAGGGTGGGATATCCCCATCGGACGTTTAGACGTATTCAAAGATAAACGATACGAAGGCTACCTTTACGGAGGTGGCATAAGTTATGGCTATCAATGGGTATTGAGTCCACGTTGGAATTTTGAATTCAACATCGGAGCTGGCTATGCACGCATTCATTACGATGAATATCCATGCAAGGACTGTGGCACAAAATTAGATGAAGGGAACTACAATTATTGGGGTATAACTAAAGCAGCCCTATCGTTTATCTATTTCATAAAATAAGAAGCGATGAAAAAAATAACAATATTTAAATTATGCCTTTTTATGGCATCATTTGGGTTTGCTATGCCAAGTTACACGCAAACAAGCCCGGATAAAGTAAAAGTTACCGAAGAGAAATTTGAGAAGCAAGATAATCAGGTATCTGTTTCTATGAATCTTATTTTGGACGAGATGAATGTGAAAGGAAACGATATGGTTATCCTGACACCAATTCTGAAATCCAATAAAAACCCAAAGGATAGTCTACAGCTTCCAGCAGTAGTTGTAACAGGAGGATTACGAAATAAGATTATAAACAGAAAAAATAGCTTAGGTGGAGATCTTCCTTTTAAAGAAGAACCCGAAATCATAACAAAAAGGTTAAACAATAAATCACAGACTGTAAACTATAACCTATCTGTCCCTTATAAATCGTGGATGGACGATGCTTCACTATCTGTGGTAAAAGCTATTTCAGGATGTGCAAATTGCTATGTTGATGCCGGTAATTTGCTAATAGCTCAGGATATATTACCAAAGAAAGAACCAGCATCTTATAAATTATCTTTTATTATACCCGATGTAGAAGTAAAAGCTCGTAATGACCGACACACAGCAACATTCAATTATGTAGTTGACCGTTACGAACTTTTGCGAGATTACAAATTCAACGCCGAAGAGTTTGCTCAAGTTGACAAAGTTATCGGTGAAGTAAAAGATGATAAAGATATTCAAATTACAGAGTTTAGCATAGCCGGATATGCATCTCCGGAAAGTGGTTTCGAGCATAACAGAATTTTATCGGAAAACAGAGCCAATTCTTTTGCAAACTATCTGGTTACAAAGTTTGGTATTGCTCGCAACAAGTTTACGGTTCAGGGTTTTGGCGAAGACTGGCAAGGCCTACGTAAAGCCGTGACAGAATCATCTTTGGCTGATAAGCAAGCTATACTAGATATTATAGATAGAGTACCCAACCCAGACCTTCGCGATATTGATCTCAAGAGACTATCAAATGGTGAAACCTACCGAACATTATTGAATAATTTCTATCCTAAACTACGTCGAACAGAATATAGCATTGCCTATGTTGTACGTCCATTCAATGTAGAAGAAGCTAAAGAAATTATAAAAACCAAGCCGAAGATGCTCAGTTTAAATGAAATGTTTTTGGTTGCTCAAAGCTATCCTTCTAACAGTAAAGAATTCAGAGAAGTATTTGATATAGCTACAAGATTATATCCTGAAAGTGATATTGCCATTATAAATTCAGCAGCAGCGGATATTGAAAGCAAAAATATAGATATTGCAATCGAACGTCTGAAAAAGATAGAGGGAAATCCTAAAGCATGGAATAATCTGGGCGTTGCCTATATATTAAAAGAAAATTCGACCAAAGCTATAGAATACTTTACGAAAGCCGCCGCCAGTGGAAATACAGATGCCCAAAAGAACTTGGAAACATTGAAAGACAATACTAAATAAAGACATAAAAATAGAATCTATATAAATAAGTGTGTAATTTAAGTTTAAGCAAAATGAAAAAAACAAAACTATTCTTAATAGCAGCGACCAGCCTTCTGTTGGGATTTATGTCATGTAGCAATGACGATGACAGTACATCATCGAATGAGCAAGAAGGTAATACAAATGTAAGCGTTACCTTAAGCATGTCTATGAGTGCGACAAAGAGCGACTTACCAAACGATTACAACCCAATTGGAGAATGGGCTGGCAGAGATGACATATCCAAAGTTACAGTTTATCTCATTGATGGAGCATCTGTCACATCTCAAACTTTCGTTGTAGGTACCGATTACAAAAAAGAAGAGGTAAACAATCAAGTAACTCTCGTTCCTCAGGCTTCAGCCGCGATCAGAACAACAGCCGGACTTAAAAAAGTCTATGTTTTGATAAACGGAACGACAGAAACAGAAACCGCATTAAGCAAAACTCCAGTAGCAGAATTTGAGAAAGCCTATAACGAATTGGCTTTAGCTTTAGCTAACTCGGGAGCAAATACAGTAAATGTAAGCACTTCTGCGAGTAAGTTGGCAATAAAGAATGGTACAACAAACGAAAGAATTATGATGACGAATGTTGAGCCAAAAACTATTGATGTCGCTGAAAATGTTAGTGCTGCTGAAACTACAGCTGCAACATCTCCTAAAAACCGTATCAGTTTGCAAGTTGAAAGAGCCGTTGCTCGCGTTATGGTATCTACTCAAGAATTGAGCTATGATGTACCTTCTGGAACAGGATCTAGTATTTTAGGTAAAATATCGGATATCAAATGGGTAGTTGCTCAAGGCGAAAGTGCGTTGTTTATTCAACGTAAAGCTGATTATGCAACACCTAGTTTTAGCTGGGTACCGACTACAGATGCACAGTATTGGGGCACTGAAATCACCGGCACTAACTCAAAATACGATTATTCAGGTTTGTTCGAAGAATATGATGCACAAACTCAGTTTGGAGGAACTGCGATTGCAACAATGACCAATTATAATGAAACTAATCCTTCCGGAGAAGTTACAAAGGAGTTAAACGACAAACTATCTGGTAAATTTATCTAACCAAATACTCATAAGTATGAAGCAGGAGATGGATCTGGCTATAAAAAAGGAAATACAGCTTATGTATTGGTTAGAGCTAAATTTACTCCTTCCGCAGCAGCTTTTGCAGATGGTGAAACATATACTACGGGAGAAGACTTCTATGTAGGTGCTAACGGTAAATTCTATGTATCTGCAGCTAATGCCGTAACACCAAGTAAAGGAGGAGTAACCGGACAAACTGTAGCCAAATATGTAAAAGGTAAAGTATTATATTATGCATGGGTTAATCCAGACAATACATCAACATCAAACTGGTATAATTCACCTGTGGTAAGAAACAATGTTTACCATATTCACATCAAAGGATTCAAAAGCCTAGGTACCAATTGGAATCCTCTATTCCCTGAAGATCCAAACAATCCAAAAGGAGAACCAGTTGATCCTTCAAATCCTAACGGACCGAAGAAACCATTGAACCCTGATCCAAAACCAGTTGTACCAGGAGTAAATGAACCTGAAAACCCAGTAGACCCTACTGATCCATTGACTACACCTGAAACATGGATGAGCGTTGATGTTACAGTATTACCTTGGAAACTTCACTCATACTCTGTAATTCTGGGACTTTGATTTATAGATGCAGCATACAATCTAATATATCCGGAGGGAGTTAACCTTCCTCCGGATTTTAAAATATTAAATATAAAACAATGCAACGAATGAAGAACTTGCGAATTAGGATATTGATGACTGTGTTCGCGTTGGGAACATTTTTTTGGGGATGCGACTCCCTTATATATAAAGATCTAGCCGATTGTCCCCAAGGTGTATATGTGAAATTTTACTCAATGACCCCTTGCGCGGCAGATTCTACGTTCATCGGCAATGTATCGTCACTCACAGTGTTTGCATTCGATGAAGAGGATAGATTAGTAGCCTCAGTGACACAACAGAACGTGAATTTAAACCGTGATTTTGAAGTACTTCTTCCTGTTTCTGACGGGTACTTTACATTCATTGCATGGACTGGAGTAGATGACAACTTTACCAGACAGACATATTCGTCGGGTATAACAACAAAAAAAGATGTGATGTTATCCATCAAATCAACGAATAGTACTGCACCTAAATTAAGTACAACAAACCGAATATGGCAAGGAGAAAGTTCTGCTGTATTTCTTCCTTCTCCAGAGAAAACAGGTTCTTTATACAAACATACAGCTATCAATTTACGTGAATTAACGAATAGAGTTAAAGTAATTGTAGAACTAGATCCGACTATCAAAGATTTTACAGCACAGGATTTGGCTGTAGCTATTTCATCAGCAAATGGTATTGTCAACATAGATCGTTCTATGCCTCTCAATTCACCAGTATTATCTTATCCTATACAGAACACGCTATACAACAGCAATAGTGTCACTTGGGACTTCTCGATGCTTGAATTAATGACAGGATATCACAATAACCTAAAGATCAGTTATCCTGCAAAAAATGAAGATGTATTCAATGGCGATCTTATAGCAAGTATCTTACTGAGAGCGACACAAGCCGGTGTAAATCTAAATTGTGAAAACGATTTTGTTATAAAATTTGTGATGAAAGACTATTGCGCTGAATGCTGGACTCACTTCAGTTGCTCTATCTATGTGAACAATTGGCTAATACATAGTTATACCACAGATTTGTAAATATAAGCTGAGCTACTACGATTAAATAATCCATATAGTTATGGTAAAATTAAATACAATATACATTACCCTCATAAGTATACTTATTCTATTTTCAGGTTGCGACTCGTTGATTTACGACAATCACGACAAGTCGCAAGTTCAAAAGCCAGTGGTTTACCTTTCCATAACTAAGGCACAGGCCGCAGGACTTGAAACGCTAAATGCCGATGATATAGATTATGAAGATAGAGTACATGACTTAGCTTTGTTGGTTTTTGACCCATCAACTGGAGCTAAAGTGTGTGAATATTTCGACGAGAACATTCTTTTCTCAGAAAAAGAAAAAACATTTACAGTAGCATTAACACCCGGACAGCGCGACTTTTATTTCGTTGCCAACATGCCCATCGCAGCTCTGAAAAGTATAAATTCCAGATCTGAGATGGATATATATATGAATACTTTACGTGACCTAGATACCGATCTGTATTTAAATGCTTCCGAGACAAAAGGGTTTCCCATGTCGAGGGTATATAAAAATCAGACAGTATCGGAAGGTGGAAATATGTACTCTCCCCTACCCTTCCGCCCTGATGGAGAAGATAAAGTAAGATTAATCAGAGTAGAGGCTAAATTAGAAGTCATAATTGACGGATTAGCAGCGAATATAGGTGTTAAGAATATATACTATAAGAATGCATACAGGCAATTTAGCTTGAGTTCTCTAATAACTCCTCCTACTCCGGTTTATTACGAAGATAAGCCTTTAAAGAAAGTAAATAATTCATATATCTATTATATGCCTGAAGCCTTAATGACAGCTCCGAGCTGGTCGACTTCAGCTCATAAACCAATCAACTATTTTACCATTGAAACGTTGAATGGCACTTTCTATGAGGTACCTATTATAACATATGACGGAATAATTGCAGAAAACGATTATATTTCTTTTGCCACAGGAAACCAGACCGAAAAACCTGATTATAATATTTACCGCAATCGCCACTATTCTTTTACGATTAAAAATTTACAAACTATTGAAATAGTTTATGATATAGACCCTTGGCAGGTTAAACAAAGTGCAACCTATATGGGATACGGATATAATGTAGGAGTAGATGAAAATGGAAAAATTACAATTAGCAATACAATTGATGCCTGTGCACCACATGCAGTAAAATTGCAGACAGTAGCACCATTCAAATTCTCCGATAATACTACAGAAAAAACTTTTGTTAGTCTAGATACGAATGCATCAGTAGAATATACGTTAAGCAGCATTCCAAGTATAGGGAGTGGAGCATATCTTCAGGTATACTACAATGATGCACTGGTAAAAACATTTAGTAAATAGAAGATAACAAGTATGAAGAAAATAGCATATATAACATTATTTTTAAGCGTATTATTCATTTCCTGCTCAAGTGACAATACATCTAATTCTGATGTAGAGAATAACAACATTGAGCTTGTACTTAGAGTAAATAGCTACATAAAGAATGTTACAAAAGCAACAACAAATCAAGGTACAACAGAAGAACAGACCGTAGATAATTTATACGTATTTCTATTTCCTCCTACAACAAGTTCTCAGACATTAATCAAATATTATATTTCAACGCCCGAATTTACTGGAGGTTCATGGAACGATAATGATATGAAAATATCATTGAAACTCACTCAGGCTGAAGCAGGAATCAGGAACGTATACATTGTAGCAAACTGTTCTTCGATAAAAGCAGATCTTGATGCAGTAACTTCACTAAGCCAGTTACAGTCTGTGTTGCAGACTACCACTAATCCTTGGTCACCGAATATACCTTCTCCTATATTGATGTCCGGTAATAAGACCCATGATTTCAATACCAATTATCAACTGAACAGTATCCCATTGATTCGTGCTATTGCTAAAGTAGAACTCAATATAAAACTGGCGACAGAACATCAGGATCTTCCCATAGTAGCAAGTAAAGCTCAGTATAATTATAAATATATTGATTTCGATAAAAATACCTACGTTTTAAAGCTATCAGGCAGAACAGAGAATCTGGAAAGCTCTACAGCTTGGACAGCTTGGGAAGCAGCAGGAACGACTACATCCTATGTATTAGATCAGGGAAGAGTAACGAATCTTACACTTGTCACATATCTGAATGAACGTGATAATGCAGGAAGTGCTATAGAGATAAGTCTACCATACCAGGCAACAGGACCATTACCTCCGCCGGAATTTGGAAATGAAACTTATAAATTATTATTACCAGCTAAAATTGAACGCAACAACTGGTATGTATATGATGTGGAGATATAAATATAGAAGGAATATGAAAAATTTATATAGTCGTTTTTTAGGTACAATAACATTGGTTCTAAACTTGCTGATTAGTTTGCATACCTATGCCGACGGGTCAAAAGACTTATACCCCAATGGAGTTGCTGGCTACAGAGCATATCTGCTATCTAATAGTAATACTGTTACTGGCGCCATTCCGTTTGCTAGTCGCGGCACTCATTATGTTTATGCAAAAGTAGGTGAAACCATTACTCTTGCATCCAGTGAATGGACTGGTAATGCAGCCATAAAATTATTTGACCCGGATGGAACAGATGTTACTCCGACCAGAGGATCAGTCGGACGCATAACAAATAGGAACGGGGAAATAGCAGGACCTAAACTAACAGCATCAGATGCTACAACAAACAGGTATACTCCTGTTTATTATTCGGTACAGAAAGAAGGAATTTATAAAGTAGAGTTTTGGCCTCGTACCAGCGTTAGCTCTGCATATACAAATGCAAGTAGAGACGGCTCTGCAAATGGGGCATGGACTAATTGGAATACCGGCGATGATAATAGTAGCTATGTTGCAGCCTGGGATGTATCTGTCATTAACAGTAATAAAACAGCATTTATATCCGGACGTGTATATGCAAATATATTAAACATGGGAATTCTGGCAAATGCAACATCTGCTGGTGGCTATTATGGAAAAATGTATGTATTAACCAAGGATGGATATATTTATCTAGTCGACAATAATGGGAACAATGGTATTGTATTTTCTTTTTTTGTTAATAATAATGGTTTTGTCAAAGGGAAGCAAAATAATGGTTCAATAGATTATACACCTCTTTACAAAAGCTTATCTGTAATAAATGATGCTGTAACGAATAAACAAATATGGAGTCCAAATGATACTGACAATGATCAAAATATAACACATAAAATGTTTTACACGCTTCCAAGCCAAGATTTACCGAAGAATGTAATGGTAAAAGGCGCTGTTCCGGGAGGAGAAACATGGCTAAAAAATGATGTAATTGTGCCAACAGTTATGAACCCTCAAATTATTGGAACAGATGGTACCGTTGGACAAGTAAGTAGCAAAGGTGGATATATTCAATTCGAAACAGGATCTCAAGGCTCCTATGTTATAGAAATAATAAGTACTGGAACACCCTCATTTCCCACAAAATCTTTGTATGGAACAGCAGTTACAGGTCTAAATAAATTATTTTGGGACGGAAAAGATGGCGCAGGAAATACTCTACCAGTAGGACTTACTCCAGCAAAAGTGACTGTAGAGCTTCAAGGAGCAGAAGTCCATTTTCCGTACTTTGATATGGAGAATAACATTAATGGTATCAAGTTACAATTATTAAATCATGAAAAACTTCCGAACGTAATAGAAGTAGAATCAGACATTGTATATTGGAATGATATAGATTTGGAAACTACGGGAACTGGGAGCCCTTCAAATCCTAAAAACAATAGCCATTTACCTACATCTTTAGGTGGAATCAATAGTGCAGGAAGTAACAGTACAGGAACAAATGCGAATGGTCATAAATGGGGAGGAGGCAATACTACCGGAACTTTTGGAGATGTAAGATCTATGGATACCTGGACGTTTATCAAGGGAGAGAAAAAAACGGTTGATGGCACAGTAGCAGTAAAAAGAGCCGACCTTAAAATATCTTCCATAACATCTGATAAAACTCCGGTACGCATAGATGATGAAGTTACTTACACCATTAAAGTAAAAAATGATGGTCCAAGTGATGTTCTTGGTGCTCCATTTTCATTTATACTACCTCAAGGTTTCGAAAAAACAGGAACTCCAACATTTACAGGGGCTGGTTGTGGCTCAGAGTCGATAGCATTAACTTATGACGCCACTACTAATAAGTATACATCATCCCTAAATCTACCTAATGGTTGTGAAATAACATATACAATAAAAACAGTTATAACTGAGTCGTCTACACAAGGTAGTAAAATCGCGACAGCAACTATTTTACGTCCTAATGATGTAACGGATCCTGATGCTACTAATCAAAGCGATCCTAACGATCCGACCAACTATGTTCCCCCTACAGATCCGTTCTACGAATGTGAACATAACGGACTAAGTGTAGCTTGTAATAATATTCAGACTAATACTGTTTCTTTAATCCGAAAGAGCGACCTTCAAATCGAAAAAACAGTAAGCGAATCTATCCCTGAGGTAGGAGAAGTTGTTACTTTTACTTTGAAAGTAACAAATAACGGGCCACATAGTGCAGCAAATATTGTAATTACAGATATTGTTCCAAACGGTTATACCATCAAAACCATTAATAATAATGGAATAAATACAAGTGGAACCATTAAATGGACTATTGCAAGCTTGGCCAAAGATGCCTACACTTCAGTTAGTTTTACGGCAACAGTCTTGGCTAGTGGAAATTATGTGAACACCGCCAGTGTAACTGGTGATGGTGAAGACCCAGACCCTACAAATAATACAGATACAGCAACAGCGAATCCATGTCAGGAGCAAACTATATTTTTTGAAGATTTTGGTACAAGTGACAAGTCTGTGAATTTTGGGCGAACTACATCCCCCTATATGCCTGATGGTAGTTTCACTTTTGGAGAATCATATCCAAATACAGATAATTATGATAAATATGCTATCGACAATAACCATTATGCTGTTGTCGCACCGGGATATATTAAATTAGGACACAAGCAAAACAACTATTATTTTTGGACACCTGCTTATGACGAAAGCAATACAATACAAGACCGTTCTGGTACAGAAAATGGAGCAGTCATGGTTGTCAATGCAGGACATACATTAAATTCGTTTTACAAAAGACAACAATTATTGCAGGTGGGTGCACATTATAGAGCATCTCTTTGGATATATCTCGTAAACGGGCCATCACAAATAGCAATAGACATCAGACATCCCAAAACCGGAGAAGTACTTGCAACTGTAAAATCGGATGAATATCAAGACTGGAATTCATCAGTAAAACATAAATGGTCCTATCTAGAACTCTATTTCACGGTTCCGGTACCCGACGATGAAGAAAACTGTAAAGTAGATAATGTTGTTTTATCATATCGAAACGATAAATCAGAGAACCAAGGTAACGATTATTACATTGACGACATCCGGCTAGAAAAAGTGTGTTCTGTTCCTAACGGGACAATTATAATAAGATGTCCTGATCCCAACTATAAAAATCTGTGGTATGGAACTACCGATAACGATTGGGCAAAAGAAATAAACTGGACAGCAGAGGTGGTGCCAACTTCTGGAGAAGACATTGAGTTCGCCACAAACATTAACAATGGAGCAAATGGTGCCGCCATTCGGGATTTACACTTAGATACAGACCGCGTTATCGGAGACCTGATTAACAACTCTGATATGAATTTAGTGGTAACCACAGAAAATCAATTAACAATCAATGGAACAGTTCAGGATAATAATCCGGAGAAAGGAACTATCATTGTTAAAACTTCAACAGATAAACCAACAGGAACACTCGTATTCAGCAATCCTGCTGCAAACTCAACGGTAAATTCTACTGTCGAATTTTATAATAAAGCCTATGAGTGTTCAACTTGTGGTTTTTATAAAAGACAATGGCAATACTTCGGAATACCAGTTAACAGTTCCATTTTCCCTAGTACCGGAGTGGAAACAATAAACCAATGGGTAGAGTCATACAATGGAGACAAATGGCGTCCTGCTCCTTATACACCGGATACAGAGTTGAAAGCATTTAAGGGTTACGAAATGACAAATAGTGCCACTACCCTACCCGACAAAATATATAGCTATACCGGTTCTCTTAATATAGGCGATGCTATTGTACCTGTGACTAAGACGTCGAATGTGAATTATTCTGGGATGAATTTACTGAGCAACTCTTATACGGGAGCAATACCGATATCAACAGATGCTATCACTTTTGATAGCGGTTTGTTAGAGGAAACGGTATATCTGTTCAACACAGGGACTCGCGACCAATGGCGCAAACTAAATGGTTCTACTGAAACTGGTATTAGCGGAGGACAATATCAGGCAGTACCTTTTCATTTGGCTGGTCAAGGAACATTACCCGACAGAATACTGTCAATGCATGCTTTCATGTTGAATGCTCTTAAACCTGGACAAATCACATTGAAGTATGACAAACTCAGTAAAAATGAGCTAATCAATCAGCTTGCATGGCGTTCTCTAAAAAGTGATAATGAGCAACTACCTCACATTGTAATGGATGTAATTGGTAGTGCTTCAGCCGATCGTGTATGGTTATTT
>POVV01000583.1_pt1 | contig 21862 bp, 11 predicted proteins | sample 1560271 | NCBI WGS metagenome assembly POVV01 (sample SAMN08337232, study PRJNA429181) | Bioreactor metagenome, whole genome shotgun sequencing project. | biome: cows' rumen and soil; feature: anaerobic; isolation source: anaerobic chemostat enrichment culture, galacturonate as sole carbon... | reverse complement strand
CTTTAGTTAATCTGAATTTTTCATTAGGAAACAACGGTTTCAAATGGTCGAATGGCACACGGTCTCGTACTTCGTCGGGTGTATGTCCATTAATTCTATCTACTTTTACTAAAGGAAAAAACTTTTCTGATTCTTTAGGAGGACGAATAGGACCTTCAACTATATCTCCTGTTTTCAATCCGAACAGACGAATCTGAGACTGAGATATATAAACATCGTCTGGAGACGACATGTAGTTATAGTCTGACGAACGAAGGAAACCATACCCTTCTTGCATAATCTCTAAAACACCTGTAGCTGTAAGTATTCCTTCAAAGTCGAAGGTTTTGTCCTGCGGCTGGTTATTTTGTTTCTGATTATTATTGTTATTATTATTCTGTTTTTGAGCCTGCTGAGGTTTGTTCTTAACAGGAGTTTCAACGATTTCTACCGCAGCAACTTCCGCATCTATTTCGAGTGGAGAAAGTAAGGGTAGACCAGGAACGACTTCTTCTACTTGAGGTTCCCTGACTTTATTTGAGCGGAAAACAAGCTGTGTTGGTTTAGCCTGAGGTGTTTTTATTTCCTTTTCAGGGTTTTCTTTTACTTCTGTATTGCTTAATTTCTTAATTTCTTTTTGTGGAGCCTTTTCTGCTACAGTTTTTTCTACTTTAGTAGTAACCTCTTCTTTAACTTTTACGGGTTGAGTTTCAACTGGAGCGGATGTTTGAGTTATGGGCTGTGGTTGTGGCTGTTGAGGCTTCGCCTTCACCTCACCTTTAGGCTGTTCTATAGATTCAGAAGCTTTTTCTTTTGTCGGAGTCTGCTTTTTTTGAGGCTTTTCCTTTTCTTGTTTATTTTTTGCAGGATACGATTTCTTCTGCTGTTCTATTCTTTCCTCGCTCTGATAGCTTTCGGAATTTTTATTTTTTGCCTCCAAAATGGCTTGTTCATCGAGAATTTTATAAATTAACTCATCTTTTTTATATGCATCAGGACGTCTTATGCCAAGTTCTTTAGCGATAGTTCTTAGTTCTATAGTGAGCTTTTCATTTAGCTCAAGGATGTTGTATATACGCATGTATATCTATAATTAAATTATGTTGGTTTATGAATTTCACATGAATCAGTCAAATTCCTATCATATAAATAAGTCTAGACTTCTTAGGTTGGGGATAATAATCCTATTATCATCTAAGGCTATAATATTTAATAGTTTGTTTATTATTTGAGTTACTTAGTTTTAAGTATACTCTTTTTTCATTTGGTTAGAATTTTTATTTACTGGCTATTTTTACTTTATAAGCTCATTTATATAACCCACAACTTTGTACCATAAGGCAATATTATTAAAAATAACGAAAAAGATTGCGGATTATTATTGTAAATACTTACATAAGAAGTATTCGAGTGCGTTAAAAGCACTGCAAAGATATATATTTTGTTATTAAAAGCAATGTTTTTTAGAAAAAAAACTGAATTAAATATGATAAATCATTTTATGTAACGAGAGAAACTTTTAATAAAATAAAAATCAATGCCATTGAGAACTCATAATATTACTTTCACAAGCCATAAAATGAAGATAGAAGAGACAAACATCGAAGACAACAAGTTACTTCTGAGGTTCTCAAGGCATTGATTCTATGAAAATATCCATATTAAGTTATTATTATTTAATAAGATTGCGATTAAACACCATCTCTTTTGCGTAAGTTTCGGCTGTATTATTTCCCTTAATACAATATGAGTTATTTATAAAAAGATATAATAGGTTGTGTTAAATATAGAAACATTTATTTTTAGTTTTAAATGTCTCTATTACGAAAGTATCTAATATTTGTTAACCTTACAAGTTTTTTTCTATATGAGTTTTGTGTAATTATATTATCTTTCTTAAGGTGCATAATTTCAGGTTATTACGCTTGGTTAAAATTAGTTAACTTCGTAAGTGTTTTATATATTTGTCTACTTTCAGGAATATAATTCAGGATATTTTCTCCTTGATATACAGTGTATTTGTGACTCAATGTCATGGTCTAAACTTGACTTCCATTTTAATTGGTCGAATTTCTCCTCTAGAAGCAAACAAATATTAAAGTCATCATCTGTTACTTTATATATTTGCCCATCCTTTGTACCTGATATCGATATTTCAAATCTATCTTTAATAACCCAAACATGAGATTTTTTTCCATATATCTCAACATTTTGAGGTTGTATTAAGTCGCTAAATTCAGCTATCGTTATTCTTAACTTATCAAGATCATCAATAGAATACGACTCAAAAGGATCGAATGCAATTTCGCCTTTTTGCAGCTCTTTTAGATCAATTCCAATCAAAGAAAGTTTTGAGATTAAATCTTCCCGTGTATCATATTTGAAATAAACACAAAAAGCATCACCTTCACAATTATGTCCTCCACGAGCTCGCATATAATGGAAGTAGCGAAGATTTTTACACCAACGTATTATATCTTCTTTTGTATTATTCGCAAAAAGTCTTTCGTCTGATATTTTATCTAAATTCATATTCACATTGTTTAGAACAGCTAAGTTAAATATTTTTCATTAAAAAAAGAGACTCTAATTTATTTAGAGCCTCTTTTCAATTGTAAGGTTATTGTATCAGAAAGTAATGTAATTCAGATTTTTGTCAACTAAAAATCCATCGATTGCTTTTAGGTCAAACTTAATATTCCTTTTGACTTTAAACTTAATAATGAATAATTCAGAATTACCGTCAAGAGCTTCTTTATTTCCAATATTCACAAATGTCGGGTATAAAGATTTCACACCGTTTGTATGCAATCTATCGTTTGTCAGATTTTCCATTTCTTTCATATTCAATGCTTCTATCCCAACGAATTCATAATCTTGAGGGTTATAAGGAAGAGCAAAACTTAATGCATTAACAGAGCGGAGATTAAGGCCGTTTACCTTTATCTCAATAATTTCGTCTTTATTGTATGATCGTTTTGATGTATTGACTTCGATCTTTCCATCTATTTTTTCTATTTGTTTGCGATCTACACCTCCGTCGAGCTGAGTTGCAACAACAGAAATATCATATGCATCTATCAAACCGTTTTTATTAAGGTCCCCGTTGCTTATATATCCTTCAAAATCAGCGTCACCTTTTCTCAAACCTGTATAGTTGATGTATGAAGTCAAGTCGTTTCTATCTATTAATTTATCGTTGTTTATATCTCCAGGAAGATAGCTTTCTGTACCTGGCACCTTGAATACATACAGTTCCCTACCCGATCCATATCCACCTATAGCATCCGAAATGGCAAGCTTAACATATCGGGCAGTAGGATGATTTGAGAATGAAAATACTTTCGTTTCGTTGTTTTGAGCCCATTCAAACGATCCTGCTTCTGTCCAGATTTCTTTATCCATACTATGATAGACTGTACCTTTCAATATCGTCCCGTTTCCAGCATTATCACGTGGTATGTATTGGAACTTATCAAGCTGATTGATCGTTTTCAGATCCATAATAAGATCGAAAGGCAAAGCTTTTACACCATACTTGGTATGCCAAAGTTCACCTTCTTCAAAATCAAATAATCGTCTTAAAGAGCGACCTTGATTTTCGGCTGTAGTTTCGCCTTCAATACCCGGTATCGCGAATTCTAACGGATTTTCTTTCGTAGTAACACTAAGCTGAGTCCAATCTGAATGACCGTCCTTGTTCACTGCTCTTAATTTGAACGAATATGTTTCTTCTGCATTTAAACCATCAAAGAGTAATTCCGTGTCTTTAATCATAGTATAAAGCATGCCATTGAACTCAATTTCATAGAAATCAGCATTATCAACTTTATCCCATGTTGGCTTTACCTCATAAGCTTCTGTATTCTCATCTGTAACCTTAGCATTGGCTGGAATAGATAATATACCTGTGGTTATCTTATGCTTATCTGTCGGATTGAAGACAAAGCCTTCTATATTAAGAATAGTCTGATTAGCTGTAATATCTGATGATTCGAGTTTAACCAAAAGTTGTGGATTTTTGATAATAACCTCTTTTTCAAATTCGCTACCTTTAGTTGCAAACTTGTTCAGATTTGGATTCGCATCATAGAAATAAACATTATCCTTTCGCTGAAACTCTTCGATTGAATTAACTTCTGTCAATTTGATTTTAGTTTTTCCAATCTCCGCTAAAACTTTTTTGGGTTTCTCTGTCACATTTACTCTGAACTCTGTTGCTTTATCTTTTACAAATCCTGTGAAATCGCCTTGTGTAGGGTGGATTGTAATTTTTGCGATTGTAGTTTTTTTAGATACATCGACATTCGATTCTATAAGGGAGGTCGCACCTTTTCCTTGTTTATATTCTTCCGATACACCATCATCATCATATTCTGTAAATGAACTGTTGCCTGACGGATATATTTCATATACACGTAAATTTTTATTTATTTCTGAAACATTATTATTTGGATTTGTCATTGGAAGTATGGCTCCGTTTTTAACAAATACCGGTAGTTTCCATATAGGAGCTGCAAAACTGTTTATGATACAATTTCCTTGATATTTTTCTCCTGTAAAATAATCGATCCATTCGCCTTCGGGCAAATATATTCCATTGCGGATATCATTTCCTTTGTCGTCAGATTTGGTTGCTTGGAAAATTGGAGCTACAAGAAAATAAGGTCCATAGAGGTACTGGTATTGAGTAGCCTTTCCTAATGTGTAAGCATTTGGATATTCGAGGAACATAGCTCTGATCATTGGCATGCCGTCCACAGATTCTTTGGCAATACTATATGCATAAGGCATTATTTCTGATTTTAGCTTCAGATACCAACGGTTAATAGAAGTTGCCGGTTCACCCAAGGCATGAGGATATTTTTCATTAGCACCCCACCCGTCCATATTCAATTGAGCCGGAGTAAATGCTTTCCATTGGAAATCTCTGGTGTTGACAACAAAGTTTTTCCCTCCGAAAATACCATCCATATCTGAACTGATATTTGGATTACCGGATAGTCCTGATCCGATATATGTCGGTATATGGAACCTGATATATTCCCAAACGCCACCTGTTTGATCACCAGACCATATTCCCGCATAGCGTTGTGTTCCCGCCCATCCATCAAGTGATATTATAAAAGGACGACTATCATTACCGTAGTAAGGCATTATTTGAGAAACATCTGCTATACCGTTCAACCCAAAAGAATATCCTGCACCTACCCATGCAACATCGGTTTTAAGCACACGAACTCCTGCGTCTCTTACTTCTTTTATAATATCACGTTGTAGTAATGCGCTTATTTCTGGTTTAGGGTGAAGATCAGACTGTGTCCACAATCCTATTTCTACTCCGTTTTTATGTGCATAATCTGCTAAACTTTTCAAATTCTGAATGTTGCCATCTAATGTTTCTGTTTGTCCATATCCTGCTCCGTAACCATCATTCGGTAGAAGCCAACCTAAAGGCATATCATGATTTTTGTAACGGTCTATTACTGCACGAGCCGAAAATTGATAATTATTTTTTTCTCCATTAAGAGACTCCTTTATACCCCCATTATCTTTTTGGCTTTCCTTGTAACGTTTACCATCTTCGAATAGAATTCCTGTTTCGTCTTCTTTCCAATAGTCTCTATTGTAGGCATTCAGATGCCCCTGGTAGAATCCAAACTTAGGAAAAAGCACAGGATTTCCGGTCAATTGATAAAAATCGTTCAATATTGCGACAGCTCCATCATTGATCATATAGAAAACATCCAGATAATCTGTTTCATGATAGAGTGTGACAACACCCTTTTCTTTTGCTCCAAAGTCGTATTTCCCTCTTTTAAAGGTATACCACATCATGCCGTATCCGTTTGTAGACCAATAATACGGATTAGGAGAAGCTACTCCTCCATCAGTCCAACTATTTTGATTCTCTATGGAAATAGTCTTTCCTTTGTGCGAAAAACGACCATTTTGGACACCGCCACCATAGAAATACTCCTGAGGATTTTCTTTCAGGGTAAGAGTAACTTTATTTTTTTCAAAAAGAGCGGGCTCTGCTTCTTCCAGTGCAACTTTGTTCGTTTTCAGGTTGATAACTTTCAACAATGTCGTACTTTTATCCAACTGTATCTTAATTTTCCCCGTCACGATAGAGATGAAACCTCCGTCATCACTAACGTCCAATTTAGCTACCGATTTTCTGGGATTGTCGACTAATATCTGAGCCTCGGGTTTAGCTTCCGGGTCTCTTATTATACCGCCTGAATTGTCTTGAAAGACTCTGAATACATTTTCTCCATAGAAGTCAAATGTCATTCTTTGATTATCAGACAACAAAATCTCAACAGTTGTAGGATTGATTTGTTTTGCACTAGTGATTTTTGGCTTTTGTTGTATTGTTTTACTGATGTTTTTTGCACCTGGTACTGCATGCACTGGCGAATGCGAAAACATCATTGGTAAAGCTAATGCAAACAAAATTGCCTTCCATTGTTTGGAATTACCAATTTGGTTTTTCATGATTTTTTTATTAAACAGTTTAAAATAAATTCCCCGGCGAAACTTATAAATAATAAGTAACGTAATGCAAATTTAGTTATTCTATTCTGTTTTTACTAAAGATTGATAAAGTAAAAGTTAAGGTATTTTGTTCTAACGTATGAAGGATTGATTTTTTATAAAATAAAACGCCTAATACAATTATTCTATTGAGATTGTATTAGGCGTCTGCTTTAAGCCTTTTTAATGATCGTGATCATCATCTTCTGCATCATGGCTGAGTACTATATCCCGAGCCACATATGTTTCATTTCCGGCAGCATCGGTACAATAAACCATTAAATGATAGTTTCCCGGAGTTGCATTTTCCGGTATCATAATTTCGTGATGATGTATTGTCGCGTTCTTTTTACCAGATATATCCCATGATTTTTGAAAAGAGAATGGAGTTGTTTCTTCTGCTTTCAAACTTTTAGTATGCGTATGCCCGTCAAAATCGTTATGTATTTCTATTTTATACGAAGATAACATTTCATTATCTGACAATTCCATCTCGAGATGCATACCATGCTCGTCTCCAATCTTTAATATGCCCTCTTCAGCCGGAGAGATCAGATTAATAACAGGAGGTGCAGTGTCTCCATCGTCATCGCTATCACAAGAAGTGAATACAAGAGTTATTGCTATTATGCTAATTGATAATAATGAGTATTTAAAAATTGTTTTCATTTTAATTTTTGTTTAAAAGGTATTTTAATTAATAATTGGAAATTTCGTCCCGGTTCGGGGATTTCTACTTTCCTGTAAAAACTTAAATGATTGAAATATTTTGTATCAAACAGATTACGAAGAGACATATTGACCTCAATCTGTGTTCCACCAATGGAAATATTTGCGGCTCCTCCGAGATGAAACAAATTGGTGCTGGGAGTAGTAAGTTCATTCTTCGCAACATCTTTTTGAGAAGCAATGCTTTCCATTTCAGAATACAAATTGAAGCGTTTTGATTGCCACATCAATGTATTGCGCATAGATGCAGGTGGCGAAAAACTCAATGGTGTACGTTCATCTCTGTTACGGGTATGGATATATTCACCTGCAAATTGATATTTAAAATATCTCAAAAAGTCAATTTCAAATGAAACCTCCACACCAGCAAAGAATGCTCTTGCTCCTGTATAACGATAAATCTGTCCTGCATGTGGTAATACCGACCATTCACCAGTTGGTTTCAGATAAATATAATTACTAAACCAGCTTGTAAACGGTGATACAGAAAAGGAAATATCATTATTCTCATAAGCATAAGAGGCATCCAATTGCCATCCTTGTTCGGAAGAAAGAGCCGGGTCTCCTTGTTCGTGCCTGAATGTGCCATGATGTACTCCATTAGATGCTAATTCGTTAGCTCCGGGTAAGCGAAAACTACGCCCGATATTGGCTTTGACCCAATGAATATCCTTCGGATTCCATACAATGCCCAGTGAGCCGGAAATATCGCTAAAATTCCTTTTTACCGGATAGCTACGCCACTTATATTCATCTATCAGCTCATCTGAGTAATTCATATCTAGCAGATATGTTTCAAGATAAGGATCGGCATAGGAGGATATATCTACCTTGCCATAGTCATATCTAATGCCTCCACTTACAGAAAACTCTTTGCTTGGTTTCCAAGTACTGATTCCAAATACACCTGTTGTGAAACGGTTGTATTCCGGCAGCAGAAAAGAATATCCATCTATACGATTCTGTTGATATTGTATATCCCATCCAGCAGAATGCTCCCAAGTCGAAGAATTGATCGTTTTTAATTTGACTAGTGAATTGTACGTATTCAATTTAAATTCTAATTCCTTATCGGGATTGTTCTCCGGCAAAGGTTGATTTCCGTAATGCGTATGAAATTGGCTCCACTCCTCTCGATGGTTATTTTGATAACCGATGTCCCATGAAGCCATTAGTTTATCCCATATGTATTGTTGGTGGGTTGTAACTTTAAAATGATTCACAGAGCTATACGGTAATTCTATATTACGGCTATTGCCATCATCTTGTACACGGGAAATATCAGGAATCCCGTGTGCACCAGGAAAGAACCCTGTTTTTTGATATGTATTACTGATAGCATAATTCATAGAATACCGTCTCTTACGGAATTCAGAGAACAAGCTTATATCACGTTCATATCCGGCAGTGTTCTTTAATTTCCGACCATACAGAGGTATGCGCATTGTTAGATATACTATGGAGTCAGTAGGTACATGATAGTCCCCGAAGCGTTGTTCCGTATATCGCAATGTGGTATACCATGCATCTTTTTTAATGCCTAGCATTACAGATCCGCCGAACGTGCCATTTACTGTCTTGGTTAATAAAACAGCCTCGCCGAATAGCTGATTTTCTGATGGAGCAGGGTTTCGGGATATTTCAATAGCTCCTCCCATAGCATCGCTTCCATATAAAAGCGATACCGGACCTTTGCGGACAGTTACCCGTTCCACATTAAAGGCGTCTATTTCAAGTCCATGATCTGTCCCCCATTGTTGTCCCTCTTGTTTGATTCCGTTTTCAATCACGGATATACGATTAAATGCCATTCCTCTGATCATCGGTTTGGAAAAGCCCGAACCTATATCCATAGAACGTACGCCTGATATATGCCCTAATGATTGTACAAGGTTACCAGTGAAATGCTGCCTCAAGAATTCTTTATCAACAACTTCGATTGAAAGTGCCGAATTACGGTTGCTGGCTTTCTTATAAGAATCGCCGAGAACAGTTATACTATCTAATTCGACAAGTTTAATTTTAGTAGAATCAGAGTCTTGAGCAAAGACTGATAAACCTGATACCAACATGAGCATCAATGAAATAAATTTGACACGCATATTAATAAAAAGATTCTGATATTACCTGATATGAAATAAGGTTATCAGTAAATGATATCCTTAACAGTACAGTTGTACACTGTATTGAGGAGGGGCACGTAGGTAATGAGAATGTATAGCAGAGAAATATTGCTTCTCCTTATATGCAGTAGTTCTCTCTATGTTGAATGAAAACAATAGAGAGGTCTGATTTGATAATTCAGGATCGGTAAAGTAAGATAATGTAAACTGGCAAATCAGACAGGTTTTACAATCGTGCTTAGAGCTTGATGACGCATGATCATCTGCACATTGATGAGTCTCAGACTCACAGCTAATATCATAGATATGAAGTGACTTGACAATAAATGGCAGGATAAATATTCCTGACAACAGATATGGTAAAATAATCTTATTTATTGTATTCTTCCTCACTTCTTCGAGTTTGATGTTGCAAATATAATCATATTTTGTAAATGCAACAATGTTTCAATTGATGTTTTGTGATTATTTTACTAATCCATTATTTTGCAATACTTTTGTATAAGCAACCAGCTATAAATTATGAATGCTATAGAATTACTTAAAAGCAAAGGGTTAAAGAAAACAGCACAACGTATTATGTTGATCAACATCTTACAGAAAGCACTTATTGCTTTGACCGAGAGTGATATTAAAATGGAGATGGGTGATCTTTACGATCGTATTACTTTTTATCGTACAGTCCAAATCCTTCTTGATGCAGATATAATTCATCGAATTACAGTTGACAATACAATAATTAAATATGCAATAAACACTTTGCATACAACAAGGCAGGAAATGGATCATGCTCACTTTTTTTGTAAAAACTGCCATTCTGTAATATGCATTGGAGATATACCATTAATAAAATATAAGTTGCCGGATGGCTTTATAAGCGATGAGTGTGAAATACTAATAAAAGGCATTTGCGCCAATTGTAAGAATACCAAACGTACCTGATTAAACTATTACTACAGATTTATTAATGTAAGATCCTGTAAAATAGATATTTAAATTCAATTATCAAAAAAAGGATGACCCTGAAATCAGAATCACCCTTACTATTCACGCTAACCTAAAAACCTATTCTTATTTTTCGAAGTAACAATTGAATGTTATTGAAGACGTCTTATCTGTAGTAGGGTTTGTCGATGTAATTTTCTTGATTTCGAGAAAACCTACTTTTAGAATATCTCCAGTCGAATTAAATTGGTGTACTAAAATAACATCACCTTCAGTATACATATTAGTGGACGGATCTCCATAATGCCGGAAAGAGCTCGTTCCAGCGTTTGTTATTCCTGCCGTTGTAATATCTGCCTGAGATATCGATTTCAATGTTTTAGTCTTAACCTTTGTGATAAATTCATTTTCGGCGGAATTCGATGGATCCAGACGTCTGAATTTAACTATTTTACTTCCGGCTTCGGATGGTAAAGCAGTACCTTCGCATTTGAAGTTTTTGATTTGATTTGCTCCATTGTTTGGATTATTTATTGCCAGTGAATTGCTCGTTATTGTAATATAGAAGTAAATATTATCTTTTATAGTAGCATAATCGCATGGTGTATATATCTTTCCGGTAAGAGCATCAAAGAAGTTTTCTGTATTGGCTGGGTCTTGTGCATATATCGTTTTATTTTCCCAAAAATAGATTTGAGGCACTACGGCTTCAAAAGCATCTGTAACTATCAACTCTTTTGTTCCGTAATATATCAGTTTAAGGACTACTGTATTGGATGATGCTATATAGTTCGTAGGAACAACCACACTTATAGAAGTTTCACTTTTCAGTGTTATTTGTCCTTCATAACCATCAAACATTATTTTATCAACCAAACTGAGATTAGTACCAATGAGCTCTATTGTAGCTCCGGTTTCGGCTGATGATGGGTAATTGCTTATTTCCGGTTTCGGTTTCTCTAATGAGAAAGGTTTGCCGGAGGTGCCTGTTTTTTGTTCTCCGGTTTCGGTATTATATGCCAAGAAAATATCTACCTCGTTATCTTCAAAGTATGGAACTTTTACTGTCAATTCTTTTTCGTTCTTGCTAATAACGATGGCCTCGGTTGTTCCAAAATGAACTTTGGTAACAGCATCCATATTCTCTCCTTCCATTAATATTTCATCATTTGCTTTCCCCGAAGTTGGAAAAGTTACCATATTTATAGTTGGTGTTACATATGTTACGGTAAAGACATCGCTGCTTTCAGTTTCACCAAAAAGACCTGAAATTTTCACTTTGCCGGTTTTTACATCTGATGTGATAACTACAACCATTTCTGAAGAGTTCACCAGATATTTTATTCTGGCTAATCCTTCTCCTATACTAGTTGTATCTATTTTTGACAAGTTTTCTCCTTTTATAGTTACTTCTGTACCTACTTTACCTGATTTCGGATAAAACTCGGTAATGACAGGCGAACTTGTATTTTCCTTATCTTTTACCAAATCTTCGCTACATCCGATACATATTGCAGCGCAAAAAAGAAAAAAGATGGACATTTTCAAAAACATGTTCCGATTTTTCATAAATATTATTTTTATAGTTATTGTTTCTATTTTCTATACCACAGCGGCCCGCTATTTGCTTTTGAGGCTTGTTCTATGGTGCTTGGATTGTTGTTGATATCAATGCATCCAATAGCTTTAATGTCAGTTCGGTTACGGCCATTGATATCAGTTGTTACATAATCAAATCCAGTGGAACTCTTTACATTGGATGTAGCAAATGGATGGCCGGAATTATCTTTTATAAGAGTTAACCCCTGTTGAATAAAACCCTCTCTGACCTCAAAGCCTTTACTACCTTCCGCTATATTACTAGAGAAAGTAATCCCCTCTGTATTACCATATTCTTTTATTAAAACTGAAGCGTTGGGAGAATAGATTATATTATTGGCAATTTTGGTATTTGCTGGAAATAGAGACTGATTATCGTCTTTCGCAAAAGCAAGTAACCAAGGTAAGTCACAATCAACCCATGTATTGAAAGATACTTCAACATTTTTCACTTGGTGATATCCATTGTCAGGCGAGTTTGGAAGGCCATTCATTATATTTAGTGGAGCGCGATAGGTAGTGCCTTTGCATCCATAAAAATAATTGTTGAATATTTTGTGACCTTCATTTATTATTCTTACTCCACCTGTATTAGCTTTGTGGTTTCCAATAAAGTAATTAGCTGATACTTCGTTTCTATTGCCATGACGTAAAGTTACACTTCCCTGACATTCGAAGAATGTATTTTCCACAATCCGGTTTTCGCACGATTTGATAGAGATCATTTCAGTTTCACCATTACAATACTCAAAATAATTGCCTTTAATTATTGTACCTGAAACTTCTTTCGAATAATCACTTGTGCCTATACGTATAGTCTCGGCTCCATTCACCCCCAAGTCAGGACGACCTGCAAAATAATTACGTGTTACCTGATGATAATTCTTATTATGTCCTTCTCCATTAGGCCATACAATAAGAACAACCCCAAGATTCGTCTTTGTCCCGAAATAACAGTTTTCTATCCTGTTATTTCGTCCCCAAAGATTTACCCAAGCATCTTTCTTTGTTTCGTCGGGATTATTATATGAGTCTATCACACAATTTTTCAGCACCGAATTGTTAGCCGTTAGTGAGCTCCCTTTTCTGAATTCGATAAGCTGTTCGGTTGCTGAATAGCCGTTGGTAAAAATAAGACCGTCTACAACTAAATTGTTGCCATACATTTTCAGGTTAGAGTTACCTTCAATAGTAGTCTTACCATAGGTTTCTACAGTCAGGGTTATTGGTTTTTCCAGAGTCCCTTCTCCATAAAAGACGAAAAGGCAATTCTTCCACACACCTTGTGCTAACACTATGGTATCACCGGGAGTCAGTTCTGTAAGCTTCTCCTGATATTCTTTCATATTGGTCACCTTATATTTCTTCGATGACAATTCAGGCCGGTTAGGTGGTGTAATAGGTTGTTCTATATTCGCATTGTCTTGACAACCATCTAAAACCAATATACACATCATAAATATTGTTAGCATATTTTTCTCCACTTTAGGTGTATTCTTAGTGATTAAGTCCAATATTACCCCCGCCCGAAGCTTTACCTATTAGTGGTGACTTTGGTACAGGTATATAGAATGAACCTTTTGTATATCCCGGAGCACTATACATGATGTTTGTGCCTTCTTTAGCTCCGTTAGCTTTAGTTATTCTTCCAGCCTGATAGATTGCACTATAGTCTATTGTATTATGTCTGCCAGATAGACGAATCGGAGACTTCGCTAAAGGGGAGTTGAAAAACACAGTGTTTTTTATATCTATAGTAATCAGAGCAGTATGCTTAATCAGAGTTTGATTTTCGCGGTTATTTACATTATCAAATACACAGTGGTCTATAATAAGATTTCCTCCTAATGTAGACTCATCGTTACCACCACGCAAGAAATCCATAGCCCATTGCTCTATATTGGTAAATACGCAATTGTTGAAAGTCATAAACTCCGCACTATATAATCCTTTTCCGTCTTTCTCATCATTAAGGGCAAATCCTCTATATGAATCTCTGAAAACAGAATTTATAACAGTAAGAGTATCGGCAAACGTACCCTTGTATGCTTTGTAGATAGCTCCACCTTCTTTGTTTGCGAAATTATATATGTCACAATTATTTATGAGCATATTGTATGAGTGAACTATACCTTCCTTTATGGTGGCTAACGCATATTTTACATATGAAGTATCGCTTTGCTTGCCGTCAATAGAAAGTCCATCGATAGAAAACTCAAGATCACTACCTATTTGGAAAATGCAATTTACCTTAGCTTGTATATCCGCCTTTATTATAGGTCGTTCGGAAGTGTTTGCAGCTTTTATCGTTAGACTGTGAGGAATAACAATCTTTTGAGAATTAATGTATTCACCCGCCTGTAATTCAAGTATATCTCCCGGATTTGATTTTTTCACAGCTTTAGCCAATACATTTTTTCCCGGACTGAGTAGCGTAATCTTACCTTTGACTTTTTCTTTCGCAATAGGCGTATACCACGATGGACCACAGTTTTTTACTGAAGCTATATTCGTTAACGTGTTGGTTGTACCAATGTTTATCGCTCCTATCGTCTTACTCTGTGTACGTGCCTGACCATCTATGTCAGAAGTCATATAATTTGTTTGATCATCGACTTTGATATTTGTACTGATAATAGGAAGCCCATTTGCATTATTTATATTATTAACGGTTCCGTTGATAAATCCTTTTCCTTTTTCGGTTCCTTTACTATTAATCAGTAAATTGTTTGCAAAGATTATTCCGTCCGCGCGATCAAAAGATTTAATCAAAGTATCGTCATGTGGACAATAGATTATATTATTTGCTATTTTGGAGTTGACTGGTACTGCAGTCCGCTCTTCATCGCTTCCTACGCATAGTTGCCAAGGCAGTTCACAATCAACCCATGTATTGAACATAACTTCTGCATCTTTCACCTGATGATAACGATGCGCCACAGAATTAGGAACTCCATTCATAATTACCAACGGTCCTCTGAAATCTTTACCTTTTAATCCGTAGAAATAATTGTTGAAAACGCGTTGGCCTTCATTTATTATACGTACACCACCTGTAAAAGGTTTGTTGTTTCCTATAAATGAATTGCCCGATACTTCGTTGCGATGTCCATGACGTAGAACTACGCTACCTTCACATTCAAAAAAAGTATTATTTATTATCCTGTTTTCGCATGATTTTACTGAAAGTATTTCCACTTCGCCATTGCAATGCTCGAAATAATTAGATTCTACAATGGTATTTGAATTCTCCATAGACACATGGCTTGTGCCAATACGGATAGTTTCTCCACCATTGGAACCAAGACGTGGACGTGAGCCAAAATAATTCTTATGTATATGATGGAAATTTTTATTGTGTCCTTCCCCATTAGGCCATACAATAAGTGTTACCCCATGATTTGTTTTTCCTCCGAAATAACAGTTAACAACCTCATTATTTCTTCCCCAAAGGTTAACCCACGAATCTTCGCTGTTTCGATCAGGTTTATTATAGCTATCTATGACACAATTTTTAAGTGTACTATTGTTCGCTACTTTTTCAGACCCTTTTTTGAATTCTATAACTTGTTTTTGAGGAGCATATCCATTAACAAACACCAGACCATCAACAACTAAATAGTTTCCATACAATTGGAGAGTGGAGCCACCCTCTATTGTTGTGGCTCCGTATTCTTCTACAGTAAGGGTTATCGGCTGCTGCTCAGTTCCCTCTCCGCTGAATACAAGTTGTACATCTTTCCATATTCCTTTTGCTAATATTATGCGATCTCCGGGTTGCAGGAGTTTAACGGTATTGTTATACTCTGTAATGCCCGACACCCTATAATCTTTAGCAGTTAGAGAAGAAACTGTACATAAAAGAATAAATATATAAATAAGTTTTTTCATATTAATCTTCCTGTTTTAGTAACCCGGATTTTGAGTTGCATTCGGTGCTACTGATATTACACTAAATGGTATTGGTAACAATAATTGCCATTCATTCACTTGTCTTTTTTGTAAATATGATTCATATGATGGCTCTGTATAATAGCCTGACAACGATCCGGAATTTGCATTTACATAGATTTCCGTTTCGAAATGATTTTCCATAACAGTAACTATACGATTGGTTCTTAGTAGGTCGAAGTAACGCTGATTTTCTAAAGCGAATTCCCAACGTCTCTCTTTTTCCATTGCTGTGCGGAATGCATTCTTGTTGGGTACTTCATTAGTAGTGAACGTAGATAATTTGGCACGCGTTCTGATTTGATTAAGGTATGGTAACCCGGCAGAAGGCCCTGAAAGCTCATTTTCTATTTCACCTAGCATTAGAAGTACATCCGCAAAGCGCAATACAGGCCAATCATTTTCTGCATCATATTTAGTACTCACTTGTGACAGGTATTTCGTGGGGTAAGCAATGTATACGGTTGTGCCTTTGTTAGACCATGTTTCAGCCAGAGTTACGCTTTTTCGTGTGTCAAGTGGATCATAAGATTTTATTAAATCACTAGTTGGGCAGTTGTCTCCATCGCCACCTGCTGTAATGATGAAATCGAAACTGTTTGCCGGAGCAAAAGCATTTGCAAAACGTGACCCTAAGCCATAACCGCCCGACTTGTAACGAACAGCAAAGAGGATTTCTTTGTTCATCTCATTTGTTGTACTGAATACATCTTTATAGGAAGTGGTAAGTAGCCCATAGCCCTTATTGTTGTCTCTTACTTCTTCGAGAAGGATTTTTGCTTCGCTTAAACGGTTAAGGGTAAGATATACTTTCGCCAACAATGTTTTAGCTCCCCAAATATCTATTCTACCCTTTTGATCATCAGTATAGCTGTCAGGTAGCTTCGATATAGCGTTTAGTAAATCAGTTTCGATGAATTTATAAACATCTTCTACTGAGGTACGTTCAGCCATCTTAGCCTGATCGGTACTAATTCGTTCTGTAACTACAAATAAAGGGCCATAGAGACGCACTAAATTGAAATAATGATAGGCTCTAAGAAAAATAGCTTCACCTTCAAATTGTTTTTTTAATTCAGTATTATCTACTACATCTAAATATTGTAAAACTGTATTACAATTTGCAATATTATGATATACAGCCTCCCAATAGTTTTTATTAACGGGATGGGTCGTTTCTACTTTGAACCAGTCCATTGCATAGATATCTTTGCTAGATGTAGCAGTAGACCCATTTGCATAATGCCGGCTGTTGTCAGACCTTAGTTCAGTAAGATACCATTCGTATCTCATCGTAGTTTGCAGGCCGTTATAACATGCCAGAACGCCTTGGTTTACTTCTTCTGTGTTTTTATAGAATGCTCCGGCTCCTAATTCGTCTATAGGATCTCTGTCGAGGAAAGAATCGCAACTGTTTATTGTAAACAGTAGACATAACAGAGGTATATATTTTGTAATTCTTTTCATGGATTCTTAGATTTTAGAAATTAAAGTCAATGCCAAAATTAAATGTTCTTTGTAATGGGAATGCTCCACGTTGATAACCATCCACTAGTGGGCTGTCATACGGTTTTGCTGTTGCACGGGCTTCAGGATTTATTCCTTTGTAGTCCTTTGTCCACCAATAGCCTAAATTCTGTATAGAGCCGTATAGCCTAATCTTTGAGAATAAAGATTTTTTCAACATTTTTTTAGGTAGTGTATAACCTATTGTTATATCGCGCAATGAAATATAAGATCCGTCTTGTATAGCGTAGTCGGTTAGCATGTGGTTAATACCATTGTTGAAATAAGGTGTTTTACCATCTCCCGGATGTTCCGCACTTATCCATCTGTTTTCAACATAGTTTTTATTCCATTTGCGAGTTTCGTTGTAATAGTCATCCCCATTCCAGACATCCATCCCTTGTACTCCTTGAATGAGAACAGATAGATCGAAGCCCTTATAAGTGAATGAGTTGGTTATACCCCATGTGAAATCAGGGAAAGGATCGCCTAAAGCTACCATATCATTGTCATCTATAACCCCGTCGCCGTTCGTGTTTTGAACGCGTAGTCCACCTGGTGCATCGGTGTTGTGATGAGGATTGTTATCTATTTCTTCCTGACTTTTCCATACTCCAACCGTTTTAAAACCATAGAATTGAACGGCAGGCCCTCCTACTTTAGCTATATACATTTCGTTACGTTCACCTTGGCTAATAAGCTGGCTAGGTCCTCCGACATCAAGCAGTCTATTTTTATTTGCACTGATATTAAATGATGTATTCCAGCTGAATATTTTATTTTGAACATTATATGTTGTGATATCTATTTCTACACCGCTATTTCTAACTTTTCCTTTATTACCCCATGCTTCAAGATATCCGCTGATAGAGTTGACACTTTCTCTGAACAGAAGTTTGCGGGTTAAAGAATAGTAATAATCTAAAGTTAATCCGACTCTGTTATTGAAAATAGAAAGATCAAGTCCGGCATTGTATTCGTTTGTCTGCTCCCATTGTAGACCAGGATTACTTAACACGGTAGAGTTATTAGCCATACCTGGTGTTATGGTTCCATTGCCTGTCCCCAGAATGTATGGTGCAGATTGTAGTTTATCAACATTAGCATAATTTGCTATATTATTAGTTCCGGTAACGCCATAACTGCCTCGTAGCTTTAACTGGTTGATCCATTTCAGTTTCTGACTGTTCTTCATGAAAGATTCTTCGCTAACTCTCCATCCACCAGATATAGAAGGGAACCATCCCCAACGGCTATCTTCTCCAAATTTTGAACTACCATCTGTACGTATACTAGCTGACAGTAGATAACGATCTTCATATGAATAAGTAAAGCGGCTGAAGAATGAGGCCATCGATTCTTCTTGTTTCCAAGTCCCGGTATATTGGGTATCGTTTTCGTACATGTAGATGCTGCCTGCGGCATTCAGAGTGTGTATGTAATCGGTCGCAAAATCATACCCTAATATGCCAGCACGTTTACTACTCGTTTTTTGTGCTGAGAAACCAAGTAAACCTGTTATATCATGCTTCTTATTTATTTTTGTCGCATAATTCAATGTGTTTTCCGAAACTAAGTCGATGAACAGATCGTTTTGGTACAATCCTCTGTTTGTTTCACCATCTTTTCTGGAAGCCTTATTTCTATAAATATCAGTATCCTTATATACAATATTGAATCCATTAGAAGTTTTAAATATAAGGTCTTTCATCAGTGTAATATCCAAATAGGCAGATCCTTGCAAGCGATATTCTTTCTGGTAACTCTCTTCATTATCCAAAATCATTCTAGGGTTATGGTTAGCAGTATTAAAAGGGCTGGCTTTTACATCTGTTCGCATTTCTCCTGTTTGAGGATCTATTCCCGAATAAAGTTTATTGTTGAAATGAGCCCCATTAGCATATTCACCTTCTGCATAACCTGTTATTGCTGCGGTCTGAGCAGTATGTTTAACTGGTAACCACGATGGCGTCCGATAAAAGTCAATGAAGTTTGTTGTAGGTTTTTCTCTGAATGAATATGTTGGTGCCAGATTAATACCTAATTTTACTTTTTTAGACAAGTCGGCATCTATCTTGGCCCTTACATTCATTTTTTCATACTCATTTTTAATCATTATACCCTGATCGTTAGTATATGCACCTGATACATAATATTTAAGATTGTTGGTACCACCGGAAATCCCGAACTGAACATTGTAAATATTAGCAGATCTAGTGCCTTCTTTCTGCCAGTCTGTATCATTTTCTACACATGCAAATGCAAATTCATTAGCAGGTAAGCTTTGTCCTAGAAGATTAACTTCATTTACTCTCATTGCCACATATTCTTTCGAACTCATTATAGGATGGAGTTTATATGCATTTTTTACCCCCCATGATGTCTTAAGGGTATATTTAGGTTTATTCGGCACGCCTTGTTTCGTAGTTATAAGAATTACACCATTGGCTGCACGTGATCCGTAAATGGCTGCCGAGGCTGCATCTTTTAATATTTCAATACTTTCTACATCGTTAGGGTTTACGATACCTAAACCATCTTCTACAGGAAATCCATCAATAATAACTAATGGTTGTGCTCCTGCACTGATGGAGCCCATACCTCGCACCCTCACCTGAGGAGCCTCACCTACTTCTGAAGTCAGGTTTTGTATTTGCACACCGGCAATACGTCCTTGCAAAGCTTGATCGAGCCTAGAAACAGGAACATCGTCTATACCATCGGTTCTTACTTTTGTAATAGATCCTGTGAGGTGCGATTTTTTTTGAATACCGTAGCCAACAACTACAATTTCTTCCAATTGTTGCAAGTCTTCTGCTAATACAATATTGATAACTCTTTTTTCGCCAACAGTCACATCTTGGGACACATGGCCTGTATACGAAAAATTCAGTACCGATTTAGAACCATCTACAGTAAGAGTGTATTTTCCATCGAGGTCGGTAATTACACCTTTTGTTGTACCTGCTACTCTGATCGACACACCAATTAGTGGTTCGCCAGCATTGTCCGTTACTACACCTGTGATGTTGATACCTTGTTTCTGGTTTTGTGCAGAGACTATGGTAGGTAAGCAACAGAACAACCCGGATATCAATACGAGGATCAATATTTTAAGGTTAAGAAAAGATAAAGTGTTTCTCATGGTCTTACTTTTTAAATCTTCATTTGCTTGTTAGTTTAAAATAATTCAATCTGGTTTACCAATTTTACGGGCTGCAAGTAAAATAATAAATTCTAAACATACAAATAATTTGTTTTAACAATTTGTATGTTTGTCTGTTAATATATTGTATTATAGTGTTTTGATGTCAATCATGTTTTAAAACATATGACTTTATTAGTCATAATTTGATATGTATTCAATATAAAATTCTAATTTTGGAGAACCAATTTGGATATCCAATTTTACGAATGAAAAAATAATCAATCATTAATTATATAAAAATACGAATTAAAATATCTGTAAATTAAATAGTTGAATTAATAATAGATCGATCTTATTTGTTGATATATATTGGATATCCAATTTTAATGTCTTTTTTCGGTCTTTGATTTCCAATTTTGTATATTTGCACAGATTAATTAAAGATTGATATTATGGAATTGACTAAGAAAGTAGAGAGGCCTGTTGACTTAATAATTGAACAATTAAAGAACTGGCTAAAAACAGGTCAGTTAAAACCAGGTGATAGGCTGTTGTCAGAGCGTAAATTAGCGGAATTATTCTCGGCTAGTAGATCTCATGTGAGGGAGGCTATAAAGAAACTTGAATTTTATGGTATCCTTAAAACCTTACCTCAGAGTGGAACCTTTGTTGCTGCATTAGATATATCAGCACTTGAGGGATTAATTTCCGATGCAATGCATATTGAGACCTACGATTTCTACTCCTTAGCTGAGACACGATTGTTGTTAGAGATAAGTGCAATAAAACTATGTTGTGAGAGGAGAACTAATGAGGATTTGAAGCTAATAGAGACTCGTTTACGTCTATGTTCAGAAAAAATAAATGCAGGGGAGCCTGCGGTCGAAGAGGATTTGAATTTTCATAGACAAATAGCAACAGCATCTAAAAATCAAGTATTAAAGTCTATGATGCTCATAATTACTCCTGATTTGATGACTAATTATAAAAAATTCTGGGTTTGTGATAATTCAAGAGTTCAAAATAGTTCAATAACAACTCTTGAGCATGAGCTTATGTTTGAATACATAAGGAAACAAGACTCTAAAGCCGCAGAAGCTATAATGAAGCAACATCTGGCAGGAGTGATGGATTTTGCATCGAAGCAAAACATTCAAAATATAGTGATTAACTAAGTAAGCTGTTTGAGTTTAACCGTTGGCTTTTCAAGGCAATGTTTTTAGCTATAAACAGTTTCTATAAAAGACAAGAAAACAGTGAAATGTAAAGCCACATACATCTTATTATTAGCCTATCTGTTTATTTCTATTCAGAGTATAAATGCTAAAGATCATCCCTGTTT
>POVV01000582.1_pt1 | contig 21866 bp, 5 predicted proteins | sample 1560271 | NCBI WGS metagenome assembly POVV01 (sample SAMN08337232, study PRJNA429181) | Bioreactor metagenome, whole genome shotgun sequencing project. | biome: cows' rumen and soil; feature: anaerobic; isolation source: anaerobic chemostat enrichment culture, galacturonate as sole carbon source...... | reverse complement strand
CCACCAAGTCCACCGTACCACTTTCATGGACAGCGGTATCCGTGAGATTCCAGTTAATGATTCCGTTTTGTTCTACTCCATAATTGGTGGATCTTAAATAATCAAGTCCAGCTTTTAGGACCGCATTGATACGGATATCAACTGGATGATTGTAAGGATTGGTATAGGAAACCGTGTATTTTATGACACTTCCTGTTTTTACTGCACCGTGATCCGCTCCTATGCTGCTTGTTACTTGTGCTATAGGGATTTCCCTTGTTACTGGATTTTTGATTGTATAATCATGATTGTCCACATTAACAGTCCAGTTTGCAAGGACGTTACCATTTCCATCGTTCAGCTCCTGCCTTGTTTCCAGGAATGTCCTGGAAGGAATGGAATAGGATCCGTTTTCGTCAAGATAGATCCGTTTCGTTTCCTTAAAGGACTTTTCTGTTCTTCCATCAGAATATCTGGTGTATTCGGTGATTTCATATAAATGGCCGTTTATGATTCCATCCTCTGCTGTTAAAACTTGGCCGCTTCCTGTTCCAATAAAGGAAGGTAGCTCGGTTCCTGTGTCTAAATCTTTTAATATGGTGAATACCTTTACCGGAACTCTTGCGATAACGGTTAGGGCTTCTATGGCACCATTGTCACAAGCCAGCTTTAAGATACTAAAATCATTTGATACATTCCGGATTCCGGTTCCCGCTTTATTCAAGGTAAAGATCACCGGTTTTGAAAGAGCATATCCGGCTGGGGCTTTTAGCTCTTCCATGATGTAAACCCGGTTCGCTGATAGCTTCTTTGTCAAAGTAAAACCAGCCGGACCGGATACGAAAGTCTCAATGGCTTCTCCAGCCTTATAGTACTCTCCCTCAATGACTACAGCCTCATACACAGCTATTTCTGCACCTTCCACAACCAGACCATTATCAAAGTTAGTCTTTTTAAATTGTATTTTTGTTGGCTGGTTCTCAATTTCATAGGTATAAAGTACTTCTTTTCCGTTCTCTTTCCCGTCAAACTGGAACTTCTTCATTCCTTCTGAAATCTGGTAAAGATCCGATGGAGAAATTTCTTCGATAGCATAAGTGAAAGGCCTTATAGATCCATCTGTCTGCACTATGCCCACCGGAAGTTCGGCTATTTCTGCCTTTCCATCTGTTCCAGTTGTCATGTACCAGACAGCCCCGGTATCTTTATTAGATACCATAAAACGAGCGTTTTCCAGTCCCTCTCCGGTATCGGAAGCCTTCTTTTTGATTTCCAGCTTCCCGACATTTGGGATATTTACGACCCGATAAACAGGTACTTTTTCTGTTCCCACGAGGATCTTCATTGGATCTATCTTCTGCATGTAGGGTGGGGCTGTTAGCTCTGCGATATAATAAGTCCCATAAGGGGTTTTATCGATCCGGTGAGGTTTTAAATCTCCCAGGTCAAATCCCTCCAGGATGTCCTCATTAAATTTATCGTTTTCCGTATACCTTCCATCTGACCCGGTAATCCAGGTCTGTATTAGATGGGCTTCATCTTCCATAAAGTTCCCGGCTTCATCAGCCCGGTAAAGGGCCAGTTCTGCGCCCTCTGCAGCATATTCTCTGTCTCCGTCTTTTATAACTTTAAGGACGTTGATATACTTTTCCTCATTTTCAAGGCTGAATCTCTGCACATTTCCAGTCTCTATAAGGACAATAGCCTTTGGATCGGCTGTTTCAAAGCCAGCCGGTGTCTTTTCTTCCACCAGGACGTAATTCCCTACGTTCTTCCCTTCTTTTACTGCATTGAAGGGCAAATAATCAATCCGGTGCATTCCTTCTAAGGAGTCATAACTCTTTATCCCGTTTTCCACTTCATAGTTGAATTGATATTCAAAGTTTAGAGGAAGCCTTCCATCTGAATCAAGGGAACCATCTCTTACATTCCGGTATATAGTGATTCGAATTGTCTTCCCGGCATCAGTGGTCCAAGTCTGCACGGTCCCCTCCCCTTTTCCGGTCCGGATGATTTCGCTCCGTTCGGCTGTCCGTTCCCCGTCTTTCGTGTACCAGACAAGGGAAGTAAGGGTTTCCCCTTTTTCCTGGTAAGCCGCTTCAAAGTCCGTGATAAAACTGGACTGATTTTCTGCCAGGCCAAGAAAGTCCTTTATGCGGTACATAAAACCAGTACCTTTTTCTGTTTTTTCTGTATACTCAGTCAAGTCATCCGTCGTCCAGCCCGCTACTCTCTTTTCCTCGTCATATACCGGCATCACTCCATCCATCAGAATGTTTCCGTCTTTATCTGTTTTCGCTTCATAAAGGGCCAGGTCAGCCGCATGGCTGTTAGGAAGCTGCAACTTTCTTCCGGGGCCATCTTCGTAATATTTAAAAACCTCCAGCTTTGTATGATCATTCTTAAGATTTACAGACTGCACTTCTCCGGTAGCTTTTACCGTTAGTTCCATGGAGTTACGGACATACCCAACAGCAGCATCTATCTCTTCCAGAATGTAATCCCCTGCCGGAATTCCCTCAAAGTATTTCGGAGTCCCGTCTGTGATCCAGTCGGCTATCATTTGTACTGGTGAATTATCGGCTTTATTTTCTATCGTCCATTCTGCCGCCTTACTTTCTGTCTTTACAAAATAGTATCCTTTCGGATAGGTTTCTCCGTCCGTGGTATAAATCCGCTTTGCTTTATAAAGTGCCAAATGTGCCCCGGAAATCTGAACGTAACTGTAGGCTCCCTTCGGTTCCGTGAATGTAAGTCCCTCCTGATAATCACTGAGTACATCAAGTCGGTACCGGTCTGCTGCATCGGTCTTTACAATCTCCACCTTGATCTTCTCATCCTCCAGCCCGGTCTTTTGGACTTCTCTGGTTTCTATTACGGTAACACCCTCCGGAAATCCCCTGGTATAGCCTGATGGAGCTTTGACCTCTTCCATGATGTACGTTCCTGGGATCACCCGCTTTAGCATATCGGCCTGGCCTACGGTCATATCGGCCTTAAATGGATCATTGGGGTACTTCTCTCCGGTAATCCAGGTATTCTCCATGATCCAGGCTTCTCCCTTGCGGTGATAAAGCTTCTTATCATCTATGATATCTTCTTCCTTCCCGATATCTTCCATGTTGGCCTTGTCATTGATCCAGTAAGCAGCATTGTTATAGGCAGGAAGAAGGTCATCGTATTTATAACGGACGAAATCACCATCAATGTCATAGACAGGATCGCCCTTTTTGTAGGTTTCAGCCGATCTCTGGTAATACTCCGGAAGGCCATGGCCATTTAGGACCGGTTTCATGCTTTTATCAAAACTATTTCCGTTATAAGTCCCTGTGATATATTCCTGATCCGTGTCGGCGTTGATGGTAGCGATTCTCCAAGTTTTGATTTTTTCTCTGGCAATGACCGCTCCGGTTTTCGTCCGGGATACCTTTACCGGCCATACCAGGACCTTTTGTCCTTCTTTCGCGTAGGCCATACCGGTAGTCGGATTCACAAATGCATCCCGGTTACCATTACTGTCCAGGTGATAAAGGATTGTTCCATGGCTTAAATTAAAGCACTTGTCTGCCGCAGAGTATTTCACCGCAGACAGATCACCTCCGGTCAATTCGTAGACAGGCTGCCCGGCCTTCAGCACGTAGATGGATTCCCGGTTTTTTACTTGTACCTGGTTCCCGTTTCGGTCATAACCGTAAAACTTCCCTTTCGCCCCGGTTTCCGTTACTTTCAGCTCTCCAAAGGAATAGAAAAGAATATCTGTATCCCCTCGCTCTATCGTCCGGTAAGTCCAGATTCCTTCCCCTGGTACTCCGTTTAAGCTTCCTTCCTCATCCTCCTCTCGAATAAATTCAATAGATGATCCAGCGTATCCCTTTAATACCTGAATAGACTGAACATTATTATTCCGGTCCCTTATTACCTCAACACCATCATATCCATAATCTCCGCTGTCCCCATTCTCCACGATTTCTATGGCGTCATAAAGAGTCATCTGCGCCCCGGCCACGTAGCGGTTGTTATCGTCTGCGGTATCTAAGGGCCTGGATATCAGGCCATACCCGGCAAATACCCCATCAACATAGACCGGCTCTGCATCTTCGCCTGCGGCCTTTCTGGATTCTAAGTACTCCAGGGTACCTTTGAACCAGGCATAGCCTAAGTAAGTTCCGTTTTTGTAGGCAAATTCAAGGTTTTCTGTCCCATACCTTTGTTTTAACTCCAGTTCAGTTCCTTCTAACCTGGTGTTGGTTTTGTATATGACCGTCTGCTCAGAGTCCTTGATTTTGGATATTTCCAGGCGTAATGGAGTATTCCCTACATAAATCCTAGCGATGTTTGTAAAACCCTGTGGCCCTTCTCCTGACTTATCTTCATAAATAGCCGCCGCTACCCGGTCGTCTCTGTTTCCGTCCAGGTAGTAGGTAGTCCGGTCGGAATAAATTTCTATGGCTACTGGCTCTGTCCTTATATAACCAGCTGGTGGTTTAATTTCACAAAGAACATAAGTTCCGGCACCAAGAGGCTGTGGAGTAATCAGATATCCGGTATTCTGATCTTGATAGGATGTTTCTGTTAAATCCTCTTCCTTGGCCCCAGTGTGCCCCGCTTCATCGGGCAGAAGGCCGTCCCTGGTGGTTGTAAAGGCTTCAAACTGTCCTGTCCTTCTTCCTTCCTGATCGGTAAGTATCACTTGTTCCGATTCCTTACATATGGGTGTTCCTGCCGGAACAGTTCCCTTCCAGGCATTCCCTTCAAGGGCAATATTCTTGGCTCCCATGGCTTCTAAAAATTCCATTGATCCTTCGATCCGGGTATCCATTTCATAAAACTTTACCAGACCTTCCGTATTCACTCCGTCCTCCCGGGACGCTGCATAAAGAGCAAACAAGGCTCCGTCATGAAGAAGGTTTTCCCCTGTCTCTGAATCCAGCTTTTCAATCCTCAGCTTAGCTTTAAAAAAACTATTTCGAAACTTCGTATATCCAAAGCCTTTGTATGAACTCTCTCCGTTTGGGGATAGGGTACTGTCCGCTGCCTCTGTTACTGCATTGTAAGGGGCCACGACCGTCCATGGAACAAGCATAGGGGCATACTTTCCATCATAAGCTATCTGTACGCCCTGCATAGTCGTTACATTATCTTTGTACTGGATTCCAGCACCATTGTTCTCTGTAATGGTTCCCCCAGGAAATGGAACATCATCAGCGATACCTTTATTTTCTGCCACGGAGCTGTAACGGTAGTATTTTGATACGGTATCTCTTCCACTTAAGCCTTCTGACAGGTAATATGGGACATTTCCACTCGTCCTATCATCCTGCTCATTGTAGTAGTTCTTATATGGTTTGAATCTGTTCTGGCTCAGTGCAAAATAGTCACCTGATCCCGTCCCCGCCACACAATTTCTGATGTTGCCAATGTCCATGCCGTACTTGTAAACTTCAAAGTCGCCATCCGCATTCCTGCCCTTGATTACGTTTACACTCTCCTCATTGAAACGGATCTTGTACTTCCTCTCCATCTCAGGCTGTGTTATGCCAACTGAATAATTGTAATAATTATTAGTCACTTCCGGTGTATCCTGGGAGCCATCATAATCCGCATATACAGACGGGAGAGAGACTTCTCCTGGCTTATCAATCTGGTAATGCTTGTTCTTTAAATCCCCCAGATTGCTGAATTTGGGCTGCTGTTCTGCCACTATATAAGTTCCGTATGGAAGATATTTTGAAGTAGCAAAGTAATAACCATGACTGTTTCCAGCAATGTCACCAAATAGGGTATCCGCTGAAAGTGTTGTAAGATCTTTATCTGATCCGCCATCCTTTGCACTATCCCATTTAATGGAATAAATCCGGTCAAGATCATAAGCGAAGAAGGGGGTTAAATAGTTTTCTGCCTTTTGGATGGCTTCTGAAAGGGCTTTGTCGTAAACCTCATTGGAATGAGCATTGCCACCTGTGGCGCTTACCGTTTCTCCAGCCTGATTTTTCTTCACCAGCTTTGCCACTTCGTCATCCAAATACCAGGTAATGGCAAACTGGCGGACATGATCAGAACGTAGGGCATTATCCGTAGCTATATCCGATGTATTGATATGGTTCTTAATTACGGAATTATTGTGGACCACTGGATACTGTTTTTCTGCACCGCTTGTTCCAAACAGGAGCTTCTTTATTAAGGCAAAAGGCTTAAAAGAAGTGCTTCCATTATCTGTACGATTCCACTTATCATCATTGGCTACAGTTATGGCATCAAAGAACTTTTCATAATTATAAACAGAAATGATTCCTGCTCCATCACTGCTATCCGTCTTTGCCGATTTGGTTTCCAGTACGGAAGTATAGCCGTTATTCTGATTCCCGTTAATAAAACCATTCGTATAGCTGTACAAGGTATTATTGCTTACAATTGCATCCTCTGAGTCTTTATATAAAGGAGAGGTGACACGCTGCACTTTTGTGAAAACCTTGTTTACCAGGGCCGGGAATTTCTCATTTCGATCAATCACATTAATTTCATTTCCCAGCCTGTCCTGCCAGATTATATTTCCATCATTGTCACGGTAAAGTCGTTCCAGATTTGATTTTAAGTATATCTTAAAGCGGAAGTTGTCCATCTTCTTGGCCACCGTGTCTCTTCCAAGACGCCCGCCAAGGGTTCTTGTAAACCAGTCATCATGGATTTCGGCATAGGAGTTGGTGTTGTCGTATGTCTTTTCATCAATGGTCTTCGTTACCTTGATCTGCTGTCCGATGATACGTTCCAGCACAGGGGTTGGTGTTTCACTTGTATTTCCATCCTCAATAAGATTGTGATATCCATTGAAAATCAAATGCTGATTCTTAATAAAGGTCTTGTTGGAATCAAATTCTGCGGAAGTAGAGACTCCTGCACCTGCTCCGGAAACACGGATTACATATTCTGCATTGGATATACTAGCCCCAGCCGTATACCCCCACACATTGTTTGAACCGATCTTACTTATATCTTCATTTGTTACAACGGTCTTTCCATTATTAAGTGCGATTGTAAAGTTACCTGATTTTGCTCCGGTTAGGTCCATATCCTTTGAACCGACATGAATGGTATATTGCTTTGAAACCTTATCATAATAGTAATAGCTGCTGCCCACCCGGTTCGCCACTTCCGTAGAGTTAACCTGGGGAATTTTAGAAGAGTTTACATTCTCTTCATTTACAATGACCTCCTTGTAATTCGGCTTCCAGACTTTCCTGGTTACGGGAGCATGGCCTACGTAAGTACCGCCATTTAAGTGCCAGTAATCGTAAAGGGTTTCTCCTGCAGCATAACGAAGGTACCTCTCGCTATCTGTCGGATACATGGTTTTATCCGTTGGGATTCCATCATCACCCACTTCATAATCTGGTGTTACGTTAATCATGTATTTGCCTGCATTTCCTACTTCTGCAGCATTTAATTCATTCCCTGTGTACTTTCTGATAATATATCTTTCGTAGGTGGTATTCAGTTTTGTTAAGTAAGCAGCAACGATATCGCCACCGGAATTTGTTTGATACAGCAAAGTCCTCCCCGGATTCATACCGACAACGACCGTTACAATGACTTTCCAGCCGTTATATTCCACTTTTTGAAGGCCGCCATAGGTAAATACTTTTTCATTGATGTAATAATTTAATATTGTTTCGATCACTGATTTATTAGTCGTGGCATTCTCAATTTCAAGGACCATTTCCGGCCTGCCATAGACAATTTTTCCATTCACTATCCGTTTCTCATCATAGACTGGGACATCAGTCGTAGAATAATCACCATCTTTCGGAGTTTCCATATGGAGAGAATTACGCATCATCTGCTCCAATTCAGCTTTCACATAATTTATGTTACTTTCTGAAATCGTGAAAGCGCTGGTAAACCTCGCCGGGTCACTGGCCGCAGCAGTCCCCTCTGTAGGAAGTTTATCGGCTTCGGTTCCGTAGGCTTCGTAAGGAACCTTGATGCTTGCAGTGACCCCTGATTTCTCAATCAGGTTTCCATTGATATCACGCTTATAAACGGAGTCTGATTCTGCTGTCAGATAAAATGGTGCTTCCTTTGCATCAACCCAGTCTCCTCCATCCACTTGCCGGATCACTACTGGATTCAATGTGACGTTGTTTAGATATATATCCGCTCCTTCTGAAATTCCATCAAGGACTACGTTATAACCATTCGTGGCATCCTTTGATTTTGTTTCGAGAAGAAGTAAGTTTTCTTTATTTCCATAAGCAGCATTTTCTTCTGGGAAGGTAACTGCATGGTATAGCTGCCTTGTTATCCAGGCAGATCCTGCCGGAGCCGTTCTTGAATCAGTGGTGCCGCCATAGGACTCACGGGTACTTTTTTCTGCATTGGTTACCTCCAAATCCTTTCCGGTAATCGAAAGCTCATATCCTTCGGAACGAGTAAGTTCTTTGATATAATAATTGCCAAGGATTAAAGGTCTTCCTATCCAGCTGTCCCCATTCATGGTTTTATTATCTTTATAGATACGTCCCTTTTCCTCTTGTGGATGTGCTTTGTCATAATCGTTTTTGACATACAGGTTTTTTGGATATTCCTTTCCGGTATATTCAATCTTTCCTGCCTTGTAATTGTAGATACTATGAGGTCTTTCTGTTATCGTTAAGAAGGAACCTTCCCCATTTTTATCAGTGGCCGCAACTGAGACAAGATCATTTGCATCAAATACCACTCCAATACCGGCTGTTACATTTCCACTTCCATCTCGCTGTGTGTCCGGTCCGTAAATAGGATCAGCCGCAAACAAACCATATACTGCACCTTCTAAGGTTGCATCTCCCTGGGAATCTCCATAGGAATCAAAATCTACAGACTCCCCGGCCTTTAATTCCATATCTCTCTTATTGAAATGAACCTGTCCTGGTACACGATGATCGTATACTTTAAAGGTATGAGCTGTATTATTACTCGGTCCTTTATCTACTTCCGGTTGGCTGTCCTCTTCTCCTTCTTCAAACATTTTACTGGTAGCTCTGCTGAGAGCATTTAAACCAAGCTTTGTTGTCATGACTGGTTCTTCGTCAGTATTTTCAGCAAAAAGTCTGACCTGCCTTATTCCTCTTTCTTCTTTAGGAAGAGATGCATCGGAATCTGTGGCCAGACTATGTCTTAATGAAAGATTCATAAAGTTCCTTCTAGCCTGAGATGGAGTAGATTCATCTTCATCATCTAAGAATTCATCCAGAAATTCCTCTTCTGTATCAAACTCTTTATCATATAACTCTTCATCCTCCTTAGCGGTAAGTTTGACGGTTATCTCCTTTTCCTCTGCAAAAGCACTGGGAAGCCCTATAAACTTTAGTAATTTGTTGATGATTCTTTCTTTTAATGGGAGATCATAGGTTTCTTTCAGGATTAAATCTCCACTTTCCTCATTATCATCAGAATATGTAGATGAAGATGTACTTGCCACATTGCTATCGTTATCAGCAAGTAATAATTCTTCCTCATCTGTCAGGCTGGAAATATCTGATTCAGGGATTTCCATGTTTGTTAAACTCCGCATTGCTAATTCCGTAAGGTTGTCTTCACTACTTGAACTGCCCTTCGTTATATTTCGGACATATCCCGTAACTCTTATATCTGCATTACTGGAACTTTTCCACCTTTTAGCTCTTCCGGCTTCGGAAGCTGCTGTTGTGATAATTTCAATCGGAACGTCATCCGGATGTCCCGGATCATGAATGATGTAGCCATCCCTTGGCTTTGTTTCCCTGAACGTGTAATCATACTCAAGATTGATAAATATTTCATATGCATCATCCCTGGCAGCCTTACAGCCTGATGCTTCAAATGCTTCTTCCTCAGACGGCTCCTCTTCACTACCGCATTCCCAGTGATGGAATGTTCCTCCACTGGCCGCCACACACGCTTCACATTCATCTACTGCCGCTTGCCATTCCTCCATTAATCTTTCATACTCTTCTGCCCCCTCATCGGTGTCATCGCTTCCTTCCCCTTCTCCTTCCCCTTCTTCTCCACCTTCCGATTCATCAATTTCCGGTTCCGGGGGAATTGGATGGCCATTGCAATAAGCATGACTAAAATCATAAAAACGGGTATCTTTATGGGAGACTCGCCCACTGGCATCCGTTACAAGATCATCGTCAAATATCAGCCAATCCTGCCAGGTTGTTGGATCTTCTCTCATGTTGTCTTTTATGATTCCGCCATCTGATTCATCATCACTTAACTGGCTATCGTCGAAATGCTCCAATACCTGCCATGTAGAACCCTGCAAAGGATTTCCAGTTTCATAGTCTCTTTTTTCCAGATCAACTTTATAATTGGTTTCAAAGGTTTCATTGTGTCGATAAACCTTTAAGGACACTTCTCCTCCATCAGTAATTAATGAAGGGGTATTTGAACTGTATTTTGTAGTGAGGAAAAACTCGCAGGTTTTTTCTTTCACATTTCCTTTTGCTCGATATAGTTGCTGTGAGCCTTGGATGTTACACTGGAAATACTCCAGGCTACCTGTGACTTCCAATACCCTAAAAATAGCTGGATTATAACTAATCTTCATGACAGCTTCGGTTGGTTTTTGTCCAGCCGGGGCTTTAGGGAAACTCCAAGAGAGATTCTGGCCTTCCGTATTAATGACCAATCCAGGCGTTACTGCTTCAATGATACAATATTTTTTAAATGTTTCCCAATCTGTAAGCCCAGTTAACTCATACAACTTAGTTGTATCTATCTGCCCAGGGCCACTTCTTAAATCATTGATATACATAGCCTTGCTCTCGGAATTGTACCTACTGATTAACTCTAGGATATCCTTTGGTTTTTTACAGCCATCTGGAATGTTCTCCAAAGACATAAAACCGTCATTCGCTAAGTTTTCTACCCGTTCAGACCCACCATTGCTTTTCCCTTTCGACCATGCGACATCTCTTGCTTCATCTTTAGTAATACGGCCAAACTGAGAGTTAAGAGATGTATTTAAATCATAACTTTCAAACGCTAATATATAAGCCCAGAACATTCTTTTCTGCTCAATGGTTCCTTTAAAATAATCAATATCTGAATTAACCTTAGAATAATCGTAATTGCTATGGGCTGTAGCACCTGAGTTCATGCATAAAAACCATTTGTCTCTATCATCACCGGGAGCCCTTCCCATTAGGTACGGATGTCCGGCCTGTCCGGAACTGACAAACACTAAACCAAAACCCCAGGTATTAAAAATACCTGGTGGTAAATACGTAAAAATAAGTGTCAATAATAAAATAGTTGCAAGTAGCCCAGCAATTTTTTGATTTAGTTTTTTACCACTTTTCCAACTTCTGATCATCTATTCTCCTTATTTTTCATCGCCTCTCGTTGTTTTGAGCAAATAAAAAAGCTACCGATTATGATTAACCGATAGCTTTTTTATAATATAATTAATTAAATTTTATAAACGGAGCCCGTTCTCCATAAATATATCCATAAGAGATATTAGGAAACTTTCCTTCCACACTTACTGGAATTTCATAGCCAGTTGCTTCACAGTATTCACCTAATTTTGCTAATTGCGGTTCGTCTCTTAAATAAAAAGATGGAGAATAAACATCTGCTACAGTAAAGTAATTATCTTTACTGGTTGGCTCATAAGCTAACCACATTCCATCCACCAAAAACACAGGATAAATATGATTGCCAAAACCAAGTCCATTAGAAGGTAATCCAACACACGCCGCTAATAAATACGCTGCATTAGTATATCCATTACAATCTGCTTTTCCATCTACAAGGCAGCTGTAAGAATACTGCGTACCTTCATGGTTTAGATAATCAGCCTTTGTAATTCTTTTTGCAATCTGTACCGCTTTTTCGTAATCTGTTGCATTTCTCCAATCAAAACTGTTTAAGAAGTTCCGTATTTCCAATGTCAGACGGTTCAGCTTTTCTTGATCCACCCCCTCCAATCCTGTAGTTGGATAGTCCGTCAATTTTGCAATAGCAGCCAACTCCTTTCCATCACCAAAATAGTTAAGAGAAAGAGGATCCCTGTTTCTGATGGCAAGATCCAAAGCATACTGCAAATGATTATTTGACTCATAGAAGAAGTTATTCGGATCGCTTTTCCAAGCAGTTGTACCAGTAACCGGACTGGTCACAAACCATTGTTCCATATATCCTTTTAAGGGATATTGAGGATCATAATTACCTGCGTTAGCCTTAGCTGGCATGCTGGCATACTGTATCTGCACAACACCATTCACAACCCACGCTCCATCTGAATTAACTGAATAACCGTCAGGAGTGGTCATGTTAGCAAGCATCTTCCCGGTCGTATCAAAGAAGTAGGATTTTCCATCAATCCAATTCCAGCCTGTTGCATAAGAGCCATTATCATTCTGGTATTTCCACACAGCACCTTCCTGCTTCCACTGTCCTGCAAAAGAAGTTATAGCTGATCCAATTATTAAAATAACTGATGCAGCAGCCGTCAATAATTTCTTATTCATACTTAAATCCCCCTTAAAACTTATTTAAAAATTCTCTTTCAATTTAGTCATCATAACACATAAATTACATGTGTCAATCAGCTCATGTTTTAATATGTAATTTTTTTAATCATTTTCTATCAGTTAAATATATTCGGTTGTCAAAGTACAAGATCACTATTTTATCCCCTAATTAAATGGCAAATCTGGATCAGCCACTCCATCAGATATATTCATAAAGCTGTCCCCTACTACATTAGGCGATGCTGGCCTGGAATTATCAGAAGATACATTCCTGCTATCAGCAAATTCCTGTTCATCCACAATGATATCCGTTGTATATACTCTATTTCCGTCCTTATTTGTATAACTCCCAGTCTGGATTCTTCCGTAAATCAGTACTCTCATACCCTGGCGGAAATATTTTTCTGTAAACTCACCTGCTTTGTCAAATGCAACGCAATTGATAAAGTCAGCTGTCTGTTCATTGCCGTCCTGATTCCTGCGGCCTCTGCGGTCAACTGCGAGAGTATACCTTGCAACTGCCATAACATGCTCTCCTTGGGAATATCTTACTTCTGGGTCACGGGTTAATCTCCCCATTAAAATTATACGATTCATATTTTCCTCCATTCCTCCCTGCCCCTATGGGCAGGGGTTATGTATTTTTATTATGTTGTTTTACTGTACCCATTGGCCTTTCTTATTAACTGTATATCCATCTGGTGTAACTGTGCTGATTAAGAGTTTACCTCTTGTTCCATCGGAAGCAGGGTTAAAGAAATACCATGCTCGCGCTTCAGCTTGTCCCGCTTCACCGGGTATGTACTGCCACCCGGTAAGCATTTGGCCCTGAGTTCCGTCCATTTCAGTTTTTAAGTGATAAGTATTTCCATCTGGATCTGTTAGCCAGCCTGTCACCATAAACCCATCTCTGCCAAACCGAAACCAGGAGGCTTTTTCCTGCTCTCCGGTTGCGTATGGGTTACTGATATATGCCCATTCATCAGCATACGTCCGGTTTGACGCAAAGATCCATTTTCCATTTGCCACCTGTGTCCAGGTTCCCGTTACTGCTCCAGCCGGAGCTGCTGGCCCCTGTGTATTCCCTGCAGTCGTTACTCCCACGGAGTGGGCACTGCTTCCGCCTCCAGAGGAACCACTGCCTCCGCCGGAGCTGTTGGAGGTCGTATTGTCTATTACCCTAAAATTAAGAGTAACAGTTACCGGATCAAACATCTTTCCATCACTCGCAGATGCATAAACTGTTACCGCTGCGGTTCCGGTATATGGGTATTTTGTCATGGCCTTCTTAATCCAATTCGCCATAACCTCCTGTTTTTCATTATAAACTACAGGAGTCGCGTTTCCTTCCTGATCCACAGTAAGGATACTGGCATCAGAGGAACGCCATAGTACATTCTTCATATCCTGGATTCCGGAATAAATGGTAGCATTGAATTTCTTGCTTTCAAATCCTTTCCATGAATAAACGGGGTTGCTTGATCTTCCTGTCTTTGTGAGTATCAGGTCATAGTTCTCACCTTCCCGGTCTGCCTCGATGCATTTTGCCTGGAAGGTTAATGTAATCTTACAGGAAGCATCTTTCTGGCCATCTTTTGTTACGGCCATGATCTCCACGTTCTTTTCCGACCGATACGGCGCCTTTGAAAGTGCTTCTCTGATCCACGGTGCTCCGTCAACCGGTGCTACATTCCCTTCCTGATCCACCGTTACTGTTTCCGGATCGGAAGATATCCATAAAACGCTTCGATCATAGGGCTTATGCTCTGTGGTATCCTCCACCTCCGGAAGAACGGCCGCGGACAGTTTTATCGTTTCAAAGCCAAACTTTTGGACTGTTACGGAATGGATGTCCCCTGCCTTTTGATACCCAAGACTATAAGAAAGCGCTGTCCTATCCAGAGTGATCCCTTCCGGAATGATCCTTGTCTGGTCATTGGTTACAAACTTTACGTTTACCTGGCATGTGGCAGAAGCCTGATTTCCAAGCTTGTCCTTCCCATTTACCATTACAATTACCTCCCGGCTTCCGGCTCCAGATATCTTTGCATACTTATCACTCTCCCGGATCCCATTATCCGATGCCATGATATTTCTGATCCAGGCAGAATCCTTTCGGACAGAAACTGATGCCTCCCGGTAAGCTTCTAGATCCTGAGATACTAGGGCCACTGCAGGGTCCGAGCTTGTCCAGGTCACTTCATCCCTGGAGAAAAAATCAGGTGTAAGTGTAGCCGTTAATGACTGGGGTGCCGTTACTGACACGATTTCCTGTGGATTAGTCCGGTCCCCGGTTAAGGTTCTTGTTACGGTATATGTAAGGGCCTGTTTATCTAGGTCGGCCCCCTCCGTTGCCACTAAGGTATTATCCAGGATCTGATATGTGACATTGATCCGGCTGTTCGCCATACAGGGCTTACCTTCAAAGGAAGCGGAAGGCCTGGTCTGTGCTGTCAGGACCGCAACGCCGCCGTTCTGGTGTCCGGCTCCATAAATTGTATTGGGGATCTTATACTGGTAATTCCCTTCCGCCTGGGTTCTTTCTGCCACTTCTGTGATGCTTGTAAAAAATGAGGAAGAAAGGTTTACAGTAAGGCTGGCTGATTTGGCCGTATAGCCATCAGTCCCCTCATCATCATTTTTTGCCAGGCTGATAAGCTGAGGATCGTCAATGCTCCATTTCACCCGGCCGTCCTCTACGTCATTATTGGCATCAATGATGGCCTTGATATTTACTGGTTGAACTTCGGTTCCCTGCTCTAACACTCCGTTGATATAACGGGCAATTAGCTTCCCTTCCTTATTCCTGATCTCTGTGGTCTTTACTGGGCTTTTCCGGTTACCTGTCCTGGTCTGTACTACTGCAAAAGAATAATCCTCTGGTTTCACCTCGATGGATACTGCCACCTTCTTATAAACCGCTGATACAGATATATCCTCCTGCGGCATCGAAAAGGTATAGGCATGGCTGTTATCCAAATAAATAGTACTCTTCTTTACTCCTTTACTGTTTGAGTAAGTTGGAGTACCCTCCATCTGGAACTTTTCTGTATCCGTATTCTTTGGAGCTGTTGTTACGTTTACTGTTGTCCCGGCTGCGATGGCACCCCGATGTTCCTTATCAAGAGCTCTGGAGTACTGGGAGCTTCCCCTCACCTCCAGGGTAGCGATATTGTAGAAGTTCTGACCATTTGCCGCCGTATCGATCTGATTCACATTTAACAGATACCCCCTCACGGGGCGCCCCAGGGAATTTGGGGCAAAATGATCCAGAACGTAATCCCCATGTTGCTCATCCACGATGGTCAGAATGCCATTTTCTAATTCTTCGTAAAAATACCGGTCTGATATGGTCTTTTTAACCCCGCCCTGCACCAGGGTATAATGCAGATCCCCGGCATGCCAGTAGCCTACATGCGCAGCATAGGTATAGTCGTTATCATCACTGATCTCTGATCCGCATACATTGGAGCTGATCTTGCTTTCAGAATCCGTAAACAGATAGGCCACATCTTCTATGTAATTAAAGTTTGTTGCGGCTCCCTGCCTGGTTCCGATAAAGGTCCCCTCTCTTGCCAGGGAGCCAAGCTGAGAGTTTCCGATGGTCCCCTCAAACCGTGCCACTTTAAGTTTCCCGGCTGCATATCTTCCGGCGATCCCTCCGATAGCCGTTGAATGGTAACCGCCTATGGTTCCGCTTACATGCGTATTGTAGATATAGGCTGCATTCTGGTATCCGACAATCCCCCCGATATAGCCTGTTCCCTGGATTCTGGCCGTGGTTCCGTCCCCTGTGGAAACATTAGAGTCCACGATATAAGAATCTGATGCAATTCCGGCAATCCCTCCAACATAAATCACATCCGCTCCGCCTGTGGAATCAATCATCAACTTTTCACAAATAGCGTTTTCAATGACGGTACCGCTGATCTCTCCGGCGATTCCCCCTGCAATGCCGGTAGATCGGATATAGGCACTTTTCACGGTAACGTTCCGAATCTCGGAATTCTCAGCATACCCGGCCACAACTCCGGTGCGGTCTTTTCCCTTAATCTCACTGCTGTCCGGTATGATAGTAATGTCATGGATCCCCGCATCCGAGACTGCCCCAAACAGCCCTACATTATTAAAGCTGGCGAAGGAATTAAGCTTTAAGTTTTTGATGGTATATCCGTTCCCGTCAAACTGACCGCTGAAGGGATAAGGGACCTCACCGGCATTTTCAGAGGAATCCCTGTAAAAACCTATGGGTATCCAATCCAGTCCCTGTAAATCAATGTTTCCTCCTAGGGCAAAATAGCATCCGGAATAGTTACCGGCATATTTCATCTCCCCAGACTCCGGAACCATCATTCCCATGGCGGTCAGCTCCGAAAGGCCCATAAGCTGTTCCCTGTTCTTAATAAGAAAGGGTTTTTCTTTTGTACCTTCTCCCTGGCTCCCGCTCAAGAATTCAAAGCTGGTCTTTCCTGCCCAGGCATCCCAGATATCACCCAGGGAGCTGAAAGCGGTGGTCTTTACCGCTATTTTAGTGGGAAGTATCGTAGATGCATCTTTTGGTATTTCTTCCGCTTCAGAAGGAGTGGATTCTCTTAACTCCTCATCCATCTTTCCATCTGTATCTAAACCGGATTCCAGATCCTCGTTGGTCTCTTTCTCTTTCTCTTTCTCTTCCTCCACCTCCTCATTGTCTTCCGTAATCCGGTCCGCCTCGGATGAAGTGGCTGTCTGAACTGTTTTTTCTACGATCTGACCATTTTCCGCATATACTGCCCATGATGGCAATGTACTGGTACTTATTACTATGGTTGTACAAAGCAAGCTGGCGAATCCTTTCATTCTTTTTTTCATATTCATTTTCCTTTCTCTATTTTGTTAACCCGAATACGTCCTGGTATTTTCTCAGCCAGTCCATCTGCTCTTTATCTTCCAGTTCCCTCTGCTCCGGATTCACTGCTAGAATACGACTAAAAAAGAAACCGGATAACGTTAATACAACAATTCCAAACATAATAATAATGATTCCCATAGATCCTCCTACCCCTGTGGAATTGCCATGGCTGGCCGGATTCCAAAGCTCGTCTCATTTACACTTACCGGCTGAATATTTCCATCTACCAGGCTGACCACATAGATTCCGTCTCCATAAGGAAAATCATTTAGTCCGCCATCCTGCGGGGTACGGAGATAATATCCCTTAGAATAAGCGGAAGCCTGTGTTAACGGATTGTTGATTTCACTTCCGTTAAACCGCCAGAGAACATCCCGGTACTTAAGTGCCTCATCCAATGACAAAATGAATACTTTATCCTGCAAAAGCTGAAACATCTCTTTCATAGCCATCAGGTTGTTATCATTGAACTGTTCATAGCTTCCCTTCCAGGTGGCACCTATATATGACCTGGTGATCCCAATATAGGTTTCATAGACAAAATCAGCCTCCGCATGATTCAGAAGCCATTCCCGAATCTCTGAGTATTTATAATTGTTATTAGATCCAAAACTCAGTTTATTTGATAACCCATCAATAGCTTGCCGCGTTTTCTCGAGTATGTCTGACCGGATCACGCTGTCACATAAAAACAATGCCGTCCGCTGGAAGTTGCCCATTGCATCCTCATAATCTTCATCAATGCAACGAAAAAGATAGACTTTGTTACCAATTGTCCGGGCCTGTACATCTCCGATGCTGTAATGCATGTTTTTCGGTATTTCAATGGCTGGCCTATAACATACTTCACAGATTCCGTCATGACTGAAATCTATATGGCCGGTCGCTGGCAGCATTACGGTTTCTTCTTTTCCGCACTTCCGGCATCGAACCGTTTCATATCCGTTTTCTGTACATGTAGTATTGACCTTATCTGTAAGCTGATAATCGTGGCTGCAGATGCTTTCATCATAGGTTTTTTCAAACCCAACCCTCACAATCGTATATTTCTCATTTACTATGTTGAATTCGTCCATGACCAGCTCAGATAGATTCTTAATGTTTTGGAATATCTGACTTATGATCACGGTACTTGGCACATGCCCCTTTGCAATGAGATAGATTTCTTTCCGTACCGTACCATCAGCCATTGACACCAGATTAAGAAGCCTTTCATTGCTTTCCTCTATATTCTTAGTAATAAGCTGCTGATTGGATGGCTCCTGACCGCTAAGCATAATGTCAGCATCCTTAGCAATTCCAAGCCATTTTTCCAGCTTGGCCTTGGCTTCCCGATCCTGGTCCTCCTCTTCTTGGAGGTAATCTCCTTTCTCATACTCAATATAGTATTTCTGGGTCCCATTGCCGTTTACAATGACACTCCACGGACTTGATACAAGGGAATGATAATAATACCGGTCTGCACCTAAAATGATTTCCGGAAAATCAACGACAAGGAGCCTATCCTCTTCCGTCTGACCCTTCTGGACTTTCAATATCTCGTTGCTGTGATTTCCCTTTTCAATAAAATAGAGATTCCAGTCAACCCTTCGGGCCTCTGAAGGGGAGGCCACACCTTCTTTCTCGTAATAGACATTCAGGAGCATATGATCGTTGGTCAATTTAAAGCGTTCCTTCTGACCCTCGCACGGCTTATAGCCATAGATAACCGGCTGCGTGATAGCAATCAGCTCTCCCTCCGTACCCGTACCAGCCACAACCTGTAATATGGTTTTTTCCTTAACATCCATATACCGTACCGTGTAACTGTACTGATTTATTTCCTTCTCTGGTTCGTTGGTTTCCACCGAGGGTTCCTCCATCGCCGGCAACCCTGGAACAGCTTCTGCTTCTCCCGCACCTGGTATCAAATCTTTGGGACCACGGTCTGACTTAGTGTCCTTATCTGTTTTTGTACTTCTTCCCCGGCTTCCTGATCCTCCACCTCCAGAGCCACTTCTAGAAAGTTTATTTTCCGAAGCTGCCTCTTTCACTATGACTGTTTGTATTCCTTTTCCAGGTACATATCGTACTGTACCATCTTCATCGGTCCAGGCCCCAACAGAATCTACGGTATACCCATCCGGCGTTTTTTCATTTATGTACAGAGCTCCTTTGGGATGGTTATTTTCAGATAGGTCGGACAGGTAATAGCAACATCCATCAATCCATTGCCAGCCGGTTAGCATTTTCCCCTTCGTCCCGTCAGAGACAGGGTTTAAAAAATACCATTTGCCGTCAATCAGTCTCCAGCCAGTAACCATATAACCAGTATCATCAAAGTAATACCACTCCCCGTCAATCAGCCTCCAGGTATTCTTTTCATAAATCTGATCTACCTCATAGGCCCAATGGTTATCCTTCTGTATCCAAGCACCATAGCTTGGAATTGAAACAGACATTACTGCCAGGGCAACACTTAATAAAGTAAAACATTTTCTTTTATTCATTGAAAAATTTCATCACTCCTTACTATTTGTTTTTTCTCCTTCCAAACAGACTTTTTTATAAATCTCTTATATTCAATTAAGATCTTTCAAGCACTTTAATTTTCCCGCATTAAATAGGATAATTTGGTATGCAACAATGTATACAGACTGTTTGCTCAAGAAGGGATATATGGTTCCTGCAGGGTATAATTCCTCAGGTTGTTCCCAATAAAAAAGAAGACTAAAAAAATGATATTTTGTTTTAAATTAATTGATAAAAAATATGGAATGTTATGGAGAAATAAATATTATCCAAAAGAAGTAATGCCTGAATTGCAGGAAAAGAGATTGTCATACCACATAAAAGTTCATGTCTTTTATAGAGACTATACTTTGGATCTCTAATAAATAACTAGACTTGCTCTAAGCAATATTCAAAAATGTAATGCATAAACTTAAAAATACGCTAATAATGGAATAAGATAAAATCAGAATATAAAGAAATGATATGAATAAGAAATTTGAAAAAACAGAAGGTAAAATATACCAACACAGGAACAGTAAAATACACTGAATAAGTTCCTCACCGTCTATATGAAAATAAACCGTAATAAGTAAAATTTACAAAATATATAATATTAAAAATGGAATTAAACGAATTGGGATCATAGAAAATGAATTCAGAGATGAAAGACTATTGTCTGCCTTGTCAGACGATTATATGATACCAGAAACATATTTGAATAAGCCAGGTTTAGATAGGATTCTATTCAAAGTAAGCCCATGGCAATACAAAAATTCAATATACCTCCTTCCGGAATAGATCAGACAAAGATATAAAAACAAGAAGTCCATATATCGATGGTGAACCATCAAACGACCCAAATAAAGCCTGATAACATATACGATTTAACAATGTATTAAACGGGAATATTTGTCGATACTGACTTGAAAAATCAAATGATTGCTGCATATACCAAGAATATTGCTTCTTACAGTATACAACAAACCGTTCAGAAAATCAACATGCTCATGTAGAATATATGAAAGCAATATTCTGCATCAAGATACATCACTTTCATAAGGTCCTATGGTAATTCCTTCTTTAGGTCATATCATACAGCTCTTAATGTTCCACAAACTGGCATAGAATCCAATTTCGGACTAAAACGCACATAAGCATTGCATGAACTTTTAAACATAATAATCTAAAAGCGGGGGCTCTCATAGACTATTTCAAAGATATTATTATCAAAAAAGAGCTTGCTCCGGAGGTTCATTATGAAACTCCGGAGCAAGCTTATGAGGATTTTTTTAACATTGAATATGGCTATCTTTTTAATTCTAAGTTTCAGAATCCCTTAATTAACTCTCCATTCTTTGGTTCAAAGCGTCCGGTGAAGAAACGCAGAACTTCAGGCTCATATACCCATTTAAGACCGCTGATGTCATGTCTCACCTGATACAACTGGATCATTGCGTCAGCAACATAGTCCAGATGTGCATATGTATAAACCCTTCTCGGAATGGTCAGACGGATTGTCTCCAGCTTCGGCACATGGTTCTCTCCTGTCTTGTTGTCTCTTCCTGCGGAGATTATGCCGCGTTCCATGGTTCTAACGCCGGAGTACTCGTAAACAGCAGCTGCCAGAGCCTGAGCCGGGAAATCCGTTTTCTGATCCAGATGGTCTAAGAATGCACGGGCATCTACGAAGATTGCATGACCACCGCTTGGCTTAACCATAGGAACTCCTGCTTCATCCAGTTTCTCGCCAAGGTAACGGATCTGATTTACGCGATGGCTGATGTAGTTGTATTCCATTGACTCTCTAAGACCAATTGCCATAGCTTCCATATCTCTTCCAGCCATTCCGCCGTAGGTAGGCATACCTTCATACTGTACGACCATTCCTGTTGCACGGATATATAAATCTTTATCATTCATGCAAAGGAATCCGCCGATATTGGTCAGACAGTCTTTCTTTCCGGACATGGTGCAGCCATCGCCGTAGGAGAACAATTCGTGGA
>POVV01000581.1_pt1 | contig 21886 bp, 22 predicted proteins | sample 1560271 | NCBI WGS metagenome assembly POVV01 (sample SAMN08337232, study PRJNA429181) | Bioreactor metagenome, whole genome shotgun sequencing project. | biome: cows' rumen and soil; feature: anaerobic; isolation source: anaerobic chemostat enrichment culture, galacturonate as sole carbon... | reverse complement strand
TGGAGGGTGTGGTTTAAATTATGGGCGCTAACAATGGCAGTGCGGCCTTGTGAGCAGAAGAGTCGAATCAGGCGATTAAGCGCTGACTGCTGAGCCACATCGAGGCTATTCATCGGTTCGTCGAGTAACAGAATAAGGCTGTCGGGGTTAATTGAAGGCCAAACCTGCAGAAATATCGCCGCCAGGCGAACCCGCTGCCATTCACCGCCGGATAATTGAGACAGCGAGCGTTCCAGCTTATTTGACAAATTCAGCTGTTGTGCCAGAAAAAGCAGCACGTCTTCAACGTCGCGAGTATTTGCCCGTTTAGGCTGATGCAGGGCCAGATATTGGAATACCCTCATCATCGAACGATTGGCTTGCTGCTGGCTTAAATAGGCGCGTAAACGGGCCAGTTCTGTTCCGCTGTAATCATCAAGATTGCCGTTATTGAACTCAATGCTTCCCTTAAAGGGTAGCAAGCCTGCGATACACGAGAGCAAGGTGCTCTTACCTGCCCCGTTCGGGCCAATAATATGTATCTGCTTTCCGCACTCGGCCGAAGTACAGATCCCCGATAATCTTGGCGGTAAGCTGACATCAGTAAGTTTTAGCATTGCGCAATAGCATCCAGATAAACAGAGGAGCGCCTAAGGTTGAGGTAATCACCCCAATGGGCAGCTCGGCAGATGAAAGAACAATCCGTGACATTAAATCAGCCAGTAATAAGATGCTGGCCCCAGCTAACGCACAGCCGGTAAGTAAATAGCGATGGTCAGTAATTCCCGCGAGGCGAAGCATATGAGGAATAATCAGCCCGATAAAACCGATAATACCGGCCAGCGCCACGCTGACACCCACCACCCATGCAATGATAAGAACAAAAAGGTTGCGCCAGATAACTAAGGGAACGCCTAACTGGCGGGCCTGATCTTCCCCTAACGAAATTAAATTGAGCTTATTGCCTTGGTAAACCAGCCAGATAAGTGCCGGGCTCAGTGCCAGTATCAGCCATTTTTGCTGCCAGCCTATACCGCCAAAACTGCCCATCAGCCAATAAAGCAGCTGACGTAAGTCTAAGCTGGAACTGAAGTAAACCGCCCAGGTCATTATGGCGCTGCATGCAATCCCCAATGCAAAGCCGATAAGCAGCAAGCGAGAACCGGATAATAATTTACGTCGGGAGAGTGCCAGCAGGATCAGGGTTAATACTAATGCGCCGAGGATAGCGTTAAGGCTGAGGAGCCAGACCGGGAGTAGACCACCGCCAAGCAATATGGTTAGCACCAAAGCGACGCCGGCGCCGTTAGCGATACCCAATAAGCCGGGCTCAGACAGGGGGTTATCAAATAAAGACTGCATGACTGCACCGGACATGGCCAGACCGGCACCAACGGCAATCACTGCTAAGGTTCTTGGTAGTCGAAGCTGCCAGACAAATAGCTTGGCCTGTTCACTCATCCACATTGACGGAGGCAACCAGATATCGCCAACCGACAGGCTAACCACAAAGGCGATCGCCAACAACAAGCCGAATAAACTCAGTTTTAGCCGGTCTTTGCGTTGTTGCTGTTGCTGAAGATGAGTAAAGCGCAGAGTCATTTTTTATGTCTTTGTCAGGCCTTAGCCGTTAAACATTTCAGGTAGGCCATGATACAAAAGAAAAAGGCCGCTTGCGCGGCCTTTTTGATCTGATGTCTTTATTCTTTAGGAGTAGCGTTCTCAACCCGGCTCTTTAACTTCTGCCCCGGACGGAAAGTAACTACCCGGCGTGCAGTGATTGGAATATCTTCGCCGGTTTTCGGGTTACGCCCCGGACGTTGACTCTTATCACGCAGGTCAAAATTACCGAATCCGGAAAGTTTGACTTGTTCACCATTCTCTAAAGCCTTACGGACTTCTTCAAAAAATAGTTCTACGAGATCTTTTGCATCACGTTTGCTCAAGTTCAGCTTTTCGCATAAGTGTTCAGACATTTCAGCTTTAGTAAGCGCCATAGGTTCAATCTCTCAAGGATGCTTGGAATCGCTGTTTCAGTGCCTCTACGCATTCTGCAACGGTAGCGGCAATTTCCTCTTCTTCTAGCGTACGCGTGGTATTTTGTAAAGTTAGACTGATTGCCAGACTCTTATAACCGTCTGGTACGCCCTTGCCACGGTACACGTCAAATAAGTTTACGCCAACCATCTGATTTACGCCAACTTTTTTGCATAATTCTAATACATTGGCAGCGGGCACGCTTTCAGCCACAACAATAGCAATATCTCTGCGGTTCGCTGGGAAGCGGGAAACCTCTTTAGCCAGCGGTACTCGACGTTCTGAGACCTTGTCCCACAACAGTTCAAACACCACTGTACGACCGTTGAGATCGAGCTTACGCTCCAGCTCAGGATGCACTACACCGATGTAGCCAATGTGTTCGCCATTAAGATAAATCGCGGCACTTTGGCCCGGATGCAATGCTGGGTTCGCTTCGACTTTAAATTCAATCTCAGACAATTTACCCGTTAATTCTAATGCCGCTTCAAGATCGCCTTTTAAATCATAGAAGTCAATTGCTTCGCGCGCAAGATCCCAATGTTCTTCATAACGATTTCCTGCGATAACGCCGGCCAGCATTAATTCTTGTTTAACACCTAGATCAGCGTTTGCATCAGGAACGAAGCGTAAACCACTCTCAAACAGGCGTACCCGGCCCTGCTGACGGTTCTGATTATAAACCACTGAGCTCAGTAGCCCGGTCCATAAGGACAGACGCATAGCCGACATTTCTATCGAAATCGGACTCGGTAAAACTAACGCTTCTTGATCAGGGTGTAACAGGCTTTGTACTTTAGGATCGACAAAGCTATAGGTAATGGCTTCTTGATAACCACGATCGACCAGCAGCGTTTTCACCCGACGCAGTGGAAGATTTGCTTCACGATGCGCAGTCATAATTAAATCAGCGCGTAACGGTACATCTGGAATGCTGTTATAACCATATACACGGGCGATTTCTTCAACCAGATCTTCTTCAATCTGCATATCAAAGCGCCAGGTCGGTGCCACCGCGGTCCAGCTATCACCGTTATTGGTCACCTTACATCCTAAACGGGTCAGAATATCAGCAACCTGTTCATCGGATATAACATAGCCAATCAGCTTATCTAACTTCTGGCGACGCAGCGTAATGGTAGCCTGCTTCGGTAGCTGAGTTTTATCCGTTACATCAATAACCGGTCCGGCCTGACCGCCACAAATATCTAATAACAGGCGGGTAGCGCGTTCAATGGCACGTTCCTGAAGCGCCGGGTCTACGCCACGCTCATAGCGATGAGAAGCATCGGTATGCAGGCCAAAACGGCGGGCACGACCGGCAATTGCTAGCGGATTAAAGTAGGCGCACTCAAGGAAGACGTCTTTAGTTTCTTGATTAACACCTGAATGTTCACCACCGAAAATGCCACCTAAGGCCAGGGTTTTCTGGTGGTCTGCAATCACTACGATATCTTGGTTTAGCTTAACTTTGTTACCATCAAGCAATACCAGTTCTTCGCCTTCTTTTGCCATACGCACAATGATTCCGCCGTCAATGCGGTTTAAATCAAAGGCGTGCATCGGATGACCCAGTTCAAGCAGAACGTAGTTGGTTACATCAACCACCGGATCGATTGAACGGATACCACAGCGGCGTAGTTTTTCGCTCATCCATAATGGCGTTGGAGCTTTAACATTGATGCCTTTCACGACCCGACCTAAATAGCGCGGGCAAGCTTCCGGCGCATCAACCTGAATAGGAAATTGGTCTTGTATTGACGCCGCCACCGGTGTCATATCCGGCTCGGTAAGAGGCAGCTTATTGATCACCGCCACATCACGGGCGACACCAATAATCCCTAAACAGTCAGCACGGTTAGGCGTTACGCTAATTTCTACGGTAACGTCATTAAGCTTGAGATATTCCCGTACGTCCTGACCAATTGGCGCATCATCAGGCAACTCAATAATACCACTATGGTCTTCACTGATACCCAGTTCAGAAAACGAGCACAGCATACCTTCTGAAGGTTCACCGCGTAACTTAGCGGCTTTAATTTTGAAATCGCCCGGTAAGACGGCACCGACGGTGGCACAGGCCACCACTAATCCCTGACGGCAATTTGGCGCTCCGCAAACGATGTCCAGCAGCCTGTCACCGCCAACGTCGACTTTCGTTACCCGCAGCTTATCCGCATTCGGATGTTGTCCGCACTCAACGACGCGCCCAACAACAACGCCGGTAAATTCACCGGCTACCGGTTCAACACCGTCCACTTCCAGACCGGCCATGGTGACCTGTTCTGATAATTCTTCACGACTAATTGCAGGGTTGACCCATTCACGCAACCAGGATTCACTGAATTTCATGTTTTGGCTCCCGCTATTATTTGAATTGTTTTAAGAAACGAAGATCGTTTTCGAAGAAGGCGCGTAGGTCTGTGACACCGTAACGAAGCATCGCTAAGCGTTCCATTCCCATGCCAAAAGCAAAACCTGAGTAGACTTCAGGATCGATACCCACCCCGCGTAATACGTTAGGGTGGACCATTCCGCAGCCTAATACTTCTAACCACTTACCATTCTTACCCATAACGTCGACTTCCGCAGAAGGCTCGGTGAACGGGAAGTAGGACGGGCGAAAACGAATCTGTAAATCTTCTTCAAAGAAGTTAAGCAGGAAGTCGTGAATCGTCCCTTTCAGGTTGGTGAAACTGATATCTTTATCGACAATCAGCCCTTCCATCTGGTGGAACATCGGCGTGTGGGTTTGGTCGTAATCGTTACGATATACCCGGCCCGGCGCAATAATGCGAATCGGTGGCTGCTGGTGATTCATGGTCCGAATCTGCACGCCTGAGGTTTGGGTACGTAATAAACGCTTGGCATCAAACCAGAAGGTATCATGGTCGGCTCTGGCCGGATGATGTGCCGGAATATTCAGCGCATCAAAATTATGATAATCATCTTCAATCTCAGGGCCGTTAGCTACGGCAAAACCCAATTCACCGAAGAAATCAGCAATACGGTCAATAGTACGGGTCACCGGATGTAACCCACCGTTTTCCATACGACGGCCGGGCAGAGAAACGTCGATAGTTTCCTGCGCTAAGCGGGCGTTCAGCGCTGCTGATTCCAGCATATTTTTACGCGCGTTCAACGCATCCTGTACTTCTTGCTTAGCCTGATTGATCACCTGCCCTGCAGCCGGGCGATCTTCAGCCGGAACGTCACGCAGGGATGTCATTTGTAGGGTCAGATGGCCCTTCTTGCCTAAATATTCCACGCGAACTAAATCTAACGCGGCAACATCATGGGCTTCTTCTATAGCTGCCTTTGCGTTGGCAACCAGTTCAGCGAGATGTGGCATTGTTTTCCTCTTCTTCCGATTCCGGAGATCCAATAATTAGGTAATCAAACCCTGTAAATGATATGAGACATAAAGACTTAAGAACAAAATTTTAAAACAACAAAAAAGCCTCCTGATAGGAGGCTTTCAGCGCTAGTTTTCGTTTCTTCTCTTACGCGCAAAGCCCCCTGAATTCAGGCGCTAAAGTAAAAAAAGAAACGGAAAATAACAGCATTCATGCTTGTATTACCTTGCTTTTATTTGAGCTAATTAGAATGAAAATGTTTATAACTTATTGGAACTACACAATACTACTTTTAATTTCTCACCATTACCAATAATTATATGAGCCATTAAAAGTAAAAGAGGGAGTATAAACTCCCTCTTCTATCTGACTTATGCCAGAACTGATTTTGCTTTTTCAACTAAAGCAGCAAACGCCACTTTGTCGAATACGGCGATATCAGCCAGGATCTTACGGTCGATTTCAACAGAAGCCTTTTTCAGGCCATTGATGAAGCGGCTGTAAGATAAACCGTTTTGACGTGCAGCAGCGTTGATACGTGCAATCCACAGCTGACGGAACTGACGCTTACGTTGACGACGGTCACGGTAAGCATATTGTCCTGCTTTGATTACTGCCTGGAAGGCAACACGATATACGCGCGAACGGGCACCGTAGTAACCTTTCGCTTGCTTTAAAATCTTCTTGTGACGTGCACGTGCAATTACACCACGTTTTACGCGAGCCATATGCTCTCTCCTATCGTTATATCTGAATTAAAAGTTATGCGTATGGCAAACATGCCACGACCAAACCTAGATCCCCTTTAGAGACCAGACCTTTTGGACGTAGATGACGTTTACGCTTAGTTGCTTTTTTGGTCAGAATATGACGTAGGTTAGCGTGCTTACGCTTAAAACCACCAGAGGCAGTCTTTTTAAAGCGTTTAGCCGCGCCACGTACTGTTTTGATCTTTGGCATAGTAAATATATCCACTTCGCATTGTTAATAAAACGAACCAGTTGGGCGAATAAAACCCGAACGGTATAAATACCATTCGGGTTTTACTACTTGTATGCCTTACTGTTTCTTCTTAGGGGCGAGCACCATCACCATTTGGCGGCCTTCAATCCTACTCGGGTAGGATTCAACAACTGCCAACTCGGCGAGATCGTCACGGACGCGGTTAAGCACTTCCATACCAATCTGCTGATGCGCCATCTCACGACCGCGGAACCGCAGTGTGATCTTAGCTTTATCGCCATCTTCCAGAAAGCGAATCAGGTTGCGTAGTTTGACCTGATAGTCGCCATCATCTGTACCAGGACGGAATTTAATTTCCTTAATCTGGACAACTTTTTGTTTTTTCTTCTGCTCTTTTGTAGCCTTACTCTTTTCATAGAGAAATTTGCCGTAATCCATCACACGGCAAACTGGCGGCTCAGCATTTGGACTGATCTCTACCAGATCAACACCTGCTTCTTCTGCTTTTTGCAGCGCTTCATTCAGACTGACAATCCCAATTTGCTCGCCATCGATGCCAGTTAATCGAACTTCACGGGCGCGAATCTCTGTGTTAATGCGATTAGGACGCGCTGTTTGAACTCTTTTTCCGCCTTTAATACTTTATTCCTCCAGTTGATTAAGACTACGACTGCGTATTTCTTGTTGCAGTTTTTCAATCACGTAACTTACGTCAAGACTGCCTAAGTCTTTTCCGCGGCGGGTGCGCACAGCAACTTTGCCGGCTTCAACCTCTTTATCGCCACAGACTAACATATAAGGCACGCGTCGTAGAGTATGTTCGCGAATTTTAAAGCCTATTTTTTCATTTCTCAAGTCCGCTTTTGCACGAATGCCCGCAGCTTGCAGTTTTTTGGTTAATTCACTGACGTAATCAGCCTGGCTATCAGTGATATTCATCACGACAACCTGTTGAGGTGCTAACCATGTCGGGAAGAAACCTGCGCACTCTTCAGTTAAGATGCCGATAAAGCGCTCTAATGAGCCTAAAATGGCCCGGTGAATCATAACCGGCACGTGGCGCTCGTTATCTTCACCTACGAAAGAAGCACTTAAACGCTCAGGTAATGAAAAGTCGAGTTGCACAGTACCACACTGCCATGCGCGATCCAAACAATCGTGTAAAGTAAATTCAATCTTAGGACCGTAGAAAGCACCTTCACCCGGCTGATAATCAAACTCTAAGCCGTTTGCAGTGAGCGCTTCAGCCAGATCTTTCTCTGACCTATCCCAGATTTCATCGCTACCAATACGTTTTTCCGGACGGGTAGACAATTTAACGCTGATATTTTGGAATCCAAAAGTGCTGTACAGGTCGTAAACCATTTTAATGCAACTGGTGACTTCAGAACGCACCTGCTCTTCAGTACAGAAAATATGGGCATCATCCTGAGTAAAGCCACGAACCCGCATTAATCCGTGTAAAGAACCTGATGGTTCATTACGATGGCAGCTACCAAACTCGGCCATTCTTAACGGCAGATCGCGGTATGATTTTAAACCCTGATTGAAAATCTGCACGTGACCCGGGCAGTTCATCGGTTTAATACAGTACTCACGATTTTCAGAAGACGTGGTAAACATGGCTTCTTTATAGTTTTCCCAGTGCCCGGTTTTTTCCCACAGCACGCGATCCATCATAAACGGACCTTTAACTTCTTGATAATCGTACTCTCTGAGCTTCATACGCACAAAGGCTTCAAGCTCACGGAAAATCGTCCAGCCGTCATTATGCCAGAACACCATACCCGGTGCTTCTTCCTGCATATGATACAAATCTAGTTGCTTACCAATCTTACGATGGTCACGCTTGGCCGCTTCTTCTAAGCGCTGTAGATATGCGCTAAGCTGCTTTTTATCGGCCCACGCGGTACCATAAATGCGCTGTAACATCTTATTATTGCTGTCGCCGCGCCAGTAAGCACCGGAAACTTTTTGTAATTTAAAGTTATGACAAAAGCGCATATTCGGTACGTGCGGACCACGACACATATCGATATATTCTTCATGATGATACAGCGCCGGATGGGCGTCGCGGCCAATGTTCTCATCTAAAATACGTAGCTTATAAATTTCACCGCGGGCTTCAAAGGTATCCCGGGCTTCCTGCCAGCTAACTTTTTTCTTGATAACGTCGTAATCTTTTTTGACCAGTTCAAGCATGCGCTGTTCCAGTAAATCAAGATCTTCCTGATTTAACGCCCGATCAATATCAACGTCATAATAAAAACCATTATCGATGGTCGGGCCGATCGCCATTTTGGTATCAGGCCAGAGTTGCTTAATGGCATGTCCCAATAGGTGAGCACAAGAGTGACGAATGATTTCTAAACCATCCTCATCTTTTGCCGTAATGATTTCTAATTTAGCGTCGTTCTCGATTAAATCACAGGCATCAATACGTTCGCCATTAATTCGGCCGGCAATACAGGCCTTCGCCAAGCCAGGGCCGATATCGCGGGCGATATCCATCACTGAAACAGCATGATCATATTGGCGTTGGCTTCCATCAGGAAGAGTTATAACGGGCATTCTATTTCCTTATTTACAGTGGTGACCCACACGACAGATCACATGCAAAGCAATATTTTATAATTAAATCAATGGATTGGTATCACTGTTCGATGCACGAGTATCGAAACGGTACGCAATTATGTACACACATTGATTTGTAGGTTTCGTTATTTACAAAACGAAAGACGGATTTTACCACTGTGATTAGTGAGTTGATAGTACAAGATTGAGATTTCACCAATTTCTATCTAGCGCTATTTCACCACCACCGGCGGCAAGTAAATAGTGAACTCATTGATGGGTTCAACCAATACGCTATAGGGGCGCTGTTGCTCATCTAAGCTGACTAATTCCATACGGCTCAGCAAGCCAAAATCCGCATACTTAAGGATGGCCGGCTGAACTAATAGCCGTTTGTGCCATACCCGATATGTTCCCAGCTTGCCGTCACGGCGGTGGTAGAATCCTGTAAGCGGATGAGTCAGGCAAACCAAGCCTGTTTCTATATCAGGAAACCCCGGCAGATTGATGTCACTCCCCTTTTCTTGAATCAACGCCAGCTTTGCCGGAGCCCATTCAGATTGAGTTTCCATCACGTATTTTGCATAGCCGTTTTGGGCTTGATCATAAACACAGTCAAAGCGCACGTTTCCGGGATACCACGGCAAATTCCACAAGGCTCTGGGAACGGCTATCGCCCATGAATCCAACGTTGTTCCCAAAAACCAAACGCAGCGCTCCCCGGTCGTTTTATCAATAATATAAATACGATAGTTAGTCTGCCCCATCACAAACTTAGCAAACGGATAAACCGCAGAGGTAAAATCAATATCAATAAAGGGAACAACAGAAATTAATGCTTTTTCTCTGCCATCGATTTCGATGGTATCCAGTTGAAAGCGTTCAGGAATCAGCCCGCTAAGTCTGACAGGATCAATGGCGTAAGTGATAATTGAAAAATGCTGGAGCTGACAGATAACATCAATGCCCTTTGGCTTTGGCCGAGCATGCAGAAAGTCCTGAAATTTTAACCGCGTTTGCATCATCATCCTTGAAAATAAACACAAACATCGGAGTTAACCCCCGATGTTTGTTATTGATAACTCAATCGCATTATACCAGATCTGAACCAAACAATCGTTCAACGGCCTCTTGGGCAATACCGATATGATCGCCCCCAAACAGATTAGCTCTATTTAATAAGTAGTACAGTTGATACAACGGCTGGCGTTCGATAAAACCTAGAGGCAAAGGCCAGATACTTTGATAGCCGTCGTAAATCTGAGCGGGTAAATCCGGGTACAAAGGCAACATGGCTAAATCACATTCACGATCGCCCCAGTAACAGGCAGGATCAAAAATAACCGAACCAATAGCGCTGACACCGCAGTTAGCCGGCCAGAGATCGCCATGCAGTAATGAAGGCTGTGGATGATGGCTCTTCAGCCTTTGGCTGACAAGGCCAATAATGGTATCTATATCACCGAAACAGAGCCCTTTTTCGTTGGCTAACTGTAATTGCCAGCCAATACGCTGTTCAGCAAAAAACAGGTTCCAGTGCCGTTGCCAGCTGTTGGGCTGAGGCGTAGTCGCTAAATCGCTATCAAAATCGAGACCAAACTGAGGCTGATCGCTCCATTGATGGAGTTTCGCCAACTGCTGACCCAGACAGTAAGCATGATGGGCATCTAACGGTTTCTGAGGAAGGTACTGCAACAGTAAAAAGCTGTTATCCCGATCGTAGCCAACGCCATATACCTCTGGTACACGAACCGTATGGCTTTTAGCCAACATCGCAAGTTGATCGGATTCTGCGGTAAAGATAGGGAGAATATCTCGAGTATCGTACTTAATGAAAACCTCTTTTTCACCGTTGCTGACTTTGCGAGCCCGATGAATATCACCACCCGGCAATTCCTCCTTTTCAGTGATTGTATAAGTTTCGCCCCAATACTCACTCAATAAACGACTGACGGATTGCCACATGACATTACCCCAAGGTTATGATCAAGATGATCTCAGGTTAACCTTTTGATTATAGATAAACCTCGATCCAAAGCACAGCTTTGGCCTAAAAGCGCTTCAGCAAGTACGTTAATGTTTTAAATCAATAGCTATCGGGAGAATCAGACAAGAAGTGCAATATTACAGACCGGCAACGCTTACTGGCCTGTAATATTAAATATAGAAGGGAATTTAAAAATATTAAAGCATGTTGATCAGGCGAATGATCGCATAAACAATGATGCCCCAGATAACCGGTGACACATAAAGTAGGCCAAACTGGGCAAAAATAGAGGTATTAGGGATTGATACCAGCTTTTCTAGCTCTTGGCGAGTACGCCCCTCAGCGCCGTTCATTCCTTCCAGTGCAGCCCGTTGGATAACACCTTCCCGAATACTGTACACCCGCTTGGTTAAACGAGCACCCGCGGCCTGTAGCGATAATCCAATAAAGATCAGAGCGAAAATAACAATAAACCACAAAGAGTTGCTGGAAGACCAGTTTGCTAAGTCAGGTATCGGCGAGTTAACCCAAAAGTATTCTAAAAAACGGGTGTACTGGCGAGCAATATCAACCATAACCTTAACAAAATCCATGACAGCAGCAGTCATTTCTTGCATCTGCGCTTTAGGCGCGACCAGGTATTTTAGTAATGAAATCACTGTTGATACCAGTGCAGGAATGAAAATGACTATGCCAACAATACGCTTAATTAGCGCAACAACGTTGGCCTGATGGTGAGTCATACTATACTGCCTCCATGTTGAAACACCCGCTATCTCATAAAATATAATAAAAAAGAATTATGCTATTTTTCAGAACATAATCTTTAAATAAGTATGAAAGACGATAATATCCAAGCCTGAATCGATGATTAACAGGAAATTCAGGCAATATAAAAGGCCCGGTATGATAATCAGTACCGGACCTTCTTTTTAATTCTAATTTAAAACAGCAATTAAGCTATAGGTAACAACTAAAAATAATGCAAAAGCAGTGGCAGTCAAAGACCATTTGAAATCAGAAGACATATTATTTTCCTTAAAATAAACTCACTGTGAGTGATAAATTCCAGCCTAATAAATAAAAAATACGTCATTCAATGAGATTTTTCCATTTTATCTCTTTGACTTTTGTATCAGATACGCCAAAATTCACCGCCTATAATCACTGAAACCGCTAATACAGGCTAAAGACAGTGACGATAATCTAAATTCTACACCGTTTTGCTTTTAAAGTGTAATCCGTTAATCTAAAGAAAAAGCAATCGTTAACTTACCCGCTTGCACGGTATCCGATACTCGTGAAGGCTCTGGAGTACAGGGGTTTATGGCAACAATAAAAGATGTAGCTAAGCATGCTGGCGTTTCTACAACAACGGTCTCCCACGTTATTAATAAAACACGTTTTGTTGCAGAAGACACCAAAGCAGCCGTTTGGGCTGCTATTAAGCAGTTAAATTACTCTCCCAGCGCCGTTGCCCGTAGCTTAAAAGTCAATAATACAAAAACCATCGGTTTATTGGCGGCCTCCAGTGGTTCGCCCTATTTTGCAGAAGTCATACAGGCGGTTGAAGCCGCATGCTATAAAAAGGGTTACACCTTAATTCTGTGTAATGCTCAAAATAACTTAGAAAAGCAAGAGGCTTATCTGGCCATGCTGGCTCAAAAAAGAGTCGATGGCATGCTGGTTATGTGTTCCGAATACCCTACTCCGCTGCTTAATATGCTGCAGAACTATCATAATATTCCAATGATGGTGATGGATTGGGGTAAGCACAGCGACTTTACCGACAATATTGAAGACAACGGTTTTCACGGCGGATATCTGGCAACCCGATATCTTATCGATCGCGGTCACCGAGAAATTGCCACCATCACCGGGCAGCTTAATGAACATACCGGACGCGAGCGTCATAAAGGCTTTCTGCATGCGCTGAAAGAAGCAAAAATTACCATTCCTGATGAGTGGGTTATTGAAGCTGACTTCCACCCCCATGAGGGCTATGAAGGAATGATGAAGCTACTTGCCGCATCCAAGCGCCCTACTGCACTATTTTGCGGTGGTGATGTTATTGCAATGGGCGCACTTTGTGCCGCAGGCGAAATGGGAATTCGGGTACCGGAAGATATTTCGGTTATCGGTTATGACAATATACGTAATACCCGTTTCTTTAATCCGCCATTGACCACCATCCAGCAGCCCAAAGAAACCCTGGCTGAAATGGCTCTTGATATGCTGTTGGATAAAATCATTAATAAGCGTGAAACGTATAACTCAATTGAATTACACCCGGAACTGGTTGAACGTAATTCAGTGACTGATGGCCCTTTCTTAAAGAAATAATCACATTCTGTTTTCAGTCTCAGTCTCAGTCTCAGTTTGAGTTTCAGATAGAAAAGATAAAAAAATCCGGTAGTTATCAGCTACCGGATTTTTTCTTTTATACCGAGTTAACGCCGCTTACTTCAGGTACTCACCAGAGCGCAGAGCGTCAATACGCTTATCCAGCGGCGGATGTGATAAGAACAGTTCACTGAATGCCTTAGACTTACCATTAATACAGAAAGCCAGCATGGTTGACTCTTCCTGAGGTTCATAGCTGGTTTTTAACCGCTGTAGCGCCGCAATCATTTTTTCGCGGCCAACAAGCTTGGCAGAACCCGCATCCGCTCTGAATTCACGATGGCGGGAGAACCACATGGTGATAATGCTGGCCAGAACGCCGAATACCAGTTCAAGCACCATTGAAACCGCAAAATAGATCATCGGACTACCGGATGAACTTTCATTATCCCGATTGGATAAAAATCCTGCCGCTATCTGCGCAAGCAGTCGGGAAATAAAAATAACAAAGGTATTTACCACGCCCTGTAGCAGCGTCATGGTCACCATATCGCCATTGGCAATATGGCTGATTTCATGGGCTATAACAGCCTCAGCTTCATCACGGCTCATATTTTGCAGTAAACCGGAGCTGACAGCGACCAACGACGCATCTCTGCGTGCACCGGTGGCAAAGGCATTAATATCCGGTGCCTGATAAATAGCCACCTGTGGCATACCGATACCGGCCTGCTGAGACTGCCGTTTAACGGTTTCAAATAGCCAACGCTCAACCTCAGTACGTGGTTGCTCAATGACCTGGCCACCAACCGAGCGCAGTGCCATCCATTTGGATAGCATTAAAGAAACAAAAGCACCACCAAAGCCGAAGATTCCGGCCATGATCATCAGTCCCTGAACGCTACGCCCTTGAATGCCGGTCAAACTGAGTACCAGTCCAAAAACCAACATAACAGCAAGGTTTGTTAATAAAAATAGCGCTATACGCATCATAAAATGGCATTCCCTCAGAGAAGTAAAAGATGTTTGTTACAACTCAAATAGTATGGGTTGATGGCAAAAATTCAAGAGCAATAGCCCAATACTGAACAATTTGATCACAACTTTACAATTGTCAGTGACAAAGCGTAGCTTTGGGTATTTTTGCCAATGAAATTGAACGCTTAATTATCGTTGGCGCGGCCATATAAAAAAACAAGGCGCACAGTGTGCACCTTGTTCGTTTGAGCTAAACAATTTATTCGGGCTAAACAACAAGCCTGATTAGTTCTTTTTCGCCGCCGCTTCAGCTTTTTCAAGCGCAGCCAGATCTAATGCGATTAGCACCGTTTCGTCCAGATAAGGATCTGCGTCCTTATAATCTTTAGGCAAGTCTTCAAGAGATTTCAATGGTTTCTTACCATCGCGCGCTAAGCGCTCATTGATGCGCTTCAGACGAGTTGCATCGTCTTCATTGCTCTCTTTTTCCCGTTTTGCATAGTTAAGCGATATGGTGGCTCGCTTATCCTTATTGGCTTTATAACGGGCAATATCTTGCATAATAAACTGGAACTCAGGATCTTTCTCAATACGCTGTTGATGCTCTTTCGACAGCGTCGGTATATAACGGGTCTCATCACCGATAATGTTATAGCTCGCTTTATCTATGCTATCCCAAGGTAACGCATTGTCTTCAAAGCTTTCACCTGTTTCAACAGGGTCAATACCTGTCGGCATAATGATATCCGGCGTAACCCCTTTACGCTGGGTGCTTCCGCCATCTATACGGTAAAACTTCTGAATCGTGTACTGCACAGAGCCTAGTTCAGGCCAGTCAGGACGAAGCATCTGATCGTAAATACGGTTTAAAGCACGATGTTGTTGAACGGTACCTTTACCGAAGGTTGGTTCACCAACGATCAGCGCACGGCCATAGTCCTGCATAGCGGCAGCAAAGATTTCTGATGCTGAAGCACTAAAGCGGTCAACTAATACCACCAGAGGGCCTTTGTAATAGACTACATCGTCAGTATCACTGTCTTCACGCACTTTGCCGTTATTATCCCGAATCTGAACAACCGGACCGCTAGGAATAAATAAGCCAGACAGAGACACCGCTTCGGTTAATGCCCCACCGCCGTTAGACCGTAAATCGATAATAATGCTGTCAACATTCTGCTTAGTCAGTTTTTGCAACTGAGTCTTCACATCTTCAGTCAAACCGACATAGAAGCCGGGAATATCTAATACGCCGACTTTCTTCTTACCGATGGTTTTAAGCGTCATTTTGACCGCACGGTCTTCAAGACGAATGCGTTCGCGGGTTAATACCACCGTTTTGGCTTTAGCACCTTTACCGGCAGGTAAAATTTCAAGGCGAACTTTACTTCCCTTCGGACCTTTAATCAGCGCGACGACATCATCAAGACGCCAGCCAATCACATCAACCATCGGCTTATCTTGCTGACCAACCCCAATGATCTTGTCACCGACGGCAATCGCTTTACTCTTAGCTGCCGGACCACCGGCGACCAGAGAGTTAATCTGAGTATAGTCATCTTCCATCTGTAATACCGCACCAATACCTTCCAATGAGAGACTCATTTCGGTATTAAACTGCTCGGTATTACGCGGGGATAAATAGTTGGTATGAGGATCGATCTCACGAGCAAACGCATTCATTAGCGTTTGGAATACGTCTTCACTCTTAGTTTGGGTTAAACGCTTGATCGCTGATTGATAACGCTTAGTCAGAATCTCTTTGATTTCCGGCCACTCTTTACCGGCTAACTTAAGATTCAGCGCGTCATACTTAACCTTTGCGTACCAAAGCTGGTCTAACTCTTCCTGAGTTTTTGGCCACGGTGATTTACTGCGATCGACTTCAATGGTGTCATCACCATCAAACGTCATCGGTTTATCCAGTAACGTTAAGGCATAGTTCAAACGTTCAAACCGGCGTTTCTGGGCAAAGTTATACAACGCATATGCCGTTTCCAGATTACCGGATTTAAGTTCTTCACCCAACGCCGTCTTTTTACCGGCAAAGCTTTCAACGTCTGATGCCAGTAATACGTTGTGACTAAAGTCCAACATATTCAGATAACGATTAAAGATTTTCTCTGAAAATGCGTCATCAAGCTCAAACTGCCGATAGTGGGAACGGGTAAACCGCGCCGTTACGCGCTCGCTCACCGTTGCATGCTGAGCTTCCTGTTTTAATTCAGGAAGCTGATCGATACGATAGGTTGTATCTTTCGCATAACTTAATCCCGCTAGAAATAAGCCTGCAATTGCCGTTAACCGGACTAAGTTATTCATGCCGTGCCAAACCTCCAACTCAGAACTGTAAGTGTTCCGCACGTACAATCATTGCTAAACCTGAAGCAAGCTGTACACGAACACCATCTTTTGCGATTTCAAGCACTGTGGCATCCATAGCACTTTTACCTGCACGAACTCGTACATTTTGCCCGGTCTTTAGTGCCGCCATATCCGCTGCGGATGCAGGACGGGACTTCTCAACTTCTTTTACTGGCGCCGCTGCGCGTGGAGCCGCAGGTTGGGCTGGTTTAGATTTAGGCTGAGACTGATTACGCGAGGTCGGCTGAGCCGCCGTAGCACTTGGTGCAGGCTTTTTAGCCGCAGGACGAGGGCGACGATTTTGCGTAGCTTCTCCTGACTCGCGACGCTGGGCTGCACGCTGCGCCTGAACTCGGGCTTTCGCCTCTTCCAGTTGCTTACGCGCATGCTCAACGTGCTGCTCTTCCAGAGCACCACAATCAGCGCCATCGAGATCGACGCGCTGAGCATCAGCTTTGATACCGTGCAGGTAACGCCAGCTTGAAGTATATAAACGCAAAGCAGTACGTAACTGCGTTTTGCTGAACAGTGTTTCTTCTGGCAGCCGGGCTACGACATCCTGAAAAATACCGATCTTCAGTGGGCGTGCTTCCCCTTCAGTGGTGAAACAAAGAGGGAACTTTTCTGCCAGATAGGCAATGACTTCTTTACTACTGTTCAACTTAGGTTGATTTTCCATGAAATTTCCTGATTACAACGAGCTTGCCAACCAACGCAGGCACAAATTACGCGCCATTATAATGACGCTCTCAGTAAAAGCTACGTTATCCGCACTTCAAGTTTAAACTGATGACAATAAAAAACCGGTTAGCCTTGCGAAATATGCTTGGAAAGCACTGCCGCTAGGGCTTTCAGGCCAGATTCATCGTCATTGTCGAAACGGTTAAATACCGTACTATCAATGTCTAATACACCGATAATATCGTTACCTGAATAAACAGGTAACACAATTTCTGCGTTGCTCGCACTATCACAAGCAATATGTCCTGCAAACTTATGGACGTCATCAATTCTTTGAATTTTATTTTCTGCAACCGCCGTACCACAAACACCCCGACCAACAGGGATTCGGGTGCAGGCAATTTTTCCTTGAAAAGGCCCTAGCACTAATACATCACTTTGTAATAAATAAAAACCGACCCAATTAACATCCTCAAGCCGTTCAAACAGCAAGGCACAGCTATTAGCTAGTGTTGCTATCAGATCGTTCTCAGCACTAATCAGTGCCGTTAAATCTCTGTGCAATTCGGTATAAAATGCTTGTTTATTCATCTTATCAACATAAGCCATGGATTAATCGGTTGTATATCTGAATTTAGTATAATTCATTGTTGCACATATACGCAGTTGACATCCCATTGCGCGCGATGTTTATTGTTAACCGCCCGCCAGTTTAACTTTAAAACCTTTCAATTCTAGCAGGACTTTTAGTTCATCGCGTTTATCGCCCTGAATTTCAATCACTCCGTCCTTAATTGCACCACCGCAGCCACATTTCTTTTTTAATTCGGCGGCTAACTTGTTTAAATCATCATCGCTAAGATCCAGCCCCATAATAATGCAAACGCCCTTCCCTTTACGCCCGCTGGTCTGACGCTGAATTCTGACAATGCCATCACCTTTAGGCCGCTCAGCCTTAGCCTCATCCGGCTTAATTCGACCTGAATCGGTGGAGTAAACTAACCGGCTATTATTATCCGTCATGATGTTTTACACCAGGCTGGCTAAGATGTCCCGCAGTGCTGCTGCAGGATTATTGGCTTGAGTTATCGGGCGCCCGATAACCATATAATCAACCCCGGCGGCCAGTGCCTGCGGAGGGGTCATAACCCGACGTTGGTCACCCAAATCGCTGCCCACCGGACGAATCCCCGGCGTAACTAATTGGAATGAAGGACCAAATAGCGCCTTCAAATGTTCAGCCTCATGGGCAGAGCACACAACGCCATCTAAACCATTATCTTTAGACAAACGAGCAAGCCTTTCGGCATGTTGTTGCAATGAAGATTCAATGCCGATGCCACGCAGATCGCTCTCGTCCATGCTGGTTAATACCGTGACGGCAATTAACTTAGGCGCATCGCTACCATAAGGCAGCAGTGCTGTTTTAGCCGCTTCCAGCATTCTCGCACCGCCACTGGCATGGACATCGACCATCCAAACGCCCAGCTCAGCCGCAGCGGCAACGCTCTTCGCCACAGTATTGGGAATATCATGAAACTTTAAATCAAGGAAAACGTCAAACCCACGATTGTGTAGCTCACGCACCAGTTCAGGCCCGCAAAGAGAAAACATCTCTTTGCCAATTTTTAAGCGACAATCTTTTGGCTCTATCTGATCGGCCAGTTCAAGGGCCGAGCGTTGGTTATCAAAATCCAAAGCAACAATAATGGGTGAAGTCGAGCTCGACATGTTTATTTCCTGTAAGACTATTAACACCGTGTACCCGAGTATCAGGTACTAATATATTTTCTATTGACCATCTAATCCGCGAATCGGCTTAACGGTTGACCACGCCCGGCAAGACGGGCAGTGCCAATAAAGCGAACTTGCCGTCAGACCGCACTTTTCACAACGATAGCGCGGCTTAGTTCTGATTTGCTCGCCAACCATATTGCGTAAAACAATCAGGCTTTCTTTAGCTCGGCCTTCTTCAGCATCCGCTAACTGATAATCCATCAGGCGGTAGAAACCACGCATGGTCGGATGACTCTGTAGCTGGCGGTTAATATAGGTTTGAGCAACATCTCGCCCCTCGCGAAGCTCCAGTATATCGGCCAGCATTAACTCGGCCGAAGACCCTGTTTGTTCAGCCACACAGCGTTTTAAATAATTTAACCATTCTTCAGGACGATCTAATCGTTGATAGCATTCATACAGCATAGGAATGGTTTCGCTGACAAAGTCCTTATCTTGTTCGATAACGCGTTCAAGCTCATTAATCGCTTTAACATCATCGCCGCGGGCAATCCAAATTCTGCCCAGCATAATCGAGACTCGGGCGCAGTTACTGTCTGCCGCTGAGGCCTTTTTCAATAACCCCATCGCTTTATCCAAGTCGTCAGAGCTCATGGCCAACAGCGCCAATTCACAATAGAAATGGGCAATTTCAACGCGCAATGCGTCTTTACCTGACTTAATCAGCTTCTCTGCGACATCAATCGCCTGAAGCCAGTCGCTGGTCGCCTGATGAATAATTAATAATTGCTGCAATGAGGCTATTCTAAAGTCTTCTTCATCAATAAGCTGAGTAAACATGTGTTCAGCCCGGTCATACACACCGGCAGCCATGTAGTCTCGCCCTAATTGCTGGGTCGCCAATAGCCGCTGTTCAAAAGACAGAGAGGCACTTTCCATTAACGACTGGTGAATTCTTATCGCGCGGTCAACCTCGCCCCTGGAACGGAACAGGTTGCCTAATGTCAGGTGGGCTTCGAATGCGCCGCCGTCCTCTTTAAGCATATCAACAAAAAGATCAACGGCTTTGTCTTGTTGGTTAGAAAGAAGGAAGTTGACACCGTCCACATAGCCACGGGACAGTTTATTTGCCTCTTGTTGACGCTCCTGCTGTACTCCTCTTCGGCCCATATACCAGCCGTAAGCAGCAGCCACGGGCAGTAACAGAAACAGCAGTTCAAGCATACAACATTATTCCTTATTGGATGACGGTATCATCGTCGCAGACGGATTACCCGCCGATGCTGAGGAGTCAGTTTGTTGTAAGCGTTTAATTTGGCGCTCGGCCCGGCCTAAGCGTAACCGCAAACGCAGGTAGAACAACCCGCTGACCAGCCAGCCCAAAAGAAAACCGCCACCGAATAAAACGGCCAGCAGAGTGGATAATGCATAGTCTCCCTTAGCAACCAAAAAGTTGAAGGTGACAACTTGCTCGTTATGCGCACCTAATGTCACTGAAATAATCAGAATGACGAAAACCAACAATACAACCAGTAAATATTTCACATTGCTATCCAAAATAAAGATAAACGGATGAATTATACCAAGAATACTTTACCTATTTTCATCTTAACTTAGCATTTCTACTCGCAGATAGAAAATCGGATTTTATCTTACAACCACTTTATAGCCGGTTAATAATACTATCACACTATATGAGAGGGCTTTTGTCATAGTATTGATTATTCCTCACACTTTTCTGTCGCAGCAGCACCGGCAAACTGATCCAGCCGCATAACTTTACGATCGATGAACCAACAGGCCAGAAAGGCAAATAATCCGCTAAGTATAATAGAGACCATCAGATCTTCAGACCAATGCATCCCTAATAATAAACGACTTCCGGCCACTGTGACGGCCCAAATCATTAAAATAGTTGCGCTAACATAACGGCGACGTGGCCAGAGTAACCCAATGCCTAGCAAAGCCCATGATGCAGTAAACATGGTATGCCCCGACGGAAATGAATAGCCGGTCTCGCGCTCCCAGTGTTTAGACAACCATGGCGGAACCCGATCTTCATTTTTAAGTTTCTGCTCAACAATGCGGGCGCGCTCTTTGCGCGGCAGCGAGTAAAAAGCAGCGTCATCGATTTGAAACTCATTTTCCAGCCACAGCACAAAAGGCCGCGGCTCTTCGACCGTTTCTTTAATTGCCGATTTGATCGCCTGCCCGCCGACAATAGTGACGGCCAGAATAGCGATAAGATATAAGCCTTTTCTCATTATCGGCAATTTCAGTTGCCAAACAAACCACAGCGCAAGGACCACGCTGGTTAATGCTCCCCAAGGCGAACTGGAGGTTTCAGTGATCCAAAATAGCGGTTTAAGAAAGGGATTGTTTTCCGAAGGGGTCCAGAACCAGTCGCTAACCCAGACAATTAATGGCATCGCTAAAAGAATTAAAACGCCACAGGCGGTTCGTTTTGCCAGACTTAACATACTACTTTCCAACTTAAATCGATTTAGGCCGCACATAATCCCACAAAATGACTAAAAATAGTAAAAATACCGCACTCTAACCAACTGATTTTTTATTAACTATCTTGCAACAAAATCAATCTGATTAGATTATACTGATACGCCTTATTATGCGGATTAGCTTATAGCCCTCAGTTTATAGCTAATCACGGCTAAATTATTTGTAAATAAATCAAGACGCATTGCGTAGTCATTTATTATTGGAGAGTATCATGCAGCTAAAAAGAGTGGCAGAAGCGAAACTACCGACCCAATGGGGAGATTTTCTTATGATCGGTTTTGAAGAGCTTGCCACGGGGCATGACCATGTCGCTCTGGTTTTTGGCGATATCAGCGGTGATGAGCCGGTATTATCCCGCGTTCATTCA
>POVV01000580.1_pt1 | contig 21901 bp, 14 predicted proteins | sample 1560271 | NCBI WGS metagenome assembly POVV01 (sample SAMN08337232, study PRJNA429181) | Bioreactor metagenome, whole genome shotgun sequencing project. | biome: cows' rumen and soil; feature: anaerobic; isolation source: anaerobic chemostat enrichment culture, galacturonate as sole carbon... | reverse complement strand
ATGAATAAGGAAGGCAAAGGCGAGAAGCTCGAAGCTTGGGACTGGTGGTACTATACCGAGAAACTACGCAAGGAGAAGTTCAACCTCGACGAGGAGCAAACCAAGCCGTACTTCAAGCTCGAGAACGTACGCGAGGGTGCCTTTGCCGTAGCCAACAAGCTATACGGTATTACACTGACCAAGCTGACAGACATCCCTACTTACCACCCTGACGTGGAAGTATTTGAGGTAAAAGATGCGGATGGCTCTCAACTGGGAATCTTCTACGTTGACTACTTCCCTCGCCCCGGCAAAAGCGGCGGTGCATGGATGAGCAACTATCGCGAACAACAAGGCGACATACGCCCGCTGGTGTGCAACGTGGGCAGCTTCACTAAGCCGGTGGGTGATACCCCTTCGTTACTGACCATGGACGAGGTAGAAACCCTTTTCCACGAGTTCGGCCACGGACTACACGGACTGCTTACGAAGTGTAACTACAAAGGTGTTTCAGGTACTAACGTCGTGCGTGATTTCGTCGAACTACCCTCACAAATCAACGAACATTGGGCCACCGAACCCCAAGTGTTGAAGATGTACGCCAAACATTACCAAACGGGCGAAGTGATCCCCGACAGTCTCATTACTAAGATACTCAACCAAAAAACTTTCAACCAAGGGTTTATGACCACCGAGCTACTGGCAGCCGCCATGCTCGACATGAACCTGCACAACCTCAAAGAGGTGAAAGATCTCGACGTAGTAGCTTTCGAGAAAGAGGCAATGAACCGGTTGGGACTGATCTCCGCCATTGCTCCGCGCTATCGTACCACCTACTTCAACCACATCATCGGTGGCTATGCGGCAGGGTATTATAGCTACCTTTGGGCGAATGTACTCGATAACGATGCCTTCGAAGCTTTCCGCGAAAACGGAATCTTCGATCAGGAAACGGCCAACCGCTTCCGCCGCAATGTGCTAGAGAAGGGAGATAGCGAAGAACCAATGGTACTGTATAAAAACTTCCGCGGATCCGAACCACAGTTGGAACCGATGCTGAAAAATCGCGGAATGAAGTAATATTTCGAAGCAAATGTTTGACTTCGTATCGAAATTGTACTATACCTTGTCAGTATAGTCCTATCCGATATTCAGATTAAACTGCCTTAAGGAGAAAGCCATAGCTTTCTCCTTTTTTGTGTCAGCCACCACCACAACACCTCAGAGAGCCTATAACAAACGCAAGAAATCTCTTCGCCCTTCGAAAGAGTCTTGCATTTGCGCGAAAAGTATAGTAGATCCGATCAGGGTACCTATTGCATTTACATCAAATGTAATAAGCACCCCAATCGGATTAGTTTTTCACACCTGAACGCTTCTTTCATGTTAATAATTCACAAAACCACTTCTGACAAGAATCGGTAATTGCCACTTATTTGTAAGAAATCATCGGTAAATACTTCAGTTAGCCGAAAGTTTTTCTCTTAAAATCTCCCTAACGTTCAAATATTTGCCTCTCGATAGCTTCTGAATGTGAAAAAAAAACTATATTTGCAGCCTTGTATGCGACAGAATTAAATTTAAAAAGTAATCATATAAATCAAAAGTAAAATGCAAAACAAAGGATTTGTTAAAGTTTTTGCGGTATTACTCACGCTGGTCTGCGTGTTCTACCTATCCTTTTCCTTCGTTACTCGCCATTACACCAGTAAGGCAAAGGAGTATGCGAAAGGCGATGTGAAAGTAGAACAGGACTACCTTGACTCGCTCGCCAATGAGAAGGTCTGGTTGGGTAACTACACACTGAAACAGGCTCGTGAGATGGAAATTAGTTTAGGTCTGGACCTTAAGGGTGGTATGAACGTTATCCTTGAAGTTTCTATCCCCGAAGTCGTAAAGGCACTGGCAGACAACAAACAAGACGAAGCTTTCAACAAAGCAATCTCTACCGCTGCCAAACAAGCAACAAAAAGCCAAGACGATTTCGTGACACTGTTTGTGAAGGAATATCACAAAACAGCTCCCGGAGCTAAACTGTCTGAGTTATTTGCCACACAACAACTGAAGGACAAAGTAACACAAAAGTCGACCGACGCCGAAGTTGAGAAAGTACTCAGAGAAGAGATCAAAGTAGCCGTTGCCAACTCGTACAACGTACTGCGTACACGTATAGACCGTTTCGGTGTGGTTCAACCCAACATCCAGAGCTTGGAAGACAAGATGGGACGTATTATGGTTGAACTTCCGGGTATCAAAGAACCCGAACGTGTAAGAAAGTTACTTCAAGGTTCGGCCAATCTCGAATTCTGGGAAACATACAACGCCAAAGACATCATTCCTTTCATGCAAAGTGCCGATGCACGATTGCGTGCCAGTCTGACAAGTGAATCGTCGGTGAAGGATTCTGCTTCGACTATATCGGGCGATACCATTCCGGCTACTGCACTGACTCCTGCCAAGACCATCAGCGCTGCCGACAGCTTGGCTGCCGCACTCAAGGGTGACAAGAAAGCAGAGAATACAGCTGTCAACATGGAGCAAGTCAAGAAAGAACATCCTCTATTGGCTATTCTTCAGCTGAGCCCCAACGCACAAGGCCCCATTGTAGGCTATGCTAACTACAAGGATACGGCCGAAATCAATAGATACCTTACTTCGGCAGAAGCATTGGCAGAGTTCCCTAAAGACCTCCGTTTGAAATGGGGTGTTTATGGTTCTGACCTTGATCCGAAGGGACAAACATTCGAACTATACGCAATCAAATCTACCGAACGCAACGGCAAAGCACCACTTGAGGGTGATGTAGTAACCAATGCCAAGGATGAATTCGACCAATACGGCAAGCCCTCTGTAAGCATGTCAATGAACTCGGACGGTGCACGTCGCTGGGCAATGTTGACAAAGCAAAACATTGGTAAATCGGTAGCTATCGTACTGGACAACTACGTATATTCGGCTCCGACTGTTAATACAGAGATTACAGGTGGTAACTCACAAATCACCGGTCACTTCACTCCCGAACAGGCGAAGGACTTAGCCAACGTATTGAAGTCGGGTAAAATGCCTGCACCTGCACAGATTGTTCAGGAAGACATCATCGGCCCATCACTGGGACAAGCATCTATCAATGCCGGTATCTTCTCGTTCATCGTAGCCTTGATCGTACTGATGACCTTCATGTGTACCATGTACGGTTTCATCCCCGGTATGATTGCTAATGGTGCTATGTTCCTGAACTTCTTCTTCACGCTGGGTATTCTTTCGTCATTCCAGGCCGCATTAACTATGTCGGGTATTGCCGGTATGGTATTGTCACTAGGTATGGCAGTAGATGCTAACGTACTTATCTACGAGCGTACGAAGGAAGAGCTTCGCAGCGGCAAGGGTATTAAGAAAGCATTGTCAGATGGTTATTCAAACGCATTCTCTGCTATCTTCGACTCGAACTTAACTTCAATCATTACCGGTATCATCTTATTCTACTTCGGTACAGGCCCTATCCGTGGTTTTGCTACAACATTGATTATCGGTATCCTCTGCTCGTTCTTTACCGCTGTATTCATGACCCGTTTGGTTTACGAATATTTCATGGGCAAAGACAAGTTGCTGCACCTAACGTTTACCTCGAAGATTTCGAGAAAACTATTGGTAAACACCAATTTCGACTTCATGGGCGGCAACAAGAAATGGCTTGCCATCACAGGTGCTATCCTATTGATCTGCGTGGGTTCATTCTTCGTCCGTGGCTTGAGCCAAAGTATTGACTTCACCGGTGGACGTAACTTCAAGGTACAATTCGAGCAACCGGTAGAACCCGAACAAGTACGTGAGCTGATTGCCCAGAAGTTTGGTGATTCGAACGTAAGCGTTATCGCCATCGGTACCGATAAGAAAACGGTTCGTATCAGTACCAACTACCGTATTGCCGAAGATGGCAGCAACGTTGACTCAGAGATCGAAGCATACTTATACGAAACACTGAAACCCCTGCTGACACAGAATATCTCACTGGAGCTGTTTATCGACCGCGATAACCATACCGGTGGTAGTATCGTCAGCTCACAAAAGGTGGGTCCGAGCATTGCCGACGACATCAAGACCTCAGCTATTTGGTCGGTAGTACTGGCATTGATCGCTATCGGTGTTTACATCTTGATCCGTTTCCGCAACATTGCCTATAGTGTGGGTTCAGTGGCAGCTTTGGCCAGCGATACAATTATGATTATCGGTGCCTACTCACTGTTGTGGGGTATCGTTCCATTCTCATTAGAGATTGACCAAACGTTTATCGGTGCTATCCTAACGGCTATTGGTTATTCTATCAATGACAAGGTGGTAATCTTTGACCGTGTACGTGAGTTCTTCGGTCTGTATCCTAAGCGCAACAAGTATCAGTTATTCAATGACTCTCTGAATACAACATTGGCCCGTACCATCAATACCTCTATGAGTACATTCATCGTGTTGCTGTGTATCTTCATCCTTGGTGGTGACTCTATCCGCAGCTTCGCATTCGCAATGATTCTGGGTGTGGTAATCGGTACACTTTCTTCATTGTTCGTCGCTTCTCCTATTGCTTATATTTTGATGAGCAAAAACAAAGGAGCCAAAGACACAACAGAAGAATAAGCCCTATATATAAAGGTATTAAAAAAGCCTCCTTCGCACCATGGTGCAAAGGAGGCTTTTTTCAGTAGTCCCGACGAGAATCGAACTCGTATCTAAAGTTTAGGAAACTTCTATTCTATCCGTTGAACTACAGGACCCTGTTTTCGCTTGCAAAGATAATGCATTCTGTCGATTTGACAAGGCCGAATACGTAGATTTATAACTGAAGCGAGCAAAATGCAAGAAGCAATCCAAACCTATTGAAACTGAAGTCAACAAACAAAACCTTAAAGCAAAGTTATGAAAGATATTCACCCAAAAGTGAATACATATATCTGTAAATATACAAAACCAACAAGCAATTAGTCAGATCAGCACTCAAATCATGGTGACAATATGTTAAGAAATAAGACAAAACAGAGTGTTAACCAAGGTGCTTGGCTGACTTTAATTACCCAAACCGACCATTAACACAATTCTTTTGATAGCTCCTCATAGATTCATCGAAAAAGATTTTGCTAAGTCACATAACTTTACGACCTTTGCCTATCACTTGCATCATCTTTTTACATTTGACTGAGCCTCCTCTAAAAAACAAAAGAGACGCAAGAATATAAAGGTTGACACTAAATTTTTAATTGAGTTATATAATTATGGCAGACGAAATGATGGTTAAAGAATTGGAGCAAGTGGCAGTCCGCTTCTCCGGCGACTCCGGCGATGGCATGCAGCTTGCCGGCAACATCTTCTCTAACGTGTCGGCAACGGTAGGTAATGATATCTGTACATTTCCCGACTATCCGGCAGATATCCGCGCCCCGCAAGGATCGTTAACAGGAGTCTCTGGCTTTCAAGTACACATTGGTGCAAACAAGATTTTCACTCCCGGCGATCATTGCGATGTTTTAGTGGCAATGAACCCTTCGGCACTTAAAACACAAGTGAAGTATTGCAAACCCAATGCACTTATTATAACAGACCTGGATTCTTTCGAAACGAAAGACCTGGAGAAAGCGAAATTCACCACAAACAATCCATTCGAAGAATTAGGCATCAAGAACCAAGTGATCGAAGTGCCTATCTCCTCCATGTGCAAGGAGAGCCTCAAAGACTCTGGGCTCGACAATAAAGCTGCCCTACGCTGCAAAAACATGTTTGCACTCGGACTGGTTTGCTGGCTATTCAACCGTAACCTAAGTGCAGCTGAAACGATGCTCCGGGCTAAATTTGCCAGAAAGCCGGATATAGCCGAAGCCAACATCAAGGTGTTGAACGACGGATACAATTACGGAGCCAATACACACGCATCAACCTCTACTTATAAGATAGAAAGCAAAACGCCTAAAGCAAAAGGATTGTATACCGATATCAACGGCAATAAAGCAACCGCTTACGGACTGATTGCCGCCGCAGAAAAAGCCGGATTGGAACTTTACCTGGGTTCGTATCCAATTACTCCTGCTACCGACATTCTGCACGAACTGGCCAAGCACAAATCACTCGGTGTTAAAACCGTTCAGTGCGAAGACGAGATAGCCGGATGTGCCTCGGCAGTGGGTGCAGCTTTTGCCGGCGACTTGGCCGTAACGACAACCTCCGGCCCCGGTGTTTGTCTAAAAAGTGAAGCGATGAACCTTGCCGTTATTGCCGAACTTCCTTTGGTCGTTGTCAACGTACAGCGTGGTGGTCCTTCGACCGGCCTACCTACCAAATCGGAACAAACAGACTTACTTCAAGCCCTGTACGGTCGCAACGGAGAAAGCCCGATGCCGGTAATTGCGGCGACTTCGCCCACCAACTGTTTTGATGCTGCCTACATGGCTGCCAAGATAGCCTTAGAGCACATGACTCCGGTAGTGCTACTAACCGACGCTTTTATTGCCAACGGCTCTGCCGCATGGAAACTACCCGATTTAAAGGAATATCCTGCCATCAAGCCTCCCTATGTAACACCCGATATGGCGGAAACATGGACACCGTTCCAACGCAACGAGGAAACCGGTGTGCGCTACTGGGCAGTACCCGGAACCGAAGGGTTCATGCACCGTATCGGTGGTTTGGAGAAGAGCAATGAAACAGGTGTAATCTCTACCGACCCCGACAATCATCAAAAGATGACTTTACTGCGTCAAGCCAAAATAGATAAAATAGCTAACAGTATCCCCAATGTAGAAGTTCAAGGAGATGTTGACGATGCCGACTTGCTAATCGTTGGTTGGGGTGGCACCTACGGACATCTTTACCTCGCCATGGACTATATGCGTCAGCACGGAAAGAAGGTAGCATTGGCACATTTCCAATACATCAATCCACTACCCAAAAACGCGGCAGAGGTATTGACGAAATACAAGAAAGTAGTTGTTGCCGAACAAAACCTCGGACAATTTGCCGGATACCTACGCATGCAAGTACCCGGAGTAGCCCTGAGCCAGTTCAACCAGGTAAAAGGCCAACCTTTCGTAACCAGAGAATTAGTAGATGCATTCACTAAATTATTGGAGGAATAAGAAGATGAGCGAAACAGTATATACAGCTAAAGATTATAAATCGGGACAACCCCGCTGGTGTCCGGGATGTGGTGATCATGCTTTCTTGAACTCACTGCACAGAGCCATGGCCGAGATAGGTGTGGCTCCACATAACATTGCCGTTATTTCGGGTATTGGGTGTTCTTCTCGTCTGCCCTACTATGTGAATACGTATGGTTTTCATACCATTCATGGCCGTGCAGCTGCTGTAGCTACCGGTGCTAAGGTAGCCAACCCGGAATTAACCATCTGGCAGATATCCGGTGATGGTGACGGACTAGCCATTGGAGGTAACCACTTCATTCATGCGCTACGTCGCAACATCGACATTAACATGATTCTGTTAAACAACCGTATCTATGGTCTGACAAAAGGTCAATACTCTCCTACTTCGGAACGAGGCATTGTAACCAAATCATCCCCATACGGCACAGTCGAAGACCCCTTCCACCCAGCCGAATTGGCCTTTGGTGCGCGCGGTCACTTCTTTGCCCGTTGCATAGCCGTAGACAGTGCGCCTTCTATCGAAGTGCTACAAGCGGCTGCCAAGCACAAAGGCGCCTCGGTGGTAGAGGTACTTCAAAACTGTATCATCTTTAACGACGGTACTTACGAGTCGGTAGCCACCAAAGAAGGTCGTAGCAAGAACGCCATCTACCTGGAACAAGGCAAACCAATGGTATTCGGACAAAACCGTGAATTTGGGTTAATGCAACAAGGCTTCGGCTTGAAAGTAGTAAAACTGGGCGAAAACGGTATCACCGAAAAAGATCTTCTAATTCACGATGCACATTGCGAAGATAACACCCTGCAATTAAAGTTAGCCTTAATGGAAGGTCCCGATTTCCCAATTGCCTTAGGAGTTATACGCGATGTAAAAGCACCCACTTATGACGAAGCAATTGCCGAGCAGATCAAAGAAGTACAGGCTAAGAAGAAATATCATAGCTTCGCCGAGTTGTTATTGACCAATGAAACCTGGGAAGTAAAGTAGCCCGATAGGCCGATAAGAGAAATGCCGATCTTACCATGAATTCCGTTCGCAATAAACTGAATCTATGGTAAGATCGGCATCTTCGTTTTATAAAGAATTTACTCCTTATCGCCGTAAGCCAAGTCGCCGGCATCACCCAATCCCGGAACAATGTACGAATGAGAATCGATCTCAGGATCGATAGCTGCGCACCAAATGGTTGTTTTAGCCTCCGGAAAAACACTGGCAATGTGATCTACTGCCTGGCGGCTGGCTATAATAGCCGCTACATGAATTTCGGCCGGTTCTCCTTTGGTTAGCATCGCTTGATAGCTAAGCTCCATACTTCCCCCGGTAGCTAACATCGGATCGGTAATAATCAACGTTTTTCCATCAATACGAGGAGAGGCGATATACTCTATATGTATATCAAATTTCAATGTATCTTTATATTTGCGGTAGGCAGAAACAAAGGCATTTTCGGCTCTGTCAAAATAGCTAAGAAACCCTTGATGAAAAGGAAGTCCGGCGCGAAGTATGGTACTAATTACCAACTGATTGTCTGGGGTACTAACCGGAGCTACCCCCAGCGGTGTCTGAATATTCTTCACGGAATAGGAAAAGGACTTACTCATCTCATAAGCCATCACTTCACCGATCCGTTCGATGTTGCGGCGAAAGCGCAAACGATCCTTGTGAACTTCCACATTTCTGATCTCAGATACGTACTGATTCAGTATGGAGTTCGTCTCACTAAAATTAATTATTTTCATCTTTAATACTGTATTGGCACTTAGGCCCATTTATTCAGAATACAAAGTAAGTGATAATCTTCCAATTTGCAACATTCAGTTAGCAGATATTGTTATGGTTTAATAAAAGAGAACCAATTAGGGAAATATTTCTCTAATAGCGTGTGCGTTTCCAAAGAAAGTGTTATTTTTGTAGTCGATTTACAAGGGGCTGTTCAAAGCCTTTTCCGATACACACAAATTAGATATCATAAATAACATACCCAATTTTAAATTAATTCAAAAGTAAAATGGCAAATTTAGATTTAAGCAAGTACGGTATCGTAGGCGATTTTGAGATCGTACACAATCCTTCGTATGAACAATTGTTCCAAGACGAAACCAACCCTGCAAACGAGGGTTTCGAAAAAGGTATTTTAACAAACACAGGTGCAGTTGCAGTTGATACAGGCAAGTTCACCGGTCGTTCTCCTAAAGATAGATATATTGTAAAAGATGCTACCTCAGAAGATACGATCTGGTGGGATGGCACTATCAACAAACCGGTTTCTACCGAAATCTGGAATGATTTGAAAGCATTGTCACTGAAACAACTTTCTTCTTCTAAGAAATTGTATGTAGTCGACACTTACTGTGGTGCTAACGAAGACACTCGTTTGAAAGTACGTTTCGTTATGGAAGTGGCATGGCAGGCACACTTCGTGACTAACATGTTTATGCGTCCTTCTAACTACGATTTGAACAACTATGGCGAGCCTGATTTCGTTGTATTGAACTCTTCTAAGACTGTAAACCCTAACTGGAAAGAGCAAGGTTTGAATTCAGAAGTATTCGTTTGCTTCAACTTGACAGAAAGAATGCAAATCATCGGTGGTACTTGGTACGGTGGTGAGATGAAGAAAGGTATGTTCGCTATGCAGAACTACTACCTTCCTTTGAGAGGTATGGCCTCTATGCACTGCTCTGCCAACGTAGGCGAGAAAGGTGATGTAGCTGTATTCTTCGGTTTGTCAGGAACAGGTAAGACTACTCTTTCGGCTGACCCAAAACGTTTCTTGATCGGTGACGATGAGCACGGTTGGGATAACAATGGCGTATTTAACTACGAAGGTGGTTGCTATGCAAAAGTTATCAACTTGAGCGAAGAAAACGAACCGGACATCTGGAGAGCTATTCGTCGTGATGCATTGTTGGAGAACGTAACAGTACGCGAAGACGGAAGCATTGACTTCGCTGATGGTTCTAAGACAGAGAACACTCGTGTATCTTATCCTATCTATTTCATCAACAAGATTGTTCTTCCTTCAAAAGCCGGTCACGCTAAGAAGATCATTTACCTGTCGGCTGATGCATTCGGTGTATTGCCTCCGGTATCTATCCTTGACGAAAAACAAGCTCAATATCACTTCCTTTGCGGTTTCACTTCGAAATTGGCAGGCACAGAGCGTGGTATCACTGAGCCCGTTCCATCATTCTCTCCTGCATTCGGCGAAGCGTTCTTGACGCTGCACCCAACAATGTATGCTAAGACATTGGTACAAAAGATGCACGAGCACGGAGCAAAAGCTTATTTGGTAAACACAGGTTGGAATGGTACAGGCAAACGTATCTCTATCAAAGACACTCGTGCTATCATCGATGCTATCATCGACGGTTCTATCGAGAATGCAGAGAAGGTACAAATTCCTATCATGAACCTGACTGCTCCTAAATCATTGAACAATGTATCAGAAGGTATCCTTGACCCACGTGACACTTATACTGACGTGAAAGAATGGGAAACTAAAGCTACTAAGCTGGCTGGTATGTACATCAAGAACTTCGAGCAATATTGCGATAATGATGCAGCTAAAGCATTGATCGCAGCTGGTCCTCAACTCTAATCTGATTACATTAGATCATAAAAAGGGCGGTTCCTGATTCAGGAACCGCCCTTTCTGTTTTTTATAAAGACTAAAAGTCGACTTACTTCAGCAAGCGCTAACGACTGTTAGTTCTTGCCGGCACGCTTGCGCTCATTCTCATCAAGAATGACCTTACGCATACGCATTGCCTTGGGAGTAACCTCTACGTACTCGTCTTCTTTGATGTACTCCAATGCTTCTTCGAGCGAGAATTGTACGGGCGGAATCAAACGAGCCTTGTCGTCTGTACCCGAAGCACGTGTATTGGTCAGCTTCTTCGATTTTGTAACGTTTACCACCAAATCCTTTTCGTGTGAGTGCTCACCTACTACCTGACCGGCATATACTTCGTCTTGCGGGAAGATGAAGAACTTACCACGGTCTTGCAATTTATCGATGGCATAAGCAAAAGCAGTACCTGCTTCCATCGCAACAATAGAACCGTTCGTACGCCTTTCGATCTCACCTTTGTGGGGTTGATATTCTTTAAAGCGGTGCGCCATGATGGCTTCACCTGCCGAAGCGGTCAATACATTGGTACGAAGACCGATGATACCGCGTGAAGGCATGTCAAACTCAAGGTTGATACGCTCGCCTGTATTCTCCATCATCACCATTTCACCCTTACGACGGGTTACCATATCGATGATTCTGCTTGAATATTCTTCGGGCACATTGATGGTAAGCTCTTCGATAGGCTCACACTTCTTGCCGTCTATTTCTTTGTAAATAACCTGTGGCTGACCTACCTGCAACTCGTATCGTGCGCCATAATCGCTTCACCAGCCGAGGCGGTCAATACATTGGTACGAAGTCCGATGATACCACGCGAAGGCATGTCAAACTCAAGGTTGATACGCTCGCCTGTATTCTCCATCATCACCATTTCACCCTTACGACGGGTTACCATATCGATGATTCTGCTTGAATATTCTTCGGGCACGTTGATGGTAAGCTCTTCGATGGGCTCACACTTCTTGCTGTCAATTTCTTTGTAAATAACCTGTGGCTGACCTACCTGCAATTCGTATCCTTCGCGACGCATGGTTTCAATAAGTACCGACAAGTGGAGCACACCACGGCCCGATACTACCCATTTACCATCCTCTTCACTCTTTCTAACGCGCAATGCCAGATTCTTGTCCAACTCCTTCATCAATCGGTCGTGAATGTGACGAGTGGTTACAAATTTACCGTCTTTACCATAGAATGGAGAATCATTGATGGCAAACAACATGCTCATCGTTGGTTCGTCAATAGCAATGGTTGGCAATGCTTCCGGATTCTCATAATCGCAGATCGTATCACCAATATCGAAACCTTCGATACCTACCAACGCACAAATATCGCCCGAAGATACTTCGGTCGTTTTAGCACGACCCAAACCTTCGAACACGTGCACTTCTTTAATCTTTGATTTCACAAAGCTGCCATCTCTCTTGGCTAAAGACACGTTCATGCCTTCTTTCAATGTACCGCGGTGAATACGTCCCACAGCAATACGTCCGGTATAAGAAGAGTAGTCAAGCGACGTAATCAACATCTGAGGCGTACCGTCCAATTGTACGGGAGCGGGTATATTTTCAATAATACAGTCAAGCAACGGAGTGATCGACTCGGTTGGCTGTTGCCAATCGGTGCTCATCCAGCCATTCTTTGCCGAACCATAAATTGTAGGGAAGTCGAGTTGCTCTTCGGTAGCATCGAGACTGAACATAAGATCGAATACCATTTCGTGCACTTCTTCGGGGCGACAGTTAGGTTTATCTACCTTATTAATAACAACAATAGGCTTCAAACCAATTTGTATTGCTTTCTGCAACACGAAGCGTGTTTGAGGCATCGGTCCTTCGAAAGCATCCACCAACAAAATACATCCGTCGGCCATATTGAGCACACGCTCTACCTCACCTCCGAAGTCACTATGGCCCGGAGTATCAATAATGTTAATCTTCGTTCCGTTGTAGTTGATAGAAACGTTTTTAGAGAGAATGGTAATTCCTCGTTCGCGTTCCAGGTCATTGTTATCCAGAATCAATTCACCACTTGATTGATTATCGCGGAACAAATTTCCCGCTAAAAGCATCTTATCGACAAGAGTCGTCTTCCCATGGTCAACATGGGCAATAATTGCAATGTTTCTAATATTTTGCATATAATACCTATATATTTGCTGCAAAGGTACGAAAATAGGATTAGAATAAACGCTATCTTCCAAATAATTTCCTGCAATTCATTGCGGATTATCAATATAATAGCTATCTTTGCACGCTCAAAGAAATACTTATATATTAAAAATTCTAAGAATTATGTATTTAGACGCTGCTGAAAAGCAAGAAATCTTCGGTAAGTACGGAAAGTCTAACACTGATACTGGCTCATCAGAGGCCCAGATAGCTTTGTTTTCATACCGTATTACCCACCTGACTGAGCACATGAAGCTCAACAGAAAAGATTATAGTACTGAAAGAGCCTTGACCATGTTAGTAGCAAAGCGTCGTCGCTTGCTTAACTACTTGAAAGATCGCGATATCAACAGATACCGTGCTATCATTAAGACTCTGGGTCTGCGTAAGTAATTCGTTACTTTCGGACAGAAAAAAGAAGAAAGGCTTCCTTATCATAAGGAGGCCTTTCTTTTTTTGCACATATTGTTGCTACGAACTAAAGATTTGATTATTTTTGCAGCTGATCTATTTTAAATCATAACCATTTAGACAATAAAACCTATCAATATGGATACAAGCAAGATTGTTGGAGAGAAAATCAAAGCCCTCCGCGAAAATAAGTCAATCACTATCGAAGAGTTAGCTCAACGCTCCGGCCTGGCACTGGAACAAGTGGAACGTATCGAAAACAACATCGATCTGCCATCACTCGCTCCGCTCATCAAGATAGCGCGTGTATTGGGTGTCCGTTTAGGTACTTTCCTCGACGATCAGGAAGAGAGTGGCCCGGTTGTTTGCCGGCAGAAAGAGGCAAAAGACACCATTAGTTTCTCCAATAATGCAATCCACTCGCGCAAGCATATGGAGTATCACTCCCTATCAAAGTCTAAATCGGACCGACATATGGAACCCTTCATTATCGACGTAACTCCCACCGAAGATAGCGACTTCATTCTCTCTTCTCACGAGGGCGAAGAGTTCATCATGGTTATGGAAGGCGTTATGGAAATCAGCTACGGCAAAAGCACGTACCTGCTCGAAGAGGGCGACAGCATCTATTATGACTCAATCGTACCCCACCATGTACATGCATACGAAGGACAAGCTGCAAAGATACTGGCCGTTATCTACACACCAATCTAACTTAGCTTGATTCATACTTATGCAATTATACGACAGAACACTCGGTCAGTGGTTAGAGCACTGGGCCGTAACAACTCCCGATAAAGAATACATAGTATACTCCGATCGCAACCTTCGTTTTACCTGGAAGCAATTTAACGAACGGGTTGACGATATGGCCAAAGGGCTCGTTACCATCGGAGTAGAGAGAGGTACGCATGTAGGAATCTGGGCAGCCAATGTTCCCGATTGGCTTACCTTATTATATGCATGTGCTAAGATCGGTGCAGTGTATGTAACCGTCAACACAAACTACAAACAGGCTGAGCTGGAGTATCTTTGTGAGAACTCGGATATGCACACGCTCTGCATCGTTAATGGCGAAAAGGACAGTGACTTTGTACAGATGACCTATACCATGCTGCCTGAACTTAAAACCTGCGAACGAGGACACTTGAAGAGCGAGCGCTTTCCACACATGAAAAATGTCATCTACGTAGGACAGGAGAAGCACCGCGGCATGTACAATACGTCGGAGATTCTACTGTTGGGCAATAACGTAGCAGACGATCACCTGAATAAATTGAAGAGCCAGGTCGACTGTCACGATGTGGTGAATATGCAATACACCTCGGGTACTACAGGTTTTCCAAAGGGAGTGATGCTGACGCATCACAACATCACCAACAACGGATTCTTGACTGGCGAGCACATGAAGTTCACCGCAGCCGATAAGCTCTGTTGCTGCGTTCCGCTATTCCACTGCTTCGGCGTGGTACTAGCCACCATGAACTGTCTTACACATGGTTGCACGCAGGTAATTGTCGAACGCTTCGATCCATTGGTGGTACTGGCTTCGATCCACAAAGAGCGTTGTACCGCTCTCTATGGAGTACCGACGATGTTCATTGCCGAACTCAACCATCCTATGTTCGAGCTCTTCGATATGTCGAGCCTACGCACGGGTATTATGGCAGGCTCATTGTGCCCGGTAGAGTTGATGAAGCAGGTCGAAGAGAAGATGTTCATGAAAGTAACCAGTGTTTACGGGCTTACCGAAGCCTCTCCCGGCATGACGGCTACGCGGCTGGAAGATTCGTTTGATGCCCGCTGCAATACCGTAGGATACGATTTTGAATTTACCGAAGTAAAGGTGATTGATCCTGAAACCGGACTCGAATGCCCCGTCGGCGTACAAGGTGAGATGTGTAACCGTGGCTATAACACCATGAAAGGGTACTATAAAAATCCGCAGGCAACAGCCGAGGTAATTGATCAAAACCAATTCCTCCATTCGGGCGATCTCGGTATTAAAGACGAAGACGGTAACTATCGCATTACCGGACGTATCAAAGACATGATCATCCGGGGAGGAGAGAACATCTACCCACGCGAAATAGAAGAGTTTTTATATAAGCTCGAAGGCGTAAAAGACGTACAGGTAGCAGGTATCCCCTCGCAGAAATACGGCGAAGCTGTAGGTGCCTTTATCATCTTGCACGAAGGAGCAGAAATGCACGAATCGGACGTACGCGACTTCTGCAAAGATAAGATCTCTCGCTATAAAATACCGAAATATGTATTCTTCGTTGACGAATTCCCCATGACGGGAAGCGGAAAGATACAAAAGTTCAAGCTAAAAGAGCTCGGATTAAAACTCTGCAAAGAGCAAGGAATCGAGATTATCTAACAGAAAAACCAAATGGTGACTATTGAATATACATCTATTCATTAGTCACCGTTTTTATATTTGCTGAGGCAAGGTAAAATAAAAGGTAGTTCCATGTCTCAGCTTCGAACGAACCCAAATGCGTCCCCCCATCTTCTCAACCAACAAACGGCAGATGGTTAAGCCCAGCCCGGTACCCTGTACAAAGTCATCGACCTTACCGAAGCGCTGAAAGATAGTAGAAGCTTTCTCGGGAGAAACACCTATACCGGTATCCTGCACGTAAAATTGAATCACATTATTCTTACTCTCAAAGCCAAAGCGTACAGTACCCTGAGGAGTGAACTTACAAGCATTGCTCAATAAATTATCCAATACCTGAGAAATTCGGTGCTTGTCGCCATAAACGATTAGCTCACGATCAACCGCATCGAGAATCAGGTTAACATCTTTTCGAAGAGTACAACGATGCTCCCAAAGCAACATTTCGCACACACTTATCAATGAAACCGGCTCAACAGCAAATTGGAGTACGCCAGCCTCCAACGCCGAAAGGTCAAGAATATCGTTGAACAAATTGAGCAGAATATCCGAGTTCTTCTCTACAATCTCTACGTATTGTTTCTTTACTGCCTCCTCTTTTGTCTCAATTGCCAAACGAGAAAAGCCGACAATGGAATTCAAAGGCGTACGAATCTCATGGCTCATATTGGCTAAGAACGCCGACTTTAGCCGATCAGACTCTTCTGCCTTCAAGCGAGCACTTATCAACTCCTGCTCTACCTTTCTTTGATTGGTTACATCGTGGCATATACAAAATAAATACTTTTCATCGAGAGGAAATATCTGATTCTCATAGTGTCGAAGCTCTCCACGAAACATCATTGAATGCCCGGCAATCGATTTGCGTCCGGTAGCAATCACTTTATCCATATTCTGACGCAGACTTCGATAAGCCGATTCGGGCAACAAATCTTCCACATTGGCATTGATTAGATTTTGAACCGTTGTGCCCTCTACATGGTTCGTCTCGGGCGATGAGATTAATTCTACAATCGTTCCATCGTGGTCTATAACAGTCAACATATCAGAGAATGCATCCAATATATGAGAACCATACTTATCACAAAAAATCTGTTTTTTATACAGCATAAGTTCCGAGGAGACCTCTTCCAGCTTTCTTTCGAGTGTGGCTACTAATTTCACTAGCTCTTCTTTTGTTTTTTGCTCGCAACTCTCCATTCGTAATTGTCTCTTTATTTTGTTGTATAATCTACATATATTGTTGCAAATATAAAATATTTTTTTGACCTATAGGGCTAATCGAGCAAGTTATTATCAGATAAAAAAGGAGGCAATAGCATCGATACTATTGCCTCCTTTTTTATCACAATTTGATTTGAAAAGCTGATTTCATCTATTACTTTACGGGATATACCAAATTAGCATCCGTCATCTGCTCCAATACTTCATGCAGATACTTGGCCGATTCCCACTTTGCCATGGGCAGATCATGCAACAAGTAGTTTCCACAATCCATCGGAGATGTTCCGGCTACTTCACCTTCAAATTCGGCTACAAAGCGGAAAGTTTCCTGCATCAGTTCTACAATATCTTTCGAGCTTAAGTCGCCTTTCATCAGCAAATAATTACCCGTGAGGCAACCCATAGGCCCCCAGTATACGATTTGGTCGGCCCATACGGGGTGATTGCGCAAATAAGTAGCAGCCAGATGTTCAATGGTATGCAACGCACCTTGTCCCAAAGCCGGTTCGCGGTTGGGTTCTTTCATGCGAATATCAAACGTAGTAACGGTTTCGCCTCCTACATTGTCTTTGCGCGATACGTAAATGCCGCGCAATAAATGAATATGATCAATGGTAAAACTTGGAATTGTCTTCATATAAATGATTGTGTATAATGAATATTATTTTTGTAACGAGGAGAGAAAAGCCCGCGTAACCTCGAACGAACGCTCAGCCATCGTGCCCCAGAAATCTTGATACTGCCGGCCGTGTTCTTTCACTCCCGGTGTATCACTGATAATGCGGAAACTCAAAAAAGGCATTCCTTGCAGATAGCACACCTGCGCAATGGCTCCCGACTCCATATCGACAGCCAAGCCGTTGGGGAATTGTGCCTTGATCCGATCAAGCTCTTCGCGTGCCGTGATAAATTGATCGCCTGTACAAATCAGCCCTTCGTGAATCGTTACCGGAGTTTGCAGCTTCAGAGCAGAAGCAAGCATCTGTTCATCGCCTTGAAACGAAGCAGGTAAGCCCTGCACCTGCCCGTAAGCATTGCCTTCGCCACACCACACATCGTGGTATACGACCTGACGGCCCACTACAACATCCATCACACTCAGAGAGGTATCAATACCACCCGCCACACCGGTGCTCACCACACAATCGGGGCGACAGCAACGAATCAGCTCCATGGCTCCAACAGCAGCATTCACCTTTCCAATACCCGACTGTACGAGTATCAGCGTATGACCGCCCATCCGGCCTTCTACCCAGCGGAAGCTCCCTTCCTGTTTATCTTCTTTACGGTCCAACAGCCCGATCAACTGTTCTTGTTCGGCGCTCATGGCGCTTATCACTCCAATTCTCATGTCTCTTTTTCTTTTGTAAAAGCAAAAGTACAATTTTTCGCTGATAAACACTATCTTTGCCCCACTAATTATAATAGAGATAGTTATGAATTTCATCAAAAGGCTTCTTCCGGACCTGCTTGCCATTCTGGCATTTGTAATCCTTTCTTTCGCCTATTTTTTCCCGGCCGATATCGAAGGTCGTATCCTTTTTCAACACGACACTGCTGCCGGAGCCGGAGCCGGACAAGAATCGGTGGCCTATCAAGAGCGTACCGGCGAGCGCACACGATGGACGAATGCCCTTTTTGGGGGTATGCCTACTTATCAGATGTCGCCTAGCTACGATTCGACCAAACCCTTACAGGTTGTACAAGATGCTTATCATTTATACCTGCCCAGCTACGTTAGTCTGGCATTTATGATGATGCTCGGTTTTTACATATTGCTGCGCGCCTTCGGACTGCCCGTCTGGTTATCGGCGTTGGGTGGTGTTATCTGGGCCTTTTCGTCCTATTTCTTCATCCTGATCGCAGCAGGCCATATCTGGAAATTCATCACACTGGCCTACATTCCCCCTACAATAGCCGGTATCGTATTGGTGTACAAAAGGAAATACCTGCTCGGAGCTATACTCACCGCGCTGTTCCTCGCCATGCAGATACAGTCGAACCACGTACAGATGTCGTATTACTTCCTATTCGTTATTCTTTTCATTGCCGGAGCCTTCTTTGAAGATGCCTGGCGCAAGAAAGAGTTGCCTGCCTTCTTTAAGGCCAGCGGTATTCTGGTGATTGCCGGACTGGTAGGCGTAGCCGTTAACATCTCGAACTTATACCATACCTACGAGTATAGCAAAGAAACCATGCGCGGCAAGAGCGAGCTGAAGTTCGAAGGAGCTGCGGCCGAACAAACAAGCAGCGGCCTGAACCGCGACTACATCACACAGTGGAGTTATGGCATTGGCGAAACCTTCAGCCTATTGGTTCCGAACGTAAAAGGAGGTGCTTCGATTCCGCTGTCGCAAAGCGAAAAGGCAATGGAAAAAGCCAATCCGATGTATGGCAGTCTTTATTCGCAGCTCACCCAATACTTCGGAGACCAACCGATGACTTCGGGTCCTGTATACGTAGGTGCATTCGTATTGATGCTCTTCCTATTGGGCTGTTTCATACTCAAAGGTCCGATGAAATGGGCTTTGGTAGGTGCCACCATCTTCTCCATCGTACTTGCCTGGGGCAAGAACTTCATGGGGCTTACCGACTTCTTCATCGACTACATTCCGATGTATAACAAGTTCCGAGCCGTATCCTCGATACTGGTGATAGCCGAATTCACGATTCCTCTGCTGGCGATGCTTACGCTCAAAGAGATTCTTTCGCACCCCGAACTGCTCAAAGAGAAACTAAAATACATCTACATCAGCTTCGGACTAACCGGTGGACTGGCCTTTCTCTTCGCCGTTGCCCCCCGCCTCTTCTTCTCGGCTTTCGTTCCGGCACAGGAGATGGCAGCCTTGCAAAACGGGTTGCCGGCCGATCAGCTGCCTGCCATCGTGGCAAACCTCGAAGAGATGCGTGTACACCTATTCACATCCGATGCCTGGCGCAGCTTCTTTATCGTAGCCATAGGTACGCTTATCTTATTGGCTTATAACGCCCGGAAAATCAACATCTCATGGACTGTGGGTGCTATCGCCGTGCTCTGCCTAGTCGATATGTGGAGCGTCAACAAGCGCTATCTGAACGACGAACAGTTCGTGCCTAAAACAGCACAAACCGACAGCTTCCGCAAAACAGCCGCCGACGAACAAATACTTCAAGACAAATCGCTCAATTACCGCGTGCTCAACTTCGCCAGTAACACATTCAACGAAAACAATACATCGTATTGGCACAAGAGCATTGGCGGCTACCACGCAGCCAAGTTGCAGCGTTATCAGGAGATGATTAACCACCATATATCGCCCGAGATGCAGGCCGCATACAAAGAGATAGCCACAGCCGGCGGGCAGATGGATAGCGTAGACGCCTCCAAATTCCGCGTGCTGAATATGCTGAATGCGAAATACTTCATTTTCCCAGCCGGACAACAAGGACAGACAGTACCAATCCTCAACCCCTATGCCTATGGCAACGCCTGGTTTGTGGACAAAGTAGCGTATGTGGCCAACGCCAATGAAGAGATTGATGCCGTAGGCCGTACCGATCTGCAAACAACCGCCATTGTCGACAACCGCTTCAAGGAACAACTCCAAGGGGTTACCCAAGGCTTCAAAGACTCGCTCTCTACTATCCGCTTAACGAGCTATGAGCCCAACGAACTGGTCTACGAAGCATCGACACCGCAAGCAGGTATTGTCGTCTTTTCGGAGATATACTACCCGGGCTGGCAAGCAACGATTGACGGACAACCCGCCGAGATAGCCCGTGCCGACTACATACTACGTGCCATGCAAGTGCCGGCAGGTAAGCACACCATCGTGATGCGCTTTGACCCCAAGAGCCTGCATGTGACCGAAAGCATTGCTTACGGAGCATTGGCACTGATTCTGATTGCTATTATAGCCTTGCTGTTTATCTACCGTAAAAGGTTGACTACAAGACAGATAGAAGATCAGAAATAACAGTAACTATTCTTACTCTGCTAAACTAGTATAGTTTACCATCAATACATGGGGATGTTGTTCGTTACAACATCCCCATGTATTGTAGTAGAACACCCCCATGTTTTTAAAAAGAAACATTCCTCTTCTCGTGGATAAGAAGAGGAATGCCAAAGAGTAAAAAGATAGAAGTATATGCTCCCTACTTTGCAATAAGAAACGATTCGGGATAAGCGCAGTTATACAACCGCTCCGTATTTCCCTTTTCACGAATCCAGGTATCAAACTCTCTCTTACCCTCTTTTAGTACAATGATCCGGCTGCCTGGGGTCTTATCTCCGTATGTATTACTACCGCCCGAAGCACGACCGTAAGCCAGCGCAACGCCGTAAAGGGTGGCGATGTAATCGTTCACGTGGTCGTGTCCTACAAAAGCACCCATTACATCTCCTCCTTGAAGCAGGTTGACGAACAAACCGCTGTTGACATTCGGAGCGCACTCCTTCTCATTGCGATCGCCATATCGTTTCGTTTCGAGCGACTCCCAGGCTTGTACATATTCGGGTAACGGAATGTGAAGAAAAGCGAGTGCAGGCAAGGGAGTGCCCGCATTGTTTTCGGTATAGCGACGGCTTTCGCGACGATACCAATCGACCTGCGACTGCTGCACCCATGCATACCCTTTAACTGCCTTCAAGGTAGAATAGGCTTGGCTATCGAAGCAATACAACAAAGCCGATGGCTGGGCTACGTCCGAGGTATTATAAATGGGAATAATGTGATTGCCTTCGCCATCAATACCCTGAGCCACGTTGCGCAGAATGCAGTAAGGCTGCTCACTGATCATCCGGACAATCTCTTTGCGCTTCACTGCGTGTTCATCATCGTGATTGCCCAACACTGCCGTCCAAGGAGTTTGCCGTGCAGAGAGTTCGCGGGCAATGTCAGTCCACGCACGCTCTACTTCGTCCGTAGTGGTATTGTCGCCGGTAAAAAC
>POVV01000578.1_pt1 | contig 21955 bp, 19 predicted proteins | sample 1560271 | NCBI WGS metagenome assembly POVV01 (sample SAMN08337232, study PRJNA429181) | Bioreactor metagenome, whole genome shotgun sequencing project. | biome: cows' rumen and soil; feature: anaerobic; isolation source: anaerobic chemostat enrichment culture, galacturonate as sole carbon... | reverse complement strand
CATCCAGCGCCGATAATAACATTATCGCCCAGCTCAACGCCGGTTTCGATCACCGCATTAGCACCAATTGAAACATTTTGTCCCAATTTAGCATCATCAGCAATCACAGCACTTGGCGCAATGCCTTGAGCTGGCTGAGGTGTTGAATCCAAAAGCTGAGCCATGCGCGCATAGCTAATATAAGGATCTTTCACGACTAGCGCGGGTAAATGCTGGCAGAAGGGAAGATTCTCTTCGGTTAGCACCACTGCACTAGCTTGACAGGCTAAAAGCTGTTCGTTGTAATGACTATTAGACAAAAAGGTAATTTGCCCTTTTCTTGCAGTACTCATAGAGGCAAGACTGGTGATGGCAATATTGCCATCACCGTGTACTTCTGCACCCAAATGTTCTGCTAAATCAGCTAAACGAATGGAGTGCATAACTTATTTAACCTGCGCCAGTACTTTTTCAGTAATGTTGTTTTCATCTGCAGCATAGAATGCGGCATCAGCTTTAATAACAACTGAATAACCTTCTTTGTCCGCTACAGTTTTCACTGCGGCCTGTACTTTAGCAACTAACTTATTCATCTCTTCAGCTTCGCGACGACGGCTGTCTTGAGTGAAAGCATTAGCTTTCTCTTGGAAAGCTTTAATTTCGCCTTCCAGCTTAGTACGGTCAGCAGCTTTCATTGAAGCACCGGTAGTTTGTAGCTTTTTCACTTTATCTTGAACTGATTTTTCGTCTTTCTGTAGAGCTGTAGCACGAGCTTTAAACTCAGTGTCCAGTTGCTTAGCGATAGTTTCACGCTCAGGCATTTTTTGCAGAATACTCATGACGTCAACAACGGCGACTTTATCAGCAGCCTGAACGCCCGCTGAAGCAACCATAGCTAAACCTAAACCTGCAGCACATAACCACTTTTTCAATTTGAACTCCTTACTATAATTGCTATTGAGTAAAACACTTTGTTTTTTCACTACTAACTCACAACAGTTACCAGGTTGTACCGATGTTAAACTGGAACTGCTCTGACTTATCACCTTCATACTTCTCTAACGGGTTAGCATAAGAGAATACCAATGGCCCCAGCGGAGACATCCACTGCAACGCAACACCGGCTGATGTACGAATATTGCTTGGATCACCATAGTCTGGCACACCATTAATATTCTGCCAGTTCGTATCCCAAACGGTACCTGCATCAAAGAACACTGATGTCCGTAAAGAATTGGCGTACTTATCATCAACAAATGGCGTAGGTAAAATCAACTCTGCGCTGGCAACGCCCATGGCATTACCACCGACGGCATCTGTCGATGGATTACATGAATTATTACCACAATCAGAGAAGTATACCGCTTTAGGTCCAATGTTATTGGAACGGAAACCACGTACTGTACCCGAGCCGCCGGCATAGAAGTTGTCATAGAACGGCATCTCTTTACCGCCTAAGCCATCGCCATAGCCTGCACGAACACGCCCCAACAATACCCAAGTTTCATCAGTATTTATCGGGTAATAGCTGGCACTATCAAATGTGATTTTATAATATTCGTTATCTGAACCAGGAACTGTCACTTTACCATTCAGGCCGGCACGAGAACCCGAGGTAGGGAAGTAACCTCTATTCAGACTATTATAGCTCCAGCCACCGGTCAGGAAGAAATCGTTAGCTTTATAATCACCACGATTGGCACTACCCGGGCTTTCGCCAACGGACTCAAGATAACGCCACATAGCAACCTGCGGACGCATATCAGAAAGGTCGTTGCTTACAAAGTCTAAACCAACCCGCAGCGAGTTATTTTCGTTGATTGGGAAGCCTAATGTTGAACCTAAACCGTAGCTGCTTTTACTATAGTCAGACAGGTCTGCATTATCAGCATTAAACTTATCGTAGAAAATTCGGCCGCTTAAACTCACACCATCGACGGTGAAGTATGGTTCGGTCATAGAGAGTTCAACATAGGTACGATAGTCATTCTTAGTACCGCTGATACCAACACTCTTACCGGTACCCATCCAGTTGTCCTGTTGCAGACCGACCTGGAAGCTGACGCCACTTTCTGTACCGTAACCGATACCAAAGTTAAAGGTACCGGTATTACGCTCTTTAACTTTGTAGACAACGTCGACCTGATCCGGCATGCCCGGAATACGTTCAGTCTCAACGTCTACTGTTTCAAAATAGCCTAAACGACTAAGGCGCTCTTTGCCTTTTTCAACTAAATCATTGCCCAGCCAAGAACCTTCCATCTGACGCATTTCACGACGAAGTACTGAGTCTTTACTGACATCATTACCCTCAAATCGAATGCGACGAACGTAGTAACGGTTACCTGAGTCCACGCTGATATGCAGCTTGACGGTCTGGTCTTGATCGTTAATTTCAGGCTGAGTGGCCACTCGCGGATAAGCATAGCCGTATTTACCTAACAGCTTTTTAATGCTGTCTTCAATACGCGTTACCTTACTGCCACTATATAGCTCACCCGGGGTTACTTTCGCCAGTTCTTCAATCTCGGCAGCACGGCCGGCTAAATTACCTTTGACCTCAACGCCTGAAATCTTATACTGCTGGCCTTCCGTCAGGTTGATCGTGATATAGATGCTTTTCTTATCTGGCGTCAGGCTCACGTTAGTAGAATCAATATTGAATCGGGCATAGCCTCGATCCAAATAGAAACTACGCAGAGCCTCAAGGTCTCCGGATAATTTCTGCTTTTGATAATTACGATCGCCCATAACGTTCCACCAAGGAACATCATCACGTAACTGGAAGCGGCTCACTAACTCTTCAGTAGAAAACGCATTGTTACCCACGATATTAATTTGCTGAATAGTGGCAGAAACGCCTTCAGCGAAAACTAATTTCAGGTCAACACGATTACGCGGAAGAGGTGTGACAACAGCTTTTACTGAGGCGCTATATTTACCAACGCTATAGTAAAAATCTTCTAAGCCTTTCTCCATAGAACTTAACGTCGTTCTATCAAGGGCTTCACCTACCCGAACGCCTGAAGACTCAAGGTTCTGTTTTAGCATCTCGTCCTTAACCGCTTTATTACCGGAAAAGGTGACGCTTGCTATAGTTGGTCTCTCTTTCACTTGAACAATAAGGGTATTTCCATCACGCATAACCCTTACATCTTCAAAGTTTCCAGAGGCGAATAAGGCGCGAATAGTATTGCCGATGTCACCATCGTCAATAGTATCACCAACACGGACAGGCATATTCAATAATGCAGCCCCTGTGGCAACGCGCTGTAATCCTTCGAATTGGATGTCTTTTACGACAAATCCATCGGCACCGTATGCGGTGGCGCTGCCAAACAGCAGCGACGCTAGAAGCAACTTTTTCATCGCCATCGTTGTAATCTGTTCTTCCTAACCTATTCTCTAGCCGTAAAAGCGTGAGAAATCATTGAAAAGTGCAAGTCCCATCAACAGTACCAATAAGATTGCCCCAAAGCGATAACTGTAGTCTTGAACTCTCTCAGAAACCGGCTTACCTGTTATTTTTTCTATCGCCAAGAACACAAGATGCCCCCCGTCTAATACAGGAAGAGGGAACAGATTGATTATGCCTAAGTTAACGCTAATTAGCGCTAAAAACATTAAGTAATAAACCAACCCATAACCAGCAGAAACACCAGCGCCTTGCGCGATTGATATCGGGCCACTCAGGTTATTTAACTTAACGTCACCCGTTACCAATTTGCCTAGCATTTTGACTGTTAATTTAGTCAATTGCCATGTTTTATCAGTTGCCTGATATATCGACTGAAACACACCATACTGACGATCTATTTTATACTCGTCAGATAGCGGAATGACCTTTGGAGATATTCCAGCAAAACCTTTTTGTGTTCCATCATTCAACACTTTCACATCGGGCGTCATAATCAAAGAGTGGGTAATTCCATTTCTCTCTATGACTAATTCTATTTGCTTACCCGGGCTATCATTAATTAGACGAACAAGATCGGCCCATTGTTGATAGTCTTTTCCGTTAACGCTAATTAATCGGTCCTGAGCCTGTAAGCCCGCTTTTTCTGCAGCAGAACCTTTTTGAACCACTTCAAGTATAGGCTCAATCTGTGGCAGTTTAGGAATAAAACCTAACGATCTTATAGGATCTTGTTTATCCGGCTCAAAGGACCAGTTAGTCAGATTAAGTATTTTAGTTTGAACAACTGAAGAACCAAATGGAGCAACGGTAACCTCCATTTCCTTCTCACCGATCTGCCCTACCATCGCTAAACGAACAGAATCCCAATCAGGCGTTTCGATACCGGCAATTGATTTTAGTTCCATTCCCGATGAAATATTGGCCTGTGCTGCAATCGACTGCGGCTCAACCTCTCCGACCACTGGCCGCAGGCTAGGAACACCAATGAGAAAAACCAACCAATAGGCAAATATAGCAAAAATAAAGTTAGCGATTGGCCCTGCAGCAATAATAGCAGCGCGCTGACATACCGTTTTATTATTAAACGCTTGATGGCTTTCTTGAGGATTCACTTCCTCAACGCGCTCATCCAGCATTTTTACATAACCGCCTAGCGGAATCATCGCGATAACATATTCAGTACCTTTTTTATCGGTACGCCGCCACAGCGCCTTGCCAAAACCAATGGAAAAACGAATAACCTTAACGCCACAGCGACGGGCGACCCAAAAATGGCCGAACTCATGTACGGTGACTAAAATCCCAAGGGCAACAATAAACGCTGCTACAGTTCCAAATATATTCATAGGCTATAGATGTTCCGGACTAACCTTTAAAAACGAGAAGAATCAAACAGGCAAACACGGGAACAGCGGCCGTTAAGCTGTCAATTCGGTCAAGGATACCACCATGACCGGGAATCAGATTACCACTATCTTTAATACCGGCTTCGCGTTTGAACATACTCTCGGTTAAATCACCCAGTACTGAAGCAATAACCGCAATCACAGAGCAGATCAGCAAGGTATTCAAAGAAATATTCAGTGGCGCATACAGGCTAAATAGCCAGGCTAATAATGCAGAGGTCACTAATCCACCGACCAGGCCTTCAAGCGTTTTCCCCGGAGAAACCTTCGGTGCCAGCTTATGCTTACCGAACATTTTACCAAAGGCATAAGCACCAGAATCGGCACCCCAAACTAAAAACATCACATAAAGCAGCCACCAGGCTCCAGTATAGCTATTTTGTTCAAAACCATATTGGCGCAGAGTAATCATTCCCCAAAAAAACGGAACAATAGTCAAAATGCCGAATAATAGACGCAGGATATAAGATTTATTCCATATCTGTGCCGATTTTGGATAAAACAGCACCATGATAAGTGCAAGTCCCCACCAGCCCAAAGAAGCTAATAAAAAGCCTTCCACCACCGGGTGGGCAAGTAAAGGTAAAGAGGATTGATAAGTGGGCCAGTATAAGGCCGCCAAACCGACACCGCAGAGAATAGCCAGAACACCACGTTGAGTTGGAGTACTAAGACCGGCAAATTGCCCCCATTCCCACGCAGCCAGCATGCTTACCGCAATAATCATAATTGCGAAAGGCAGAGGTGGCAGCATAAACAACGCAGCTATAACAATAGGTATAAGAATCAGAGCAGTAATGATGCGTGACTTCAACACGAGAGCCTCCTAAAGTTCTTTAATACTCGCGGGTTCAGTCCCACCAAAACGGCGTTCGCGTTGTGCAAATGCATTGAGCGCACCTTCAAAAACAAGTTCATCGAAATCAGGCCAAAGAACCTCAGTAAAATAGAGTTCTGCGTAGGCAATTTGCCACAGCAGAAAATTACTAATGCGGTGTTCACCGCCCGTCCTGATCACTAAATCTACCGGGGCTAAATCACAAAGGTTAATATATTGCCCTAACCTCTGCTCATCTATCATCTCAGACGTTATCACACCGTCTTTTACCTGCTGAGCGACCTGCTGAACGGCCTGAATAATATCCCAACGACCGCCATAATTTGCAGCAATATTTAACGTAAGGCCTGTATTTTTCTCGGTTAACACTTCCGCTCGGTTAATTCTGGCCTGTAATTTTTCACTAAAGCGTTGAGTATTACCAATAATCTTTAAGCGTACGTTATGTTTGTGCAAACTTTTTGCTTCTTTATCTAACGCTCTGATAAAAAGATCCATCAAAGCTGATACTTCCTGAGCGGGTCGATTCCAGTTTTCACTGCTGAAGGCATAAAGTGTTAGCGCTTCGATACCATTGTTGATGGCAAAACTAACAGCACGTCGAACAGCTTTTGCACCTTCCTGGTGTCCAAAAATCCTTAATTTGCCTAACTGTTTAGCCCAGCGACCATTGCCATCCATAATGATAGCCACATGGCGCGGTATTGACGTTTTGATGTTATTCACTTGCTGTTTCGCTGGCGACATAACCTATTAAGATTCCTCAGCTATAAATAAAAACCGCTGTTTTTCTCGCGTAAAAAAGCCGTGAACTCGCACGGCCTACTCAAATCAGCTCGTTAATACGCTGTCTACCGCCAATATCCATCGACCAGACGGCTTAATCGCGCAAACTATATCATTTAGCCGGTACTGTAACAAATTTGCCATAATTATTGTTTCTGAGTGGCGATAAGTTGTTCAGCATGGGATCTGGCCCATGCATCTATTATTAAGACTTCATCAATGCACTGAGGTTCAGTATGAACTAATTTGTCCATTACACGGCTATTTAATACTGCTATATCCATAAAGCCTATTTTATTTTGCAGGAATGCTTCCACGTTAACCTCATTTGCCGCATTTAACGCCGTTGTAGCGGCTTGTCCGGCATCACTTGCGGCTATGGCAAGCTTCAGGCAAGGATAACGCTCAAAATCAGGCTGTTCGAAAGTTAGCGCTCCGATACGGCAAAAATCTAAATGCTCAGCGCCTGATTTAACCCGGTGCGGATATGCCATTGCCTGAGCAATTGGCGTTCTCATATCTGGAGAACCCAACTGTGCAATCACGCTCCCATCATGATAACGCACCATAGAGTGGATCATTGACTGGGGATGTATTAAAACTTCCATCTGCTGTGGCGAAGCATTAAATAACCAACGGGCTTCAATATATTCAAGCCCTTTATTCATCATGGTTGCTGAATCAACGGAGATTTTACGCCCCATTGACCAGTTTGGATGAGCACAGGCCTGATCGGGCGTCACCGCCTTTAATTGTTCCACCTCAGTCGTACGGAAAGGACCGCCTGAACCCGTCAATATTATTCGGGAAATACCATTATCTTCTAATGATGCGTATCCCAGTTGGCGCTGCACAGACTCCGGCATACTCTGGTAAATCGCATTGTGTTCGCTATCAATCGGCAGCAGCTGTGTACCACTCTGCTTAACCGCATCCATAAATAACTTGCCACAGGTGACCAGAGACTCTTTATTTGCTAACAATACCTGTTTACCGGCACGAATAGCGGCAAGCGTAGGAGATAGCCCTACAGCGCCGACAATAGCAGCCATAACCTGATCAACTTCTGGTGCAGCGGCCAAATCACAGGCAGCCTGTACACCACAGAATACTTCTGTCGGCACGCCTTCTGACTGCAAAATTTGTCGCAGAGAGTTGGCCGATGCTTCATCGGCCATAGAGACAAACAGTGGCCTGAACTCTCGGCACTGTTGCGCCATAATTGCCACATTGCAGCCAGCAACCAGAGCATAGACGCTAAATAGCTCAGGATTTTCCCGAACTACGGCTAATGTGCTGTGGCCTATCGAACCGGTTGAACCAAGAATTGTTATTTTTTTCATTAGGTTAATCTTTGCGAATACTGAGAAATTCATTGATATTCTGACCGAAAATCATTGTGGTCAGAAAAATTTTGTCCATATTACTCTTTTCACAACAGAAAAATAACTCCCCTACCCTGAATCACTCAACTGACTTAGCTTTCTGGAACCTATCTTTTCTATAAAACATTAGCTTCTATACCCAAAATCATTCGAGTTGCAGATAGGCGGCAAGTGAGTGCATACCGATGAGCTTACTCAGGGACGTGATTCGGGCCAATGAACGCGGCCATCACCCCTACAACTTGAAAGATGGCGGGTATATATAGTAAAAAACCCGGAATAGTTACCTACCCGGGTCAGCATGACTAGAACAAAGTAGTCAGGATTAGAAATCCATCAGTTCAGCTTCTTTCTCAGCTAAAGCCGTGTCTACTTTTTTAATAAACATATCGGTCAGCTTCTGAATATCTTCCTGAGATTTACGATCGTCATCTTCGCTAATCTCTTTATCTTTCAGCAGAGCTTTAACTTTTTCATTGGCATCACGACGAACGTTACGTACTGAAATACGGCCGTTTTCAGCTTCTGCACGCACCACTTTAATTAAGTCTTTACGACGTTCTTCAGTCAGCGCTGGCAGCGGAACACGAATAACAGTCCCCGCAGATGAAGGATTTAACCCTAAGTCTGCAGACATAATCGCCTTCTCAACTGCCGGGCTAATGCTGCGGTCAAAAACGGTAATCGCCAGAGTACGAGAGTCTTCAGCAACGATACTGGCTAACTGGCGTAAAGGCGTAGCTGAACCATAATATTCAACCTGAATACCTTCAAGCAGGCTTGGATGTGCACGACCTGTACGAATTTTACTAATGTGTGTTTTAAACATCTCTACGCATTTTTCCATGCGTACCTGAGCATCTTGTCTGATTTCGTTAATCACGTTGCTAACCTTTAAAAACAAGTAATATGGAGGGTTACGCCATATTGCATAACCCGTCAAATTTAGCCCTGAGGAAAATTCTGACAGCAGAATTACCCGCAATAAACCTTTATCAGGCTATAAGGCCTCGATTATTCTGCCGGACGGGAAATTAAGGTCCCTTCGTTCTCGCCCATAACAACGCGGCGCAAAGCTCCCGGCTTATTCATATTGAATACACGGATCGGTAAGTTATGGTCACGGGCCAGGGTAAATGCCGCCAGATCCATCACTTTTAGTTCACGTTCTAATACATCTTGGTAGTCTAACGTTTCATACAGGGTCGCTTCAGGGTTCTTCACCGGATCATCAGAGAAAACGCCATCAACTTTAGTTGCTTTCAGTACCACATCGGCTTCGATCTCAATACCACGCAAACAGGCTGCAGAATCTGTAGTAAAGAACGGATTTCCTGTACCTGCTGAAAAAATCACAACACGCCCATGGCGTAATAAGCTAATGGCTTCCGCCCAGCTATAATCATCACATACGCCATTCAGTGGGATAGCTGACATCAGACGGGCGTTCACATAGGCACGATGTAGCGCATCACGCATAGCCAAACCGTTCATTACGGTAGCCAACATTCCCATGTGGTCGCCCACTACGCGGTTCATACCCGCTTTAGCCAGACCAGCACCCCGGAATAAATTGCCGCCGCCAATAACCACACCGACCTGAATTCCTAACTCAACCAATTCCTTAATTTCTTGCGCCATGCGGTCTAATACACTCGCATCGATGCCAAAACCTTCGGAGCCTTGTAAGGCTTCGCCACTCAATTTAAGCAGAATTCTTTGGTATACGGGTTTTGCGTTGGTTGCCATGGTATTGTTTCCTAATGGGCAGTCAATAAAGGGGGGTTTAGTTTAAAAAAACGGACCGATGTTAAGATCGATCCGCCTTCACATATTAAGCTAAGCTTATTTAGACATTGCAGCAACTTCAGCCGCGAAATCTACTTCAACTTTCTCAATACCTTCACCAACTTCGAAGCGGATGAATTCTGCAACGCCAGCTTTGTGTTCTTTCAGCAGGGCATCAACAGTTTTGCTTGGGTCCATAACGAAAGCCTGACCAGTCAGAGAGATCTCACCGGTGAACTTACGCATACGGCCTTCAACCATCTTCTCAGCGATTTCACGTGGCTTACCAGATTGCATAGCAATATCGATCTGGATTTGATGCTCACGAGCAACGACTTCCGCAGGAACGTCGCCTGGGTTGATAAAGTCAGGCTTGCTTGCAGCGATGTGCATAGCAATATGCTTAACCAGTTCATCATCAGCAGCGCCGGTTGCAGCAACCAGAACACCAATGCGAGCACCGTGCATATAGGCGCCTAACTTCTCGCCTTCTACGGTAGCAACACGACGAATATTAATATTCTCGCCGATTTTAGCTACCAGAGTAGTACGTTGTTCTTCAAATTTAGCCTGTAAAGCTTCGATGTCGCTAGTGCGGTCAGCCAATGCAGCTTCTGCAGCAACGTTAGCAAATGCCAGGAAGCCAGCATCTTTAGCAACGAAGTCAGTTTCACAGTTAACTTCCATGATGATGCCGAACTTACCGTCAGCAGCAATCTTAGTCAGGATAACGCCTTCAGCAGCAACACGGCCTGCTTTCTTAGCGGCTTTTGCCTGACCAGATTTACGCATATTGTCGATCGCTAATTCGATGTCGCCATCAGCCTCAACCAGCGCTTTTTTACATTCCATCATGCCAGCGGCAGTACGCTCGCGAAGTTCTTTTACCAGAGCAGCGGTAATCACAGCCATTCTCTTTATCCTCGGGTTATATTTCGTTGGATATAAGCAAAAAGGGAGCCTGTAAAGGCCCCCTAACCAACATATCTAATACCTGGTTAATAAGGGCTCTCAATGGAGCACACCTTATTACTCTGCTTCGATGAAGCTTTCTTCTACAGCCTGAACACCTTGGTCTGCACGACCTTCGTGAACAGTTGCAGCAACAGCACCAAGGTACAGTTGAATTGCACGGATAGCATCATCGTTACCTGGGATAACGTAGTTAACACCGTCCGGATCAGAGTTAGTATCAACGATAGCAAATACAGGGATACCCAAGTTGTTTGCTTCTTTAATAGCGATGTGCTCGTGATCTGCGTCGATGACAAATAACGCGTCAGGCAAGCCGCCCATGTCTTTGATACCACCCAGGCTATTCTCAAGCTTAGCCATTTCACGAGTACGCATCAGCGCTTCTTTCTTGGTCAGCTTTTCGAAAGTACCATCTTGAGCCTGGATTTCTAATTCTTTTAAACGCTTGATTGACTGGCGAACTGTTTTCCAGTTAGTCAACATACCACCTAACCAACGGTGATTTACGTAGAATTGATTACAGCCCTTTGCAGCTTCTTTCACTGGCTCGCATGCTGCGCGCTTAGTACCAACAAATAAGATTTTGCCTTTATGAGACGCGATCTTACCCAACTCAGCTAATGCTTCGTTGAACATAGGTACAGTTTTCTCAAGGTTGATGATGTGAACTTTGTTACGAGCGCCGAAGATGAAAGGTTTCATTTTCGGGTTCCAGTAACGGGTCTGGTGACCAAAGTGTACGCCAGCCTTAAGCATATCGCGCATTGAAACAGTTGCCATTATTACCTCTATGAGTAAAGTTCGGGGTTATGCCTCCACGTATCCCATAACGCCGACCCCTAAGTGCTAAGACATCAGGGCACCCCGCCGTATGTGTCGATACGTGTGTGTTATAACGTTGATTAATGTTAGGACAATCTTAATGCTTCTAACCCTTAAAGACTTAAGCTTTAGATAGCGGATTGTCGGCGCGCTTTATACCATAGAAACAGGGGTAAACGCCACTAATACTCGAATTTAAACGTAAAAAAATATACGCCATCAAGCGCTAATTGGCCCGATGGCGTAGGAGAACTTATTCAGACTAAATCACTTAAGGTTAAATTGCCTCAAGCTCAGTCGCGAAAAATTTTTCCGTTCTGATAAACCCATTTACCGTTAACCATAGTTCGAACCACTTGCCCAACCATCTCCATTCCAGTGAACGGACATGATTTGCCGCGAGTTAACATTGTGCTTGGGTCAACAATCCACTCTTTTTTCGGATCAATCAGTACTAAGTCAGCCAATCCCCCTTCGCTCAAATGCCCGCGATCCTGCCAGTTAAATGCTGCTGCCGGGCCGGCGGTCATTTTTTGAATCAGTTCTTGCAGGCTCCACTCACCGCTTTGACCAAATCGGCTATGTAACACGCTAAAAGCCGTTTCAAAACCGGCGAATCCACAAGGGGCCTCATTAAACTCACAGTCTTTTTCTTCGTAAGCATGGGGAGCATGGTCAGTGGCAATCGCGTCTAAAGTACCGTCTTTTAAGCCTTCTAATAACGCAACAATGTGTTCGTTTGTACGTAAAGGAGGATTCACTTTAAAAGCAGAATCAAAGGATTCGATGGTTTTGTCTACCAGACAGAGATGATGAGGCGTCACTTCCGCGGTGACTTTAATTCCTTTAGCTTTAGCGGCACGAATCAGTTCCACTGCACCTTTGCTGCTGACATGAGCGATATGAATATGGGCACCGGTCATTTCTGCCAGCATCAGTTCTCGGGCCACCGCAATATTTTCTGCCTCAGCCGGGCGCCCGCGTAAGCCTAATTTGGCCGAGACACATCCTTCATGCATAACGCCGTCTGCGACTAAGCAACAGTCTTCTGAGTGGGAAATCACGGGGATGTCGAACATGCTGGCATATTCCAGAGCAGCACGCATCAGACGGCCATCGCTAACATAATTACCATCGTCAGAAATCGCACGAATACCGGCCTGAGCCATATCACCAATTTCCGCCAGCTCTTTGCCTTCCAAACCTTTAGTGACAGCCCCGGTAATCTCAACCCGCACAACCGAATCCGTTTGTATTTTATGCTTCATACCGGCAACGATAATCGCCTGGTCAATGACAGGGCGCGTGTTGGCCATCGTCAGAATGGTCGTGAAACCGCCGGCCGCTGCTGATGCAGTACCGGTAAACAAATCTTCTTTAGCTTCTTGCCCCGGTTCACGTAAGTGGCAGTGAATATCAATAAATCCGGGACTCACAATTAAGCCATTTGCATCAACGATTTCATCAGCGTCTTCTGCCTTAAGTGATTTAGCGACGTTAACCACTTTGCCGTCAACTACCCGGATATCCATTACGTCATCTAAACCGTTAGCAGGATCGATAAGGTGCCCATTCTGAATTAACCACTGTGCCATTATGCTTGTTCCCCGTCAGCTAAAGTTAAAGTTAAAAGAGCCATACGAACTGCTACGCCGTTATTCACTTGTTCTTCAATGCCTGAATAGTGCCCATAGGCCACGTCAGGCGAAATTTCTAATCCGCGATTCATCGGACCCGGATGCATGACCAATACATTTTTCTTGGCCAGCTTTAAGCGTTCATCGTTAATACCAAAAATGCGTGCATATTCACGCGGTGTAGGAAACAGCCCTTTCTTCTGGCGTTCTAGCTGAATTCGTAACACGTTAACCACATCGGCATCAGCAATGGCATCTTCAACCCGATGATGAATAGTGACGCCAAGATCCAACATCTCTTTAGGTATCAGCGTTTTTGGCCCGCCAAGATGAACTTCGGCCCCCATTTTTAACAGACCCCAAATATTAGAGCGAGCCACCCGGCTATGAAGAATGTCACCTACGATGGCGACTTTTTTTCCGGCTATTTCGCCGTGATGCTGACGTATGGTTAATAAATCCAGTAACCCTTGAGTTGGATGTTCATGAGCGCCATCGCCCGCATTAATCACAACGGCTTTCACATAGCGAGTCGCATACTGAGCAGCCCCCTCCGCGCTATGGCGCATCACTATCGCATCGACCCCCATAGCTTGAACGGTGAGTAACGTATCTCTCAGGCTTTCACCCTTGGCTACGCTGGATGAAGACGCCGCAATATTAATGACGTCTGCACCTAAATATTTCCCTGCCAGCTCAAATGATGAACGCGTTCTGGTACTGTTCTCAAAGAAGACGTTAACGATTGCTTTTCCACGCAGCGTAGACAATTTTTTTATGTCTTGCTTAGTCACCTTTTTCATTTCTGCTGCGGTGTTCAATACGCGTTCGATGTCGGCGGGCACCATGTGTTCCAACCCTAAAATATGCTGGCCTCGCATTATATTTTTTGCTCCCAAGTTGAAATTTAGACCTAAAAAAAACCCCTAATCAAAAAACCTGTGGGTCTTATGATTAGGGGTTGATATCAACCTTGCTGACTATGTGAACTTTCATCCTTTTAACCTATTTTGTACTAAGGATTATCAGAAACGCCTTACTTTTAAAAGACTGTGTGCAAACCGGCTTAAGATATCAGATTTTATATACCAGTCAATAAATATTTTCAACCTATGGCAGCCGGCAGAAAGTTAAGCTAAGACCCTAAATACAATCTGCATGATAAATTTGGCACTCTTTTGCAGGACTGATACCATATTTGCATTATAAATTGATTATCATTGTCAGTTAGCTCAGCCCGGTCGCTTTATATTTCGTACTTTTGCGCTGACTTCCAATCATTAATGGACACTCTTGTTATGGCTATATCAATCAAAACTCCCGAAGATATTGAAAAAATGCGCGTTGCCGGCCGTCTGGCTGCTGAAGTACTGGAAATGATCGAGCCTCATGTCAAACCCGGCGTAACTACCGGTGAATTAGACCGTCTTTGTCACGACCATATCACTAACGTTCAGCATGCGATTTCAGCCTGCCTCGGCTACCATGGCTTCCCTAAATCAGTGTGTATTTCGGTTAATGAAGTCATCTGCCACGGTATTCCGAGCGATGATAAAAAGCTGAAAGACGGCGATATCGTTAATATTGACGTTACCGTGATTAAAGACGGGTTCCACGGTGATACCTCTAAAATGTTTATCGTAGGTAAGCCAACAATTCTTGGTGAGCGCCTGTGTCACGTTACTCAGGAAAGCCTCTACTTATCGCTAAAAATGATTAAGCCGGGAATTCGTTTGCGTACTCTGGGTAAGGCTATTCAACAATATGTTGAAGCCCAAGGCTTCTCGGTTGTCCGCGAATATTGCGGTCATGGTATTGGTGAAGGCTTTCATGAAGAACCTCAAGTATTACATTATGATGCTGATGATGGCGGTGTTGTTCTCCAAAAAGGGATGACTTTCACCGTAGAGCCGATGGTCAACGCTGGTGATTACCGTATTCGCACCATGAAAGACGGCTGGACGGTAAAAACTAAAGACCGCAGCCTGTCTGCCCAGTACGAACATACTATCGTTGTCACCGACAATGGATGTGAGATCCTGACTCTGCGCAAAGACGACACTATTGACGCGATTATTACTCACGACATGTAATTGATAACCCCCAGACAAAAATGGCTAACCGAATTCGGTTAGCCATTTTTATTTCTACTCATTTTAATTTCTCTTCTGATCGGTTTTGGTCTGGCGAATTAGCTGATTTAACGGTAGCTTAAACAGTGCCCACTTATCAAAGCTAAAAGGCAACCGTCACTATGTCTGAACTTATTCTGCCGAGAAAACCCTGCGACCCCTCTTGTTTTAGTAACAGCGAACTTAATTTGCCTCAGCTAAAGCAGGCACTGGATGATTTTCAGCAGTGGCTCAAACTGGCTTTCGAAGCGGGCGCTGAGGTAAGTGAACTGATTCAGGCTCGTTCTGACTATATAGACCACTTGCTTCAGCGACTTTGGCTATTTCATGGCTTTATTAAGCCCACGCCCAAAGGCCTGGCCAACAGTAGCGGATTATCCTTGATCGCCGTTGGCGGCTATGGCCGGGCAGAGCTCCACCCGTTATCTGATATTGATATTCTCGTCCTTAGTCAGCAACCGCTGACAGAACCACAGGCTGAAAGCGTCAGTAAAATCATTACCCTGCTTTGGGATCTCAAGCTTGAGGTCGGGCACAGCGTAAGAACGCTGGAGCAATGTCTGGAAGAAGCGGTTGCCGATTTGACGGTTGCGACTAACTTAATAGAATCCCGCCTGATTTGTGGAGATGTCGCGCTATTTCTCGCGTTGCAAAAACATATATTTAGTCAGGACATATGGCCATCAGATATTTTCTTCCATGCAAAATGCCAGGAGCAGGAAGAGCGCCACCAGCGTTATCACGCGACCAGTTACAATCTGGAACCTGATATAAAAGCCAGCCCGGGCGGTTTGAGAGATATTCATACTTTACTTTGGGTTGCTCGTCGCCACTTTGGCTCTACTTCGCTCAAAGAGATGGCCAGTTTTGGCTTCCTGACCTCAGCAGAGTGTGCCGAACTGGAAGAGTGCCAGGACTTTTTGTGGCGTATCCGCTTTGCTCTTCACCTGATATTAAGCCGTTATGACAACCGACTATTATTCGATCGCCAACTCAACGTAGCAGAACTATTAGGCTATCAGGGTGAAGGTAATCATCCGGTAGAACGCATGATGAAGGATTATTATCGGGTGACTCGCCGGGTGAGTGAACTCAACCATATGCTACTCCAACTGTTCGATGAGGCTATTCTGGCGCTGGATCATTCTGATAAGCCTCAGGTCCTTGATGAGCGTTTTCAACTTCGCGGCCAGCTTATTGATTTACGCGATCCTAATTTGTTTATTGAACAGCCTGAAACGATAATCGGCCTGTTCTATCGTCTGGTCATTCATCCTGAAATCAAAGGCATTTATTCAACAACCCTGCGCCACCTGCGCTATGCCCGCCGTCACTTAACCCAGCCGCTATGTGATCTGCCCAAAGCCCGAGATCTGTTTATGGCTATTCTCAGACACCCGGGTGCGGTTAAGCGAGCCATTGTTCCGATGCATCGTCATAGTGTATTAGCCGCCTATATGCCTCAATGGGGCAATATTGTCGGCCAGATGCAGTTTGACCTGTTCCATGTGTATACCGTGGATGAACATACTATCCGGGTACTGATGAAATTAGAGAGCTTTGCCGATGAAGCAACCCGGCAATCTCACCCGCTTTGCGTCGAACTCTATCCTCGCCTGCAAAAGCAATCCCTTCTGTTAATGGCGGCGCTATTTCACGATATAGCCAAAGGCCGCGGCGGCGATCATTCAACGCTGGGAGCTGAAGACGCCAAGACATTCGCCGAATTACATGAACTGAATTCAAATGAAGCCGAGTTAGTAAGCTGGTTGGTCAGGCAGCATTTATTAATGTCAGTTACAGCCCAGCGCAGAGATATTCAGGACCCTCAAGTTATTCAACAGTTCGCCAGCGAAGTTCAGACAGAAACCCGATTACACTATTTAATCTGCCTGACCGTGGCTGATATCTGCGCCACCAACGAACCGTTATGGAACAGCTGGAAACAGAGCCTGCTGCGTGAACTCTACTTTGCCACGGAGAAACAGTTACGCCGGGGAATGCAGTACCGCCCGGATCTCAGGGAACGAGTTCGACATCACCGGGCTCAGGCACTGGCATTACTGCGCAGAGAAAATATTAACGAAGAAGCATTGCACGCAATATGGAGCCGCTGCCGGGCAGACTATTTCTTACGCCATACCCCGAATCAACTGGCCTGGCATGCACGTCATTTGGTTAATCATCCCAAAGGTCAGCCGCTGGTATTAATCAGTGCCCTACCCAACCGGGGAGGAACGGAGATTTTTATCTACAGCCAGGACCGCCCCTATCTGTTTGCGGCCACGGTCGGTGAGTTAGATCGGCGTAATCTCAGCGTTCATGATGCTCAAATTTTCACTAATCGTGACGATATGGCAATGGATAGCTTTATCGTCCTGGATCCTAACGGAAAACCATTAACACCAGACCGCCATCCGGCGATTAAAGAGGGCATTGAACGGGCATTAACTCAACCGGTTTATGAACGTCCGCGTCCGAGGGTCGCCTCATCGAAACTGCGTCACTTTAACGTACCGACCCATGTGAACTTCTTATCAGGGCATAGTGAACGGCGAACCTATATGGAACTGGTGGCATTGGATCAACCGGGGCTATTAGCCCGCGTCGGAGAAGTGTTTGCCGACCTTGGTTTATCGCTTCACAGCGCCCGAATCTCAACCATTGGCGAGCGGGTAGAAGATTTATTCATTCTCACTAATAGCGATCGAGTGGCACTATCTTCTGAAATATGTGAAGAATTGAAACAAAGGTTGACAGAAACCCTTAATCCAAAGGATAAATATGGCGCTAATACAAAGTAGCAATATTCCCTTAATACCAAATCAGGAAAAAAGATGCAGCAGTTACAAACCGTTATTGAGTCCGCCTTTGAGCGTCGCGCCGACATTACACCGGCAAATGCAGATACTGTCATCCGTGAAGCCGTTAAGCTTACGCTGGCTAAGCTGGACAGTGGAGAACTTCGGGTAGCCGAAAAAATTAACGGTGAGTGGATTACACATCAGTGGTTAAAAAAAGCCGTTCTGCTTTCATTCCGCATTAATGACAATGTTGTGATGGACGGAGCAGAAAGCCGCTATTTCGATAAAGTACCTATGAAATTCGCTGATTATGATGCAGCGCGTTTTCAACGCGAGGGCTTCCGGGTTGTGCCACCAGCCAGCGTACGCCAAGGTGCATTTATCGCACGTAATACCGTGTTAATGCCTTCTTATGTCAATATCGGCGCTTATGTTGATGAAGGCACCATGGTTGATACATGGGCTACCGTTGGCTCTTGTGCTCAAATCGGTAAAAACGTACACCTTTCTGGCGGCGTTGGTATCGGTGGTGTGTTAGAACCGCTTCAAGCAAACCCGACAATCATTGAAGACAACTGCTTTATCGGCGCCCGTTCAGAAGTAGTTGAAGGTGTTATTGTTGAAGAAGGTTCAGTGATCTCTATGGGAGTCTATCTTGGACAAAGCACCCGTATTTACGATCGTGAAACAGGTGAAGTTCACTACGGCCGCGTACCTGCCGGTTCTGTGGTTGTTTCAGGCAATTTGCCGTCTAAAGATGGAAAATACAGCCTGTACTGCGCAGTGATTGTGAAAAAAGTCGATGCGAAAACTCTGGGCAAAGTGGGTATTAACGAACTCCTGCGCACCATTGACTAATCGCTCAAAAACGCTACAGCGCGGGTTAAAGGCCCGCGTTCTTTTATCTCTTGATAAGCTTATTTACAGATACCGCCCGAAATATTGGTTAACCGCATCGGGGTTAAATTTATCTTCGCCCCGCCAGTAAGTCACATAAGTCCAATCATGCTTCCCTCTGCTGGGCCGCTCGTAAGAAGCAGGTTGTAGTACACCAATACAGGCAAGGATCTCGATCAACACCTTCCGCTCATCTTTTGTTGACTTAATCACCGTCGCTAAATTCTTCTCCAACATACTGGGATAATCATCAGGCTTACTCGCGGCGATCGTCGCCAGTATTGCATTTAAGATAGACACATCGTCCGCTGAAGGTTGCGGAATATCAGCCAACCTGAGTTGCTGTAAATCAAACAAGGTATAATCCAGTGCACCATGCCTTACACCACCCCATTTAATTCGTTCAAAATTCAGTACGTTCAGATCGATATCATGATAATTTTCACGTCCAATAATGCCGTATTTGAGATCTCTGCATACTCCACAGGTATAACTGGTATGGGTAATATTTCCGGCCAGATCGTAAGATTGACCGCTTAAAACCGGGGTATAAACATGTGGTGTCAGTTGCTTTGCGATAAAATAAGAGGCTAAGCCGGATCGCAGATCTAAACGCCGGCTTGAAAGGCTACTGAGAAAGGCTTTTGCCACCAGATCAACAGTAATATCAGATAACATTGCGATAATATCGTGCAAACAACGGTCGTGAGTTATCGTCAAAGGATCAAACATCAGCCCTTTTTCTTTAGCATATTGAAAATCATCGCGGGTTATTGTTCTTTGACTATTATCTATCCAACCGTTTTTCCAATAGGTGCTAAATAAAATTTTTTTAGCTCTTTTATCCATGATTTGGTGCCACACTCCGCTGTTTCTGATATTGGTTTTAGACAATAAAAAATCACAATGTCAGTAATACCATTTCCTGACAACGTCTTCACCATAGAGCTCATTAAGCATTTCTTCTGCCCACCTCTCGGCATCTCTTTCAAGACTAATATCAGCAAAAAGTTGAGACTGACAAAAAACTAAACACCCTTTTAAATAGTCATCAACACAGTGAAACATCTTCGTCAGATAGGGTTTTGAGTCATGATCAAAATAGTAAATTTCTTTGGTTTCACTATGAAAGCAAAACATATTTCCGTTTCCAAGATAATCACTGAATGTGACCATAAAGGGCAACGCGGCTAAATCCTGCTCACTAAAGTCAGGACCATATTCAGCCATCGCTCCCCAGGTATCCTTTAACCACCCCATCTCATCAAAACTCTGCAGTTGTTCACCGATATCAGCAATGCCAAAGGTCTGATAAAACAGCTTCAGGTTGAGCGGAAGCGCAGTTCCTAATCGTTGTTCAAGGCTTTCAATCTCGCGCTCAGTTTTCACTTCCGGCAGTGAACATTCCCAGTTTTCGGCAACAGAGAGCAAAATGGCTCGCACCCGAGTTTCCCATCCGCGTTCACCAATATGGGTAAAGGGAATAGTGATATCCGACTTCTTTTCGATATTTATCATTATATTTTTAACCGGTCGCCGTGGGTAAAATCACTCTAAAAAATAATCCCAGCAATCAATTAGCTTTGGGCTTTCCGGCAATGTCAAATCTGCTGGCAGCGTTAGCCTAAACTCATGTTTAAAGTACGATGCCAAGTCATAACCGTAATAAATGATATCAGTCTGATAAACTGAAAATACCGGGTTACCGTCTTCATTAGGCATCGAAGGAATATAGCGATGAGAATAGATAGGAATTAACTTAGGCCACTGTCGGTAATGATATTCAGCAATCTCTTGCTGCTGTTGCAAATCATCCGGCTTATTCCCCCACTCAGATGGCCAGAAGCCATTGTTATCGATATCAAAGAACATACCTTCCAGCGGCCAGTTTATCCGGTCCCGGATCTCCATTTCTTTCACCGTTGAGCTTAAACCCGCTCTCCAGTTAATAAATTTGCCGGAAACGGGTAATGCCGTTTGCAAAAATAACATCAGGTCTGGTGGAAACTGAATATCGAAATCATGATGAATAATAGTCACTTCTTCATCAGATAACCCTTTAATGAATTTAATCCCTTGTTTTTCTAGTAGATTAATCAGTATTCTTGCCGTTTTTTTATTCATGCCTGTTTCGAGAGCCCCCGATGCAATTGCCCTTCTCGATCGACATGGAAACGGGTATCGTCTATTTTTAAGCTGTCGGAATATTCCTTATCCAGCCACTTCATCGCCGCTCGTATAATCTCCGCCACCTGTTTCGGCATCAGAGCATTAAGCTGAAAATGAGTTTGTCTCATCGGTTCTGGAGCAGTAATAATTTCACCATAGAAAAACCATGGATTATGGTATTGATAGTGAACGGTAATCCATGGTTTTGCCTTATGGCCGGCAATCCATACCCGTAAAAAAAGAAAGTCTCCGTTAGCCGCATCATCATCCCATACCACCCGCCAGAAGAAATCAATGTTATCCACATGGATTTTACGCAGCTTATTTTTCATCCTTGCCTCCCGTTAGTCACAATCAAAATATAATCGATATTTACCGCAGTGCAGACACTGAAATAGATATCCCTGACAAGAACCGTTGTTACGTAGGTATTTGGGTAGGTCCTCCTTACCCGCATGAAGCGCTTCACAATCCCGATCCAGGTCGACAAAAAACTCGAGTTTATCCTTGATTTCATCCCAACCGACATAGCCAACAAATGCACATAAATCACCACAATGAGAGAGCCAGACCTCCTGTTGCCACCCTCGGTAGCCGGGCGTCCTTAAAACTAACTCATCAATCGCCTGCCGATCAAAATGGATAGAATCCGGCTGTTGAGGGTTAGCTGAAATACCTTCAATGCCACAATAGTCCTGAAACTCACCGTTAAATTTTTCTGCCGCCTGTCCGCCGGCAATACACCATGGACAAAGGAACTCAACCTCGTTTGACGAGTAAAAGGGGTTGGTATAGTAGACAGAGGTTTGTTGCTTACAACAATCGCAGGTAATAGGCGTACTGATTGTAAAAGCACCGGTCTCAATAGGATTCGGATGGTATTTGAAATAGGGTAACTGCTTATTATCAATCATCCTTG
>POVV01000577.1_pt1 | contig 21988 bp, 13 predicted proteins | sample 1560271 | NCBI WGS metagenome assembly POVV01 (sample SAMN08337232, study PRJNA429181) | Bioreactor metagenome, whole genome shotgun sequencing project. | biome: cows' rumen and soil; feature: anaerobic; isolation source: anaerobic chemostat enrichment culture, galacturonate as sole carbon... | reverse complement strand
TTATACTTCCAGTGAGCGGCAATACCGTATTCTGCGGTACGGTGCATATCGTAAGTACGGATCTGGATCTCAAAGGGCTGCCCATTGTTTCCGATCAGAGTGGTATGAAGAGACTGGTACATGTTGGGCTTCGGCATTGCTATATAATCTTTGAAACGGCCGGGAATGGGCTTATACATCTCATGGATCACCCCTAGGGCGGCGTAGCAGTCCTTTACGCTGTCAACGATAATACGCACCGCAAACAGATCATAAATCTGGTCCAGAGTCTTGTTTTGGTTCACCATCTTTTTATAGATACTGAAAAAATGCTTCACACGGCCATCTACCCTGGCTTCGATCCCGCCGGTCCGTAAATGTTCCTGTACCTCATCTACAATGCTCTTTACAAAGGTTTCCCTGGCATCCTTTTTTAAAGATATTTTCTCCGCCAGCTCGTAATATATTTCCGGCTGCAGATATCTTAAAGACAGATCGTCAAGCTCGATCTTTATCTTGGAAATACCAAGGCGGTGGGCAATGGGAGCATAGATTTCCATGGTCTCCTTTGCCTTTTCCTTCTGTTTTTCCGGTCTCATGTACTGCAGCGTCCGCATGTTGTGGAGGCGGTCTGCCAATTTGATAATAATGACGCGGATATCCTTTGCCATGGCTAAGAACATCTTCCTTAAGTTCTCAGCCTGGATCTCCATCTTATCCATGGACCAGGATATCTGGGTCAGTTTGGTGACGCCGTCCACCAAAAGGGCTACCTCTTCCCCGAATTCCGCCTTCAGCTCATCTAAGGACATGATCGTGTCCTCGACCACATCATGAAGGATCCCGGCGGCAATGGTCTCTTTATCCATCTCTAAATCAGCCAGAATAATGGCAACACAAAGAGGGTGAATGATATACGGTTCACCCGATTTACGCATTTGGTCCTTATGGGCATTATCCGCAATATGATATGCCTTTTCTATCATGGTGATATCATCGGAAGGGTGATATCTCCTTATACTGCGGACCAGTTCTTCATAAAGTACGTCCGGGCTGGTAAAATCAGCCGGAGCTTCCAGGTCCACATCCACCTTCCGCTTTTCCGGACGTTCCATTTCCAAAGCCGCCAAATTATTCTTTTCCATCATTGGATTATCTGCCATATGCCGTCACCCTTTTGTTGCATTCCTGGTTTTCACCTATTTTTAAACGTAGTTATCATTCATTATAATTATTATTGTCGAAAAATGCAAATATTTTTTCTTTCTGTCTATTTTCAAGGAAAGCTCCTTCCAGTGCATACCGGTTCATCTGTCTTAGATCCGCATCCGTAAATCCCATATATTTCTTAATGAGCTCCGCTTCCTTTTCCAGTGTGGTATCCGAAACAGTCATGTTATCCGTATTGTAGGTGACCCGGATTCCCCTGTCATAAAAGGCTTTTAACGGATGCTCCTCTATGGAGGGAACGGCCCTTGTCTGAAGGTTGCTGATCACACACATCTCTAAGGTAATCTTTTCCTTTTTTAAGAGGTCCATACATACCTCTGACTTGATTGCAGCACATCCATGTCCGATTCTTTTTGCTCCGTAATGGACCGCTTTTGTGATATTTTCATAATCTCCGCACTCCCCTGCGTGTATGGTAAAGGGTATGCTGTTCCGGTCCGCCTCTTTAAATAAGGGTTCAAAATGTCCCATGGGGATCAGCCCTTCCGGCCCTGCAAGATCCGCCCCAACAACGCCCTTTCCAAGGTAAGCCTTTGCAATTTCAAAGGTTTCCTTATTTTCCCGGTCAGGTCCGTTAACCATGGCGCAAAGCAAGATCCCCGCCTTCATAGGGGAGTTGGCTGTTCCCTTATTTATTCCTCTGATTACTGCTTCTACTGCCCTTTCCATGGTCAGTCCTTTTCTCATATGAAGCTGGGGTGCAAACCGGATCTCGCTGAGAATAAGGCCCTGGGAGGCCAGCCGTTCCGTTAAATGAAATGCTGCCAGCTCCAGTGCTTCTTCCGTCTGAAGCAGCTGTCCCGGCAGGTCAAAGCACTTTAGATAATCCACAAGGCTCTCACAGTTTTCTCCTGCTACGAGGCTTTCTCTTCCGCCCTGTCCTTCAAAATCATATCCGATCTGCTCTGCAAGCTGCCTTACCGTTTCAATGGCTAAGGAGCCGTCCAAATGCAGATGGAGGTCTGTTTCCAGTATTTTCATAACGATTCCTCCTTTATTCTATAAAAATATCTTATCATATTATAGGAAAAGTAACAAATATTTCGTGATTTGCTCCTCCTTAATGCTGTATTGGGGATCAGCGGGATGGTTATATCTGGAGGGGAAGCTTTTTTGAACAGATCATTTTATTATCCTGCTCTAAATGAAGAGCTTTCATGAAATAAAAAACGTGCCCCATAGAAGAAGGGCACGTAAACCATACGTTGAAAGAGGGAGCACGAGGTCAGCCATCATAGTATCATATGCGGTTCCATGGAATTTCCCCTTTTGAAGCCGCACTGCTTAAACAATGACACAACCACCTCAAAGGATTGCATGCTGTATTCATATGCCGCAATTTTATCTACCCCATCACCGGCTTCATCCAGATCGTAGGGATTTCGAAATGCCGCCATGACCATCGGTATCTTTAATTTTTCCAGTTCTTTTGCAAGGGAACTCTGACCACGGTTTAGATGTCCATTGTAGGTGCCAAGTACAAGATTGGTATATCCCTTATCTTTTACCTTATCAAGTATTTCGTTTATTTCCCTTGAATCCGGATCTATGGAAAAAGAATACACATCTCCTCCAAACCTTTCCTGCATATATGCAGCAAACAGCAGATCCTCCATCACACGGCTGGAGGCCAAAGTGGAACGATAGGCAAAACAGCTTAAAAACACAGGATTTTCTCCCAGCAGATGGACATATCCCTTTTCCCGGTTCGTAAACCGTATGCTGTCACGAAACAGTGATTTTACAAACTCTCCCGGTTCCTTAAAGGATTTCTTTCCCGCAACTGCATTGGGCCCCGCATATCTTTTTTTGTATGCAAGGATCCGCTCCACTGCATCGTCTATCCGGGATATTGGAATCTCGCCGGATTCCACTGCCTGCTCTATTTCTTTAGCAGCTTCCGCTGCAAGGCCTGCCGTATGGGAAATGAATACAAGATCCACTCCTGCCGTAATGGCCTTTCTAGCTCCGTAAGCAGTGCCAAAATATTCTTTAATGGCATTCATTTCCAGGCAATCGGAAATCACCAGCCCTTTAAATCCCAGCCTGTTTCTTAAGATTCCCTGGATCATGGTTTCCGACATGGTTACCGGTAAATTTTTCTTTTCAATTCTTGGAAACAGAATGTGTGCAAGGGTTACGGCTGTGGCTCCCCGCAGGAAGGCTTCTTTAAACGGAATCACTTCCTCCTGCTCCAGCTCTTCATAGGATTTCCGGATACTGGGCAGGGAAAGATGAGAATCCACTGCCGTATCGCCATGACCTGGAAAATGCTTCACCGAACACATGATTCCGGAATCTAAATATCCTTTCACCATTGCACAGCCAAATTCGGCTACCACGGCCTTATCCGGTCCAAAGCTTCGCACACCGATCACCGGATTATCCGGATTGTTATTAATATCGAGAACCGGAGCCAGATTGAAATTGATTCCCAGTTCTCTTAATTCCTGCCCCGTAAGAAGTGCCGCCTCATATGCATTCTCCTTATCTCCGGTCTGTGTGAGAGCCATAGCTCCCGGTATGCTGACCGAACCTTCGGGAAGTCTTCTTACAACTCCCCCCTCCTGGTCGATGGTGATAAAAGCATATTCTCCGGTTTCTTCCTTTACCAGCCTTTGAATGGAATCACATAGTTTCTTCAGCTGGTTCCTGCTTTCTATGTTATGGGAAAATAAGATAACGTTCCCAACTTTATACTCTCTTATCAGACGTATCATGTCTTCACTTAATTCCCTGGCCGGAAAACCGGCCACGATCATTTGTCCGATCTTTTGTTTTAATGTCATATCCTCCATACTCCAGTCACCCTTTCATTCATAAAGATGATATGCTTTTTTGCGCTCTGAAAACGCTTTTGCCTCCCTCTCAAATCCGGCCAGCAATTCATCTTTTGAGGCTGTTTTCTTTGTCAGCTGATCTGATCCGAACAAAAGATCTTCCATTCGCCTGGTGCTTCCCTCATAAGGATCCAGAAAAGCAAAGCGGTCTTCATAAATGGTCTTTATTGCTTCAAGAAGCTCCAGTCCGCAGATCGCAGACCGGAAGGCCCTGCTGTCCGTAACATGAATATGGATTCCTTCGCAGGTTTCTCCCTTAAATTTTGAAAAACAGGGTGTAAAATAAGCCGGGGAAAACAACACGCCTGGAAGTCTTTTTTCCGTCATATGCTTTACAAGCTTACCTGCATCTACAAATGGCGCACCGATTATTTCAAAAGGTGCCGTAGTCCCCCTTCCTTCTGATATATTTGTTCCTTCAAAAAGGCAGGTTCCCGCATATACCAGGGCAGTCTCATATCTTGGAATTCCCGAGCTTGGCATCACCCACACGTGACCGGTTTCCGGCTGCATGGTATGCCGGTTCCAGCCCTCACAGGGAATTACCGTCAGCCTGCAGCCAAGGTTTTTCTCCTCATTTACCATAAGGGCCAGTTCACCCACCGTAAGCCCATAGCGCATACACAGAGGATAGGCCCCTACAAAGCTTTCAAATCCAGGTTTTAAGCAGTTTCCCTCCGCCAGATCCCCCAGAGGATTATAGCGGTCCAGTATAATAAACTCTTTTTCATATCTGGCGCACTCTTCCAACGCATAGATCATCGTTGATATAAAAGTGTAATATCTGACTCCAAGATCCTGAATATCATATACTAGGGCATCCACCTGATCTAACATTTCCCAGGTCAGCCTCTTTGAATTTCTCCGGTACAGACTATATACCGGCAATCCGGTATTCGTGTCTATGTAGTCCTCAACATCACCGCCTGCCCCCACGTTACCCCTGACTCCGTGCTCCGGTCCAAACAGGGCTGTCAGCCGGTATTTTTTATGAAGTATGTCGATGGTAGAATTCAAATGCCTGTCAACGCCTGAAATAGAAGTGATCAGACCCAGACGTTTCCCGTCAAAGACCTTATGCCAACGGTCCACACAATCGATCCCATTTTTCACCATAATGACCCTCTTTATAATTCTGATAAAAGGGCTGTTTTTCAGCCCATCATCCGATGATTGAAAGCGGCTTTACAACTCCGATAATACAACCTTCTTTTGTTCCTGATCCACATCATATGCCTCTGCGTACCTGGTTCTTGCCAGACAGCCGTTTACCCTCATGAGATGCTCATAATACTCTTTATAGGGAAAGGATGGACTGTGCACGGCAAACCAATGGGTGTCAATGGCTTTTTTCCATAGTTCAAATCCCTCTTTTGATACTTCCAGATAAATATATTTTTCAAAGCCAGCCGAATCTTCCCAGTTTTCCGCATAGTAAGGTCCTTTTGCAAAATGAGCGCTGTTTTCCCTTTGAAGTCCGGAAAGTCCTGCGAAAAACTGAGCATCCTTGACGATCCTTTGGGTTGTTTCATGATCTTTGTGCATGCTGTTCTTCCAATGGGTCAGCAATGCAGCGGGCCGGTATTGCCGGATCATATCACAAAGCCGAAACCTTACCTCCTCATTGTCTGGTAATTCTCCATCTTTGTAAGGGAATACCACTGCCTCCCCTCCCAGCATTCCGGCAAAGGAAACGGCTTCCTTTTCTTTTTGTATCCTGTATTCTTCCACAGACCTATCAGGCGGATTCCCTCTTTCCCCGCCGGTCATTGCTACGGTAACGATCCGGTAACCCTTAAGTGCCATAGTAGCCAGAAATCCGCCGCTTGTCAGCTCTGCATCTCCCACATGGCCTCCTATCGCCATGATGCACTTTCTTTCTCCATTCATACGTCTTTCCATTCCTTCCTCATATCCGCCCAGGTCCTCACGATCCGGAAACCTGCGGCTTCATAAATATTTCTTGCCGGATTATTTTCTCCTGTAAAAAGGCTCATAAAATCTGCACCCTTTTCCTTCAGGCTTATGCATAACCTGCAAAACAGGATTGTTGATATCCTTTTTCCCCGGTAATCGGGATCCACGCCGATTCCGCAAAAGTATCCTCTCCCGCTCTTTTCTACATCCAGCGGTCCTGTAAAGCCGATCACTTTGCCATTGTGTGCTGCGATCAGAATAGGGCGGCTGTTTTCTCCCTTTGCCGTCTCTCCCAGAATGTCTCTTTCCCACAAAGGATTCTGGAACTTATGTATCATTTCTTCCATGCCGTAATGCCTGGCAGAATTATAAATTTCTATCGTAATATCCTCTTTTTCCAACTTTTCTTTGATGTCTGCCGCAAAATCAGGCTCAGAATAATCATGAAGGTCTAAATAATAGCTGTTCTGCATGGCATAATCCCGGTACCTGCAATTTTTGAAGAAAAGATAGGCATTGCTTCCTACATCCACTCCCGGAGCATTGGGATGATCTGCCGCCTTTTTCCCGGGAATCTGCCAGGGAAAGGTCATGGGATTAAAAAACACAATTTCTATCCTTGAAACTCCGCTTTCCTTCCGTAGTCTTTCTTCCAGACAGGCAAGCATTGCTTTTCCGATTCCCTGTCTCTGCATTTCCTTTTTTACAACAATCATGGAAAGATAGGCTCTGCTCTCGCCGCTTAAAAAGCAGCCGGTCGCAAATCCCCAGCCATGTTCCTCCAGAATGGTGATTTTGTGCACCTCTTCTGCCTGGTCTTCCATAAAAAACCTGCAAAAGTCACTCTGGTTTTCAAAGGGCCGGAACAATACCTCTTTTGCCCGGACCGCATCTTCAAACAATTCATAGGCGGTTCCTGCATTCTCTTTGTTCAGATCCAAAAATATCATAAAAGTCACTCCTTATGGTTGAAAAACTGAGGCAGATATTCTTTATGTGCTTCCAGCAGCTCGGAAAGCACGGCCTTTGCTTCTTTCTGGGATCCCACCAGGGGATTGATCATAAGTGCCAGCAGGGCCTTCTGCGGGCTTCCGGTTATGGCCGCCCGGCACCCGGCTATTTCAAATGATTTGATCTGCTGCAATAGACCGTTGACCGTCCATGGCAGTTCCAAACCATTTACCGGAACCGGTCCATCCTTTGTGATCCTGCAGCTTACTTCCACGATCTCATGATTCCTGAAATTTTTTATGGCGCCTCTGTTTACGGTGTTTACCACCTGAATATCTCCCTTGTCATTATAAATGGAATGGATCAGATTACATGCCGAATCACTGTAATAAGCACCGCCCCGCTGGGAAAGCAATTCCGGTTTTTCATCCAATCCAGGGTCTTTGTAAAGCTCAAACAGCTTTTTTTCCACCTGTTCCACAAGCTCTGCTCTGGTCTCATGTTTTTCATATTTTTCCAGGGCTTCTTCCAGATATTCTTTTGCCATATAATAATATCTGTGATAGGAGCATGGCAGCACTCCAAGCTCTTTTACAAAATCTTTGTCCCAGCTGACTGCCTTTATATTCTTCACAACGCCGCCTTCCCCCCAATGGCTGACCACGTCTTTCGTTATGTCCTTTCCATCTGCTTCCACTCTGGTGACGTAAACCATATGATTCAGACCGCCCATGGTGACGTTCACCTCTTCCATAGGCCTGCCAAGCTGATCTGCCACCGCTTTATGCATGCCGTAAGGTACGTTGCACAGTCCGATGAACTTCCGGAAGCTGCTGTAACGGTTCACTCCCTCCATGACCATGCCCACCGGATTGGTAAAGTTGATCAGCCATGCTTCCGGGCACAGTTCCTCCATGTCTTTACAGATATCCAAAATAACCGGTATGGTTCTCATTCCTTTGAACAGACCGCCTGCACCGTTAGTTTCCTGGCCGAGGAGCCCGTGCTTTAGAGGGATCCTTTCGTCTTTCACTCTGGCCTGCAGCTGTCCCACCCGCAGCTGGGTTATGACAAAATCAGCTCCGGAAAGAGCCTCTCTCCGGTCCAGGGTTGTATGGATTTTCATTGGAACTCCTGCTTTTTTTACCATACGCTTTGCAAATTCAGCTACAATCTGTAATTTTCCCTCACCCTCAGGGATATCCACCAGCCATAGCTCCTTCACAGGCAGGGTTTTATACCTTTTTAAAAATCCATCCACCAGCTCCGGTGTGTAACTGGACCCTCCTCCGATTGCCACGATTTTCACACCTTTTTTCATGACCAAACGCCTCCTTCTCCGCTTTGCAGCAATAAATACAGGGCCCCCATTCTCCCTGCCATATTTCCCTGTTCACAGGCCTCGATGGCCGTATATGGTTCCAGGTGGGGATACAGGGCATATACCGCTTCCTTCATATCCCTGATAAATATCTTATTTTCACTGATTCCCCCACCGATCAGCAGTATTTCAGGATCTACCGTAACAGCAAAGTTGCCGATCACCATTGCACCCTTATAAAGCCATTCCTGGTATATCCGGTCAATGTCCGGCTGGTCCAGATGGTTGAATATATACGCACCATCCACCTCCCTGCCAAGGATCTCCGATACCTTTCTGACCAGAAGAGAGGTCGCTCCTGCTCCTTCAGCCGCCGGCTTGCCGTCAACATCCCGCAGGCCGACTCTGGTAAATCCCACCTCCCCGGATTTAAAGTGGCTGCCCCGGTATAATTCCCGGTTTATGATGATGGCGCCGCCAATCCCGGTTCCAAAGGTGACCATGCAGATATCCCTAAAACCCCTTCCCGCTCCCCGTACCATTTCTCCCAGTGCGGCACAATTGCTGTCATTTTCAAGTACAACGGGGATCGGATAGTTCCTGTTTATCTCTTCTTTTAAATGATACGCCTTAAAATTAGCCCCAACACTGAAATCCGTATTTTCTCCTGTTACCGGATGGATAAAACCGGCCATGCAGATTGCAATGCCGCTTACCTGATCCACATAGGTCTCCACGATCCCCATGAACTGCCGGAGAAACTTGGCCGGCAGTTTTTCCGTTGGTGTGCTTCCTTCATGAAGAACCCGGTATTCCGGATCCATAAGGCTGTACTTTATGTAAGTACCTCCTATATCAATTGCCAGGTATTGTTTCATATCCGTTCCTTTCCGCTGTCTCCCGTAATATGATCCTGACGGCTCCCTGGGCAGCTTCTCCTCTCATCTTCATGATTTCCAGCTGGGTAAATCGTTCTTTCGCCTTTTCATAGAACATGTGGTATATCTGGTTGTTTTTTATTAATACACTTCCGCTTACAACCAGGGAGACCGGAGACTTAAAATGAGTCAGTACGGCTCCTGCCAGCTCCGCCAGTTCTTCCCCGCAATGATCCAAAATCCCGGCGGAAGCCGGATCTTTTTCCCTGATTCCTTCTTCCAGAAGGGGAGCCAGGGCGGCGATCTCTTTTTTGCTTCTCCCAGGCTGATACAGCCAGGTGATAAGATCCTCCACGGAATCCACCTTTAGATAGCGGAATGTTTTTTCCTTCAATACGGTCTGCCCTTGTCTCCCATCCGATGACCTCACCACTGCTTTTAAAATATCCCTTCCGATGGCATAGGCACTTCCGGCATCATCAATGATATGGCCGTAGCCGCCGGCCCGGAACTTAGCTCCGGACTCATTGATCCCGTAACAGATCGAACCGGTCCCGGCAATGAGTATGACACCGGCTGGTTCTTCCAGCGCCCCTGCCAGGGCAGTTTCATGGTCTCCCACCAGCTTTATCACTCCCTGCATCCCCTGCTCTTTTAAATTCCGGGTCAGCAATGCCGCCGTATCCCGGTTGCTGATTCCGGCGGCGCCAATGCAGATCCCACTGCAGTCGCTCATATTCATACCTGACGTTTCCAGTTCTCTCTTTAAATCAGTCAACGTATGTACTGCCGCTTCCCGGGACTGTCCATTGATGTTTAAAGGCCCTAAACGGAACTTTTTCACCAGATCACCATGAAGTCCGGCTACCATTACAGTGGTGGCTGTCCCGCCCCCATCCATTCCTATTACAAACGGTCCGTTCAATTGATTACCCCCTTTTTCCTTTCGTTATCCCTTCACCGCACCCACCGTTACTCCTTCCAGAAAATATTTCTGCAAGGTAAAGAACAGGATAAACATAGGCAATGCCGAAATCGTTGCCCCTGCCATCATGGGTGAAAAATAAGTAGTATTTGCAAAACTGAAGTTTTTAAGTCCCACCTGAATGGTCTGCATCTGCTCATTGTTGCATATCAGAAACGGCCAGAAAAAGGTATTCCAGCTGCCCATAAAGGTCATGATCGCCATAACGGATAAAATTGTTTTTGAAATAGGTATGACTATTTTTATCAGGATCTGAAACTGATTGCAGCCTTCTGTTCTTGCCGCTTCCAGAATAGAAGTGGGTAGGGAAGAAAAGAACTGTTTCGCCATAAATACATTGTAGAAGGTGACCAGAGACGGCACGATCAATGCGGTATAAGTATCTGTCAGCTTCAGCACATTGGCTACCAATATGTACAATGGAACCTGCGTGACCTGATAGGGAACCATCATCGCAAACAACAGCAGGAAAAATAATATCTTACTTCCCGGAAACCTTACTTTTGCAAATGCATATCCGGCCATTCCGGCAAAGACCACATTGCTTAATGTGACAACGCCCGCAACGATCATAGAATTTACGATCCATCGGAACGAGCTTTTGCTGAATCCAAAAAAGAATTTATAGGAATCCAATGTTACATATTTAGGGAACAGTGTATAACTGGCTGCCCCGATCTCATTTGGCGGTCCAAAGGATGAGATGACCATGTAATAAATTGGAAACAGAGTCAATACTGCCAAGAAGAGCAGAATGGCTGACATTGCCCCGTTTCTTAACACTTGTTTATATTTTTGATCGACCCCATATTGCCTGAATAAACCCATACCAGCCCTCCTTCCTAGTACTCAACATCAGCAGCCATTACCTTAAACTGGAAGATTGCAAAGACCGCAATGATTCCTGCCAATAATAATGCCTGTGCACATGCTTCCCCATAATTAAAATATTTGAAAGCATTGTTAAATATCAACAGTCCTACCATAGTCGTGGCATGATCCGGTCCGCCACCTGTCATTAAATACGCCGTCTGAAATGCCTGAAACGCATTGATCACTCCGGTGATAGTCAGAAAAACAGTGGTCGGTTTGACCATAGGCCATACTACGTATTTGATTCTCTGCAAAAAGGTTGCTCCGTCAATATTGGCAACCTCATAATAAGTAGGATCTATCCCAAGCAATGCAGCCACATAAATAATGACAGTAGAACCAAGGCCTGAGAATATTGTCATGATGATCAGTGACAGCATGGCCGTCTGAGAGCTGCCCAGCCAGTTCTGGTTCTGGATCCCAAATGCCCGGATCACCGAATTTAACAGGCCGCTTGGCAGAGGATCAAATATCCATTTCCATACAAAGGAGAGAGCTACTCCCGATGCAATCCCGGGCAGATAAAATACTGCTTTAAAAAATGACTGGCTTCTTTTCTTAAAGGGAACCAACAGAATGGAGATGATAAATGCCACCAGGATGGAGATGGGCACCGTTACGGCCGTATACACGGCAGTGTTCCAGATGGATTTAAAGAAAAGTCCGTTTTTTAATGTGTTACTGTAATTGGTCAATCCCACAAACTCTGTTTTTAGGGGCTTATAGGATTGAAAGCTTACAATTGCCGCCTGTACAACTGGATATAATGTGAAGATAATAAATGACACAATGGGCACGAATATGAAAACATACCCCCATTTGGCATCATTGTTTAACCGCTTTCTTTTCTTTGCTGTCTGCATACTCCTTCCCCTCTCCCTTTTTTCTAAAAAGCATAATGATCCCGCAGATAAGAAATGGGCATTGGCACCTGTTACGATTACCAATGCCCGAAAAATCATGATTTCCTATGGATCTCATTTCCCATTAATCCATAACACAGCCTTCCTCACCAAACGTCTCTACTGCAGCCTTTTTAATGGCTTCGTGCATCTCCTCCGGGGTGATTTCTCCTGCTAACAACCCCTGGAATTTTGGCAAAATAACCTCTTCCTCAATCTTTATCGCCTTTGCCCCTAAATCAGCCGGGATGTCAGGTCTGGCTTCCGCAACTTGGGTGGCAAGATTTTTAACTGCTTTTGTATTATTCTCATTTTTCCCTTCCATCGGAGGAAGGGAGGCAAATGCTTCTTCTCCGGATTTACATACGGGGCTGATATAAAGTTCCTGACAGGTTTCTGCCGCTCTTTTTCCGCTCGCCAGGAAATAGGCGACCTTTGCCACGTTCTTTAAATGATCCGGGCTTGGTTCATCCTTTCCGCGGAAGCACACATATCCATCTACCGCTCCCTGTGCCTGCTGATTATTTCCCTGGAATGTAGGCACCGGCAGTACGATGTACTCCACCTCCTGGCTTCCTTCTACTGCACTTCCGTCATTTGCAGCCAGCTTTTTATTATTATCGGTTGCAGACTTTTCAAAAACCGACAGTCCCTTGCCGGTGATCATGGTCTGCCCGGTCAGGAACATGTTCCATCGTTTTCCCGCATCCACGGAGCTTAATTCTTTCGGCATGGAACCATCGTCGATTAAGGCTCTGATGTCTTTTAAAAATGGAACCATATGACTGCTCGTATATGTATATTTCAAATCCTTGTCAAAGGCGGCAGGCATACCTGCATTTTTTACAAAGATCGAAAAATAATCCTTTGCAGCTACGCCTGAACAGGCAAAAACAAAGCCGTACCGGGAATAACTGTCTCCGTTCTTTACAACTCCTTTTTTGATGGCTTCCCGAAATTCTTCATAGGTCCAGCCATTATTCTGTACTCTCTCCCAGTCGATCCCTGCTTCCTCCAGCATGGCCTTATTTCCGCCGATTGCCTGTACCTCCACATAGGCGGGGAATCCATAAAGCCCGTCGCCGTTTTTGAAATAGTTGATAATATCTGCGTTGTAATCTTCTATCATTTCCTTATCCGCATATTGGGAAATGTCTACCAGCATTTCCGTATCCAGATATTTCGTGACCCCGTTAGAGCCGATGAAGGCAATATCTGGCGGAGAGCCTGCATTTACCTGAACATCCAGTTTTTCCGTAATGTCTTCCCAGCTTGCCGTTGTGATCTGCAGCTCCAAATCGGGATTGGCTTCGTTAAATTCCTTTGCATATTCCATCAGTTTATCCTGATAGGATGCAGAAACAGGCGGAAGCAATGCCTTAACAATGTCTTTTCCATTGCTTTGCTGCGCCGCAGTGCCCTTTGCGGAAGTTCCGCAGCCCGCCACTGTACCAGCGATCATGACTGCTGCCAACAGTACGGTTAGTTTTCTTTTTTTCATGTTTTCTCCTCCATTATTTTTATATCTGCTCTATGGCGTAACGCACATGTTTATGTGCCTTTGCCAACTTCTCCCTCGCCTTTATGGGAATGCGATCCCTGCCCCAAATGCCATCATTTCCTAATAACTGTTTACATTATATATTCATGAATTCTTTTTGTCAAAGAATTCCAATTATTACGAAATATTATTTCACACATTGAAATAATACATCAAATTTCACCATCATTTTCGACATTTTATCTTAAATTTTTCTACAATTTTTCATTTTATTTACGCGTTTTTATCATTGCATAATTAAAAAACATCTTTTTCCATCACCTTCCATCGTTTCATAAAAAGAAGCAGGTCAGATCGTCTGTAAATATAAGACATTTCTGACCTGCAAGAGCAATAAATTCTGTGGTCAAGCTTTGTACTATCTGATTTGCACTACTCCATCCACGATCCACTCTCCATTTGCGTTTACAGCGTAACCGTCTGTGGTAGTGGTATTCTTAAGCATAGCGCCATATTTGTATTGCGCTGCCAGAATATCCGGATTGAAGTAGTAACATTTTCCGTTAATCCATCTCCAGCCCGTAACCATAGCGCCGAATGTGCCATCATGATTTTCGCTCATGAAGTACCAGCTTCCATCTGCCTCCAGATACCAGCCTGAAATCATATACCCTTCTGTGTCAAAGCGGTACCACGACACCTGGCCATTATAGGAACACTGATACCATTCATTTGCCGCATATGTTCCATCTTTCTTAAGAGCCTGCCAGCCTCTGGCATTCTGTTTCCATTCTACATTGGAATTAAATACAAGGGACTTTGTAGCCGTGCCGTAATCTCTATCTCTGTCCGAGTCACTGGGACGCTCTGGCTTTACAGGGTTTTCCGGATTTTCAGGATTCTCAGGATTCTCAGGATTCTCAGGGTTTTCCGGATTTTCAGGTTCTTCCGCAAGTTTCACATCGTCTCTGTCACGAATTCGTATACGAGACACAGAATCCTCAGAGTCGCCTATGACAGTTCTGGATGAAAGTCCTACTGCCGACATATATGCACCGATTTTCAAATCCTTTATCACCTTATCCTTCGTAATATAACCATCAATAAATATTCTTGCCGGTTTCCCTGACTGATCCTGCAGCATAATCGTTTCTACCAGGTTATTCGGCGCATCAATGGAAATGACCTTGCCGCTTACCATAACTAAACTGCCGAGGTTTTTGCCCTCATAAGCTTCTTTCGTAGTTTCTTTAACAGGCTCTGGAAGTTCCGTTATATTCGGATCGATTACCATAATCTTTTCTACTGCCAGCTGCCTCTCTCCCTGATAAGAAGAAGTTTTTCCAAATACCCTGATGGTCTGGCCTGCTCTGATATCTCCGGATACAGGGAAAAGATTAATTCCGCCAGTATGATCCTGCACATAGATACTATCGAAGAAAGCAGTCTCTTTATCATAACCAGAAGCGTTAGATGTAGCTATGCCTTCGATAATAAACCGCTCGCCCTCACCGGCCGCCTGCACTTCCTTAATAGGCGTAATCTGCAATTGGTTCGTCTTCTCCAATAGATTTGCCATAATCTGGTAGTTGCTGTAATCATTGGTGGCCGCACTGTCAAATGTCAGCTGGAAATCACTCATAGTCGAACATCCTGATAAATATAGTGTAGATGCTTCGACATCGCTAAAATAAAGCTCCTGAGTAGCTGCCAATACAAAACGTCCATCTAATTTCGCCAATGCGTCTCCTGATAATCCTACGCCGTCTTTATCCAGGCTCTTCGTATCTGCCGGTGCGTATACCAGAGGTGCTGCTCCTGAAGGAAGCATGGCGCTGTCACGGACTGGATTTCCACTGTCATCAACTGCATAAATGTCCGCATTGCCATATGTGTTGAATTTAAGGCCTGCATCCACTCCGGTCATAAATGGATTCAGCTGATTATAATCGGTGCTTAAGATACCAATCACTCTGCCGTCATTACTGCTGTCGCTCTGTAACTCATCATCTGCAAAACGGAATGAACTTCCGAGAGCTTCTAAGATCTTGTTCTGCTGAGCCGACATATGATCCTCTGCCTTGGACGGATCACCTTTGAAACCATCATATGCCTCATAGGTATCGCTCCAGGCGCAGACCATAATTGTCTTGCCGCCCTTTTTAGCAAAAGCTCTGATGGCATCAAGTTCTCCCTCTGTGTAGTTCTTATAATCCTCCCGCAGCTTCGTACCATCGCGTCTGGAAGGCGCATTTAACAAGATTCCAACATATTTGTCGTCCTTTAAAGCGGCGATCAGTTCCTCGCCCGTGTAAAGAGTTACCATCCTGATATTGTAATCTCCTGCTAAAGCAGTGAAATTCCCCATACTGTCCTTATAGTTTCCATTCACATATTCATTATAGTGACTGGCATCTATCCCAAAATATTTCATCTTAGAACTGTCACGTACATCTATTTCCAGTGTAAAGCTGAATATCTTACGATCTCCTTCCAGTTCCATTTGGGCAGTAACTTCAATTTCATTTACGCCTACCTTATCAAGTATAAACGCTTTGTTAGCTGTGTAAGTTCCTAATGACTTTAAACTCACATTCAGATCTTCACTTTCAAGCACCTTATCACCTGTTTTGAATGTCAGCTTGGTAAGTGTGGCATCTGATTCTTCATTATTGAAAGCTGTGACTGTAAACTTCACCGGTTCGCCTGTCACTGGTACGTCTGTATCACAAGTAAAGGAAGATATGCCTGCTTTAGCAGCGGAACCATACCACACGGGAGCCGTTACGGCGATATTTTTATCCGCCTGAGTAACACGTATGTAATAATATCCTTTCTTCGCCGGAAGCTCAAAGGTGAACTCTCCGCTATTTCCAGCGCCTTCCTTTTTTCCTGCTATTGCGCCGCCATTTGTCACTACTTCTACACTTTTAATGATATCTGACGGATCCGGGTCATCTACGCTTACGGAAATATTCAGTGTTTTCACATCATCTGATACATCCAGGATACTTCCCATAAGCTGATCATTTAACGTATACATGATATTTAAGTTTTTATCTTCTGTCGCGTATACATGCATGTCTTTCAGCGCACTTAAAATCCCTGTCTCAGATAAATCATCTGTGATGACAACTGTCCTGGCCGTATTTGCATTGCCCCAACGCCCTTTATGATTATCCTGATTATTGGAAGGCGCTAAATGCCAGCCCTTATCCAGTGCTTTCGTATATTCATTGTAGCTTGGGAAATATCCGCCTGAACCGATGGAGCCTTCGCCATTGCCTACTTCTACTAAGACCATTTTGGCATCTCTTGCCGGTGTATAGTATGCAAAATCTGAAAATGTACCAAATGTCTTGCCCGGGTGGTTGAACTGTGAAAGATTCGCCAACGGGTCTGAATCAGCAGTCAGAATGTCATAGTACGCCTTTAAACCTGCATCATTTTTCTTGTCATTGAGCGTGGTATTGTTGCGGCTTACCAGTCCTGCTGAGCCAAATGTATTGATGTGACCAGGACCGCCGGACCAGGTCATCTCAAAACCGGATAACGCCTTTCTGGTATTGGTTTCATTAAACATTCTCGTCTGCTCCCTGTATTCCTCCCATATCGCCCTGCTCTCAGATGTCATAAGAGACGGGTCATTGAGTGCCTCTTTCGGACTGGGCGCATCTTTTGTATCAAAATAGTTGGAATGATCTGTAAAGGATATAAATTGTACATTGTCTTCTTCCGGTATATTGGCAAGATAATTAAGACCATCTTTGACAGATCCGGAGCCATCCGAATAGTTCGTATGACCATGAAGCTGTCCGAAATATGCGGTGAAGGAAGACTTGCCTATTGTAAATTTCCAATTCTCAGTAAAAGACACTTTATCTTCCCGAACAACCGTCACCTGCGCGTTATAAGTGCCATCTTCCAGCACCTTGGGCGAAAAAGCATATATTGTGCCGTCAGCGGCTGTCTCTTTGAGATTCATAGACTGGTTTGTATAAATAGCAGTGCCATCCGCCTTACTGAGAGTGAGACTTACCGATGGGTTATTTCCGCTATTCGCCAGCTTGATAGAAATCTCAGGCGCTTTCACGTCTCCTGTCGCCTTATTTCTCTCAGGAGTAACTGCCAGTACCTGCGGTTTGTCATTGATAGCGATCGCAACGATTCCACTTTCTGTTTCGAGACCGGTTTTATCTATCGCTTTGAATTTTATGTATAGGGCCTGCTGCCCTTTCGCAAAATTTTCTGCCGGAATAACAGCCTCATAGTTGTTCGTATCCTGATTAAATGTCATGGACATTGACTTGTCTTGCATAGCCTCTGAGGACCCGAAAAGAACCTCCACACTCGCAACGCCCACGTTATCCCTGACCTGGACGGAAATGGGATATTCCTGATCCGGTCTTGCATCAATATAGGTACCTAAGGTAATAACCGGTGGTTTGATATCATTTTTCACGTAATAGACAGGAAAACCATTTTTCTCTTCCGTGCCGGTGTATAGCTGAATCGTCTGATTATATCTGCCTATCATGGCAGTTAAATCCACGGTCTCCCCTTCTTCAACGCCTTCCGGATATGGCGCTGCCTGATAAATGTCAATTGTGCCGGTTGCATCGGTTACAGGTGTACTGCCTGATGTATTAAGCTTGCCCAGCTTGACATCCTCTATCAGAACAACTCTGTTAATAAGTCCGCTTTTCTCTATATCAGCGGTGCCAGCCATGGCTTTTATCTGACTGACGGTATACTTCACAGGCGGTATCGTCGCCTCATCCTGCTTAACAGCGATTTTTGCTTTATCTTTCGTGGATGTTATCTGGGGCATACCATAGCGGATCTGGAAATCTCCCGTGATCTCCAGGATATCACCAATCCTGGCATCATCCGGCGCTGCTCCATAGATATAAATGCTGTACTGACTTCCATCGATCTCGGACTGGAGCACCGGATTTCCATATGTAGTGGCCAGATATGACAGTTCCCCTGTAACAGTCACATCTTTTGTGTTCTGTCCCAATGCCAGCACATCTTTAATTGACATCACTTTGCCGGCTTCACGGATTGTATAGGAAAACTCAGCTATTTCACTGTCCTCCAGCCCTTCCTTAACTGCGCGCACGTAGTATGTAACCGGTTCGTCAATCAACAGCTTGTCAGCGTTTGAATATATGATCCATTCATCGGCAGCACTAGACTCCGTATTGTACTCTATCACAGCATCTGATGTTGCCGTAGAGAATGTGAGCTGCGTTCCTTTCAGTACCGGTCCGGCAGCCGGTGCTGCAACAGGTGTCTTGCATTTCGTTTCTTCCGGTTGATTCCCGCCTTCCTCATAGGAACTGTTGTGCGGCTCTGGCTTTCCAATCTTGAAATCAGCGCTGTTGTTGTCGGTATCAACTGCCGGGTCCTTGCGGATAGCGGCGGTAGAATTTGACATTGCAGCGGTTGGTTGGGTCTCATACTCCTTTGCTGCGCCAATTCCTACTAAATCAACGAAATTCTCATCGTCTTTACCTGATAACCTCTCGCTGCTTTTGGACAATGCCGCTGCCCCACCTGTTGCAGCCATGTTGATACTACCCTCAACATCAGGTTCTGGAAGTTCTGGCGCTTCTTTATTATTCCCATCTGCTTCCTTTATCAGGTAGTAACCGCCAGCTTCGATGGTCCCTGAAAGGTTCGTTAATTGGATGTTAGGAGATGCAAACGTGTTGGTAGCCAACCACTGTATTGACCACCCTTCCAGGTTTATATCTTCATCTGTAGGATTGTACAATTCAATAAAATCGCTCTTCCATATACAGCCACTATTGCCTCCGCCGCCATATACCTGACTGATCACTACGTGGTCTGCCAGACTGATGTCGCTAAGTGCGGACTTATCTTCTACAGGCTCCATGGTACTAGCTTCCTCTTTCACAGCGCCAGTATCTCCCTTATCCTCCGCATCTTCCTTATCGCCTGTATCTCCCGTATCGCCTGTATCTTCTACCGGCTTTTCTGGAATGTCAACCTCCGTGTCCTTGTCCGCCTCACTGGGGCTGGCTTTATTCTCTCCCCCACTGGACCTTTCTGCCCCATACCCGTTTGTCAGGTTCGAATCTGTCTTCATCGCAAAACCAGGCACGACTAACAGATTCATACACATAGCAACTGACAGAAACAAACTTAACAGCTTCCTTAAGTTCATAACTTTCCTTCTCCTTCCATTTTTAATGGTATCACCTAGTTAACCTTATTATAATGAATTATAAATAAGTACCAATTTTATATATACTTTTAATACAATATATGTGAATATCGTCACTGCTTTTTCCTGTATTTTCTATTCTTTTCATTAACTGCCATGACCGGCTTGTCCACCGCATTCTTCCTGCTGCATATAAACGCGCTTAGGAATGCCACTAATGGCACAGTCATTACAATACCTATGGAACCCGAGATACCCTGTATAATCTCCAACGCCATCATGTCACTGTTAATAATCTGCAGATATGGATAATCAAAGATTCTGAACAGTATCAGCATATTGAGTGCCGAACCAGCAAAAGCTAATATCAGCGTGTTGGCCATAGTCCCCATGGCATCCCTGCCTATATTAATACCCGACTGAATCAGTTTTTGTCTGTTCAGCCCTGGATTCAGCTGATTCATCTCAAATACTGCAGACGTAATAGTCAAAGCCACATCCATAACTGCGCCAAGTGCCGCTATGAGTATGGCACTGATCAGTAGTCCGCTGATATTCAGACTTGTCCCATCTGCACGGAGAATTAATTCTTCCGCCTCCGACATATTAAAACCGTTTATCGGCGTAGCAACTGCCGTAAGAGCTGCTGCGGCCCCAGCCATCGCCACTCCGCCTACGCACCCAATGGTTGCACATAAAGTTTTCATGGTAAAGCCATTTAACAGTACCAATGAAACAGCTGTGGTAACTGCTGCTATGACAACAGATGAAAATATAGGATTAATGCCATGCCTTATCATGGGTATGAGCAAAAACCAGATATCTACGATAGCAAATGCAAGCCCCAGTATGGCGGCTATTCCTTTCTTTCCCCCGAATACAGCTAAAAACAGCACGAATATCACCGTCAATCCAAGCAATGCCGGACCCCTGTTATAATTGGGTATGGATGCGATATAGGAAAGCCCATTGGCATCTATATCCATCCTGGCGATTATTTTCGTACCTGCCTTTAAATCCACATTGTTGTATGCACTCATATAATTGACTGCCGGCAATATCTTACCTCTGTCCTCACCGCTGTCTATCTGCACATAGACTTCCTGTACTCCTATACGCAGCCCTTCTGTCCAGTCTTCTGCTTTCGCCTCGTCTCTGATGATTTCAGTCACATGTGCCCTGGCAAACCTTAACTGGCTTGCCGACGTTGGCACTTCCCCTGGCAGTGGCTGATTTATCCATATGAGAATTGCTATGAATACCATGCTGAAGAGGAATGAGACTATTAGTTTCATGCAGAATGTTTTCTGATTTTTCATTTTAAGTACACCTTTCTGCGAAAGGCTCTAATGTGGTTATGAACCCTGCGCCCTTCGTCCTGTTTATTTTGTATGTTTATTAAGTTTCATTGTCGACACACTTCAGAGCACTTATAGGCGGTAACATGTACAAAATTTTTCGCAATTAATGCTCTGGAAGCGTTTAACCTGTAAAAGCTGGAAATATAGCGTTCTGTATAATTCTATTCCGGTCTTAACCACTTAAGTACTCCTTATGAATAAAAATGAATGATTTAAATCTCATTTCAAAATAGGCCCTGCAATCACATTAAACTTTTTGTTTATTTTACCGGCTGTTAAGGTACTCTAAGCTACCGCAGTCACACCGGTATAGCTGGCAGCTGATGAAAGGATTGCAAAAAAAACAGGCCAGAACGTCTGTAAATATAAGACATTTCTGACCTGCAAAGGCAGCAAATTATGAAGCTGTTATAACAGTGCTTTTAACAGCAGTTAAGATATCCAGTATATTAAAGGACCATACACCACAGGGGAATGGTCACCAGGGATAACAAGGTAGTCACAACCACGCATTTTGTGGCAAAAATATAATCCCCCTCATATTTGGACGCCAATATGGCAGTAGTGCTTCCCGCGGGCATTCCGGTCAAAAGGACGGATACTCCGGACAAAAGGGGGGTTACATGAAAGGCCCGGCAGCATACATAAACCAGAAGAGGGAGCAAAAACAGGCGTATGAAGGCATACCTTACAATCCCCCAGTCTAATATGCTTCCCGGCTCTACCTCCGCCAGTATGGCGCCGATTAAGACCATAGATACGGTGGTGGTACAGCTTCCTACGCTCCTGATGGTGTTTTGCAGGAATGCCGGCAGTGGCACCTGGGTGATCATGAGAACCAGGCCGATATAGACCGCTATGATGCAGGGATGAGTCAAAACCTTTTTCACAACGGTCTTCCGGTCCGGGCTTTCCGTAAAATACGATACCCCGGCAGACCACATAACGATCCTTTGAGGGATCAGAAATATGGAAGCATACATGAGCCCTTCTGCCCCATAAACGCCTTCTGCGATGGGATTTCCCATAAAACCCGCATTGGAACAGACCGTAC
>POVV01000576.1_pt1 | contig 22021 bp, 15 predicted proteins | sample 1560271 | NCBI WGS metagenome assembly POVV01 (sample SAMN08337232, study PRJNA429181) | Bioreactor metagenome, whole genome shotgun sequencing project. | biome: cows' rumen and soil; feature: anaerobic; isolation source: anaerobic chemostat enrichment culture, galacturonate as sole carbon... | reverse complement strand
ATAAGGAAATTTGTTTCTCCCCTCTTGTTACTGTGCGGCTGCTGAAATTTACCGTTAAATCGGCCACACATATCGTATCTGCACGAACATTGCCCGGCCGGCGCATAAGAGCCCGAATCCGGGCCAGTAATTCGTCAAAAGCAAATGGTTTTATCAAGTAATCATCCGCACCGGCGTCAAGTCCTGTTACCCGGTCCTCAATATTATCTTTGGCAGTAAGTAATAGAACAGGGGTTGTCAGGTCTGTTCGGCGGAACTTGGCCAGCAAGGAAATCCCGTCAAGTCCGGGCAGCATCCAGTCCAGGATAATAAGATCATACTGCATCGCTGCCAGATAATCTTGTGCTTCCCACCCATCAGCAACAGCGTCGACAGCATAACCCGACTGTGCCAGCCGCTTTTTGAGCAGTTGCTGTAAATCTCTCTCGTCTTCTACCAATAAAATACGCATAACAATCTCCCTAGTAAATTCTGCTAAAATTATACCATAATTTTTAACAATAAAATTCAGATTGGCGTTTAAAAATTAATCTTACTTTAATGTTCATCTATTATATTTAATATAAATCAAAATATGGAGGGGTTATATATGATGAAAACAAACAAGAAAAAAATACTGGGCGTTATGCTTGCATCACTGATTTCATTTGGTGCCGCAACCACGGCTTTTGCAGCGGTCACGGCTGATTCGGCGCAGGAAATAGCAAAAAAATGGATCCCGGCAGGCGCCGTCCATGTCCTCACCGAAGATGACGTTACTGCCTATGAGGTAACCTTTTTTGATAATGCCGCTAAAATAAAATATGAAATTGAAATCGACAAACTGACTGAAAAAGTTACCGAGGTAAAAACAAAACTGACAAACAGCCACGGCAGCAACACCATCAGCCTGAGCAGAAACGATATTACTGAAATTACGTTAAAAGAATTCCCGGATGCGATAATCCGTAAGCTGCGCCTGGCTTCGGACGACGGCTACCAGGTATATGAAGTAAAATTCACTACAGACACTATGCGGGGAGAGTTGGAAATTAATCCGGAGACCGGCGTCATTCTGGAAAGAAAATTAAAGTATTAGAAAAAAAGGAAACTTTGCTACGGCAAAGTTTCTTTTTTTAGTATACCTGTTACAACGATTTTCCCAGGCTAATATATTTTTTAAAAAAGAGGTACTATTTGGAATATCGAAAAATACCAAAAGCTAATAATAAGGTCAGCACCCTTGGAGTCGGCGGAAATATATAAAACCTATTGACTTAGAGGTAACTTAAAGTTGTATTGTAAAATGTGAAACAATACTTCCAGAATCATCAGCCAGAAAATTTCATGAGGTAGATATATTATGCAATCGAATACAAAGTACCAACTATCGAAAAAAGGGCTCTGGCGACGCTGGGTCCTGCTCAGTATTGTAATCGTTTTTCTTGGGATAAACGGAGCTGGCCTCTATATCGGAAATATCATTTATAAAGAAACAAGTGTCTTACATTCCCATCTTAATGGAAATAACGGCACGCTCAAGCAAATCTTAGAAACTGGCAAACAAGAGAGTAAGTGGGAAGATATCACCATTGTATCCCGCTTTGGCTATCCATTGTCTGCCACATATATTCCCAATCCCCAAACTACAGATAAAACCCTTATCTTCCTGCATGGCTTTAGCGAAAGTCGCGCAGTCGGTCTAAACTATTTGGATATTTATCTCAATTACGGCTTTAATCTTCTGCTTATTGACTTGCGGGCTCATGGCGAAAGCGGCGGTAATTCGGTCACCTGGGGCAATTATGAAAAATATGATCTTGATCAGTGGGTGGATTGGGTTGGCAACCGTTTTCCCCAAGGCATGATCGGTGTTCATGGAATTTCCATGGGCGCAGCGACCGCACTCATGCATGCTGAGCTCAATGAAGCCAATAAGCGCGTAGCTTTCTATATTGCCGATAGTCCCTACTCTGATTTTGAGACGTTATTAGCGTTACAAATGGAGCGGCGGCTGAACCTTCCGGGAAAAGTGACAAAACTGTTACTGCCATACGCAAATATCGCTGCCTATTTCGATGCCCGCTTTACTTTCCGCCAGGCATCCCCAATCCGGTCAGTACGCAATATAACCACGCCGGTTCTCTACATTCATGGTGAAGCCGACAAGCTGGTTCCTGCTTCCATGTCGCTGGAGCTTTATCATGCCACCAAAGGGCCCCGGCAAATATATTTGTTTGCAAACGCCGGGCATGTAACGGCCATTTTTAATGATCGCTATCAGTATGGCGGAATAGTTCGGAAGTTTGTCCAAACAATTGAGCAGCCTGGCTAGTAGTCTGCCAAGTCTAAAGCCGCAGGATGAATAGTGACATGGATTACGTTTCAACAGGGCTCCTTTTTTTAGTCTGGCCACTTATAGCAGATTTTCTTCCAGCAGGCCTTGTTCAAACAACCTGTGAATCGAAGACGCTACCGCCAGAACATCCTGGCGTTGAGCTGCAATTTCCTCCAGTACATCTCCTACGGTCAGGTTTCCCTGTGCGATGAACCGGCCAAGCTGAACCAGTTGAGGAGCGCCTGTCAGCTTATGCAGCCGATAAGCGCTGTGAAGCTCGAACCCTTCCGGCAAAGAGGTAAGCACCAGGTCTTGCCGAAAGGCCAGCGTGTCCGCCGGTGTCATATGCTCAGGCATACAGGTTTCTATGGTCTTGACAATAAAACCATCCAGTTCCGCCGCAGTCGCAAAACTGCCTTCAGAGTGGACACGGTAGCCCAAAGGCCAGCGCTCCGACGGCGGGCAGGGACTGATCAGGCGTACCGAGCGCTCTACCATGTTTATCAGATAACCGGACAGACAGCAAATGGTATGGGTAGTAACGAATTTGGCCTGAGAATCGGCCGGAACGGCCCGGCGGTTACGGCCCGAACGGGCCATAAGTCGGGACCAGGTGTCCGAATGCTGCAGGATAAGCTCTGTCAAAGCCAAATCCTCGGCGGAAAACTCCTGATGCACCCGGCGCAGAAGCTCGGTTGAATGAATGGAAAAGCGATCCGCTGACGTGACATGTTCACGGCGGAACCGCAGCAATTCCCGCGTCCAGTCAAGCTTGCGCAGCGGGGCTGCCGTGGTGGTCTGCGGACAACTACCTGTTTTCTTCCAATAATCGCCCAGAAACTTGAAATAATCAGAGTTATCACTTGGCTCGGTCGCCCAATAACATAGCCCAATCCCGACTGTAGTACCGAGGCGCGCTGCCACTACATCAAGGACAGTCTGCCACAGCCGGGCATTCTCGTCAGTATACATAAACACTGCCTGCAGGGGTTCAGCCGCAAGACCGCAAAAAGAGCAGCCCATGGAACACCCCTTGCTCAATTCAAATGCGGCGGTCGCATGAACAATGGCCGCATTAGTTTCCTGGCCCAGCTGGCTTTGGCAGCGGTTTACCTGACGCTGGCGCCAGGCATTAAACCGGTGGCTGGGGCTTTCTCCTCCCCGCTGACGCAAAAGCTCCCGTACCCCGGCGGCCGCCTCGCAATAACGCCGCCACAACAGCGCCTGCGGCTTGTCCGCCAATTCCGCGGTTGAAACTTCCTTCAGCATAAACAGTTCCGGGAACAATACCGCCAGTTGCTCTGGCTCCACACCGGCTATTCCCCTTGCCCGCAACAGGGCTTCACACCCGGCGGCGTTCTCCTGCAGCGCCACGTAAAATTCCGGATCCCCAACGACACACTCAAAGAAGCGTTTGATATGAGGAATCAGCCTTTTTTCGGCCGCGTTGATTTGGGAATTAAAATCTCCGCAAAAGTGCAGTTCGTGCATACTACATCACCATCCCCCTGATAAGTCGCCGTTTATCTGCAAACCGGCCCGGGTGCTGATAGCGCCCGGGCCGCAAAAATCAAGGTCTTTTAAATCACAATTACCTTTCCTAATACCAGAGAGACACCGCCAGCCACCTTGTCCAGCTGTTCCTCAGACAGTTCAGCCGATTTGACACCGGCTTCCAGCTCAGCAACCGTAAAATTATAGCCCTTGGCATTGGCATAGGCCACAATTTTCGCCAAATCATTACCGGCTTTCGTTACCTCTTCCAACATTTCCTTGTTCTCCTTAAGGTCTTTGTTAAAGCGTTGGATTTCACTCATTATTCATTCTCCTCCTTTATATTTGGTTAAGGGATGCCCTTCCCCAAGACCCTGCCAGGAAATAGCGAACCAGGGAAGCAGCCATCTCTACCAGTAAATACGTTGCAGTGCAAATTCTATTACACAGGCTGACCAATATTTTTCGTGTGCAAAAACAAGCGCAGCCTCCCCTCGGAGGATTAGCTAGCTTGTCACACTGTTAGCGGCAGCAAGGGCACTTCCCCTGCCTCCCACCCTCACTCGCCCCACAGCGGGGACAAACAGTTCCCACTCCCGCTCCGGCGGCAGTCACAAGCTCCAGCTCTGCTTCTGTCAATTCGCCCTCCGGCCTGCCGTCGTCAGCCACAGCGGCCAGGCTGACGGTATCTGTCGGCGACAGCCTGCCCAAGAGCTGTTGCCGCAAACTCTCCCTGATTTTGCTGTTGCTGCTGAGATCAGCGGCAACCATACTTTGGGCCAGCCTGATGAGCCCGGCTAGCTCACCGTCTGCTACCGGCCCGAGGTCTGTTTCCCCTGCCAGGATCCGGTCCAGATAGGACAAGAACAGTTCAGCCTTAGTCCCTTCCGTCATCAATACTCAACCCCCTGGCTTTTCAGAATCAGGCGCAGCCGCCGCATAGCCCGGAACAGAATAACGCCTGTATGGCTTTCGCTGATGCCGATAAATCCGGCAATTTCCCGGTTAGAAAATTCGCTCCAAAACTTGAGGGCAATAATTTCCCGTTCCCGCTGAGATAACGAGGCCAAAGCCTCCCGCAAATGCTGCCGAAGTTCACGGGTAACCGCCTTGTCTTCAGGCCCCGGCCGGGAGTCGGAAAAGTCGGGGATTGCCTCCAGAGAGGTGACTGGCCGTGAGTTCCGCCGATAATAATCAATCACGGTGTTGCGGGCTATAGTGAAGATCCATACCGGCAAAGAAGCCTTTTCCCTCTGATAGCGGTTCAGGCTGGTAAAAAGCTTGACAAAGATCTCATTGCTCAAATCGTCTGCGTCATGATAGTTGCTCACCCGGTAAAGGACATAATGGTATATCCGCGGGAAGTACTCCCGGTAAATTTCGTCAAAAAACCGGTGACTATCATTATCCGGTGTAAGCCATGCCCCCTCCTCCATTTGCGTCAGCCTGACCATCCTCCCACAGTCCTCCCCCAACCAATATTCCCAGCCTGCCGCACCGGTTTACTCATCCGGAAAACGCCTTGCCTTACTGTATTAATTATAAAAAAGTGGCTACCACCAAAACTGCCGCCAGTCGCCATTTCCTCAACAATCACCGCCAGATTTCGACTCAGTCTGTATTGTCCGCTGCAAAGAAGCGGGAAATTTGTCTTGCCAACCGGAATTCGGCTCGATATTATTCGAAACTTCGCTTATAATGAAAAAAGAAGTTACCCCGGAAAAAGGCCGCGCAGGCCGTGAAGGAGGCAAACAAGTTTGCAATATATCACTCCCAAAGAGGCCGCAGCAAAGTGGGGGATATCCCAGCGCCGGGTCCATACCCTCTGCCAGGAAGGCAGGATCAGGGGTGCGGAACGTCATGGCTGGACATGGCTGCTTCCCGAAACAGCAACCAAGCCAAACGATGCCAGAATCAAATTAGGCCGTTATGTCAGACAAAAAAATAAGCTGCCGCTTTTGCCGGCAGGTGACGGCATCATTTTTCGTTCGCGCCTGGTAGAGAAAGTCCGTCCTTCCGGCAGCAAACTTACCTATATTCATGCCGGCGCAGGGTATGGCAAAACCACGCTGATGCTGCAATACGCTCAGGGCCGGAATGATGTGGTCTGGCTGCCCCTGGATGACAGGGACAGTGATGCGCCATATTTCCTGGGCCATTTGGAGTCATCCCTGCGGGAAAAGCTGGGGAAATTCGAATTTTATGCCGCCGACTATATTCCCTTTGTTCACAGTGAGCGGTTAGCCTCCATCCTGTTGCCTGCCCTGTTGGCGGCCATCGGCCAGCGAAGAGTGTCAATCCTCATGGATGATGTGCATATGATTCATAACCCTGCCATCACCGTCTTACTCACGGCCTGGGCAATGGCCTGCCCGCCCACGCTCTCCCTGATCATGGCCAGCCGCCATGAACCGTGGGATGGGCTGCTTCCCTTGAAGCTGACCGGCAAAATGGCCGAATTTTCCCAGCAGGATTTATGCTTCAGCAGTGAAGAGGCTGAACAGCTTTTAGGTTTTGGGGATGATGCCATCTATAGGGCCACCGAAGGCTGGACGCTAGGCCTCCAATCCTACCGTCTGGCTGCAAAGGGCGGCAGGTCCCTTCCCGCAGCAAGGCTCTATGCCGAACAAGACCTCTACCGCTATCTCTTGCAGGAGATCATAGCGCAGCTGCCTGCCGAGACCCAGTTTTTTTTGAAAGCTACCGCCGGTCTGCCTGTGCTGGACCCTGCCTTCTGCGATATCCTCCTTGGCCTCGGCAACAGCCGGGAGCTATTCGAGGGCCTTGTCCTGCGCAATATCTTCACAGAGCGCCATGCTGGCTCAACCTACCGCCACCACGCCTTTTTCCGGGCTTTTTTGCAACAAATTAGCGAGGGACTGGACCAAGAAACCCTGAAGAAAGCCCAGACTTTCTGTTACGAAAGCGGGGATTACGCGCAGGCCGCCGAGTATGCCCTGCTGCTTGAGGACAGCCAGGCAGTTCAGAATTGCCTCGGCGCCATGCTGGCCCTGCCTTTTGCCTGGAACCATAACCAAGGCCTGAGAAAATATTTTGACTTTCTCGAAAAACACGCCGCCGAATTGTCCCCCCGGGTTATGCTGGCTAAAGGCATGGTTTTATCCGATCTGGGAGATTTTCATCAGGCAGAAAAATATTTACGAACCGCTATTGACCGTTTAAGCGGCAATGAGCAAAGCCTCTACCGGTACGCTATGACCCATATGGCCAGAGTGCTCCGCAACAAGGTTTCTTTCGGGGAAAGCACCCGCTGCCTTGACAGCCTACTGCCTTTGCCGCCGGACGCACCCATGCAGGATTGGTACGCTGTGGTCATTGAAAAAATCTACAATCTGACCATGACTTCCCGGCTTACCGAGGCGCTGGAACTGACCATGAGCATGGTGGAGCAATGCCTGAGCAGGGGAGAACTCGGAGTGAAGGCATGGTTTGAACGCTATCTGACAACAGTTTATTTTTATCTTGGGGATTACAAAAGCTGTCTGCAGGTTTATGAAAAATCGCTCTCCATTCCCCGTGAGGAGCAGGACTGGCTAATGCGCCACAGTGTAGGCGCCTATGCGGCCAAGGCTTACCAGATTACTGGCCGGGAAGAGAAGGCGCTGCCCTTGCTGGACGCAGAATTGACACGTTTAAAACAGCTGGGATTGTATGAAGAGTACAGCATACATTATCTCCTTTATGTGGAAGTCCTCCATGCAGAAGAGCTGTTGAAATGTTATTGCGGTCTGCCTTTTGATTTTTCCATTATTGACCAGCCTCTCAGCCTGGCGAAGGAATATGCCGTGCTAAACCGCAGCACCCGCGATCATTATCTGTTCATAAATATCTGGAAGCTTTGCGCCGGCTTGCTGGCACAACCGGAAAAGGCCGGTCAGTCGATCAGTGAAATTCTCACTCTCCTGGAAAAGACTACGCCTTTTTTCCAGTCGCTGGCCTATGGGCGCATGGCCAATGCGCTGGACACGCTGGGGCTGGATAGTGAGCAGTGCAAGCACTTTTTCCATCAATCCATCCGGATTGGCGAAGATATTGGCAGCTATGCCTACGCTGCCATCGCCTATGGAAGACTGGCGGCAATTTACCTGCGGGAAGGTAAGCCGGAGACAGCCAAAGAATGCACCCGGCACTTTTTAGAACTGTCCCGCAAAAATGCTCACCGCTATTACCTGCGCTTCAAACCCCTGTTTGCTCCGGTCCTCAAACTGGCTGCTGAATGTGGCATTACACCTGAATTCACGCAGGAAATGCTGTCCTATGGCGGCTATACCGTGGAACGGGTTTATCTGCATACCCTTGGCACTTTCCACATCGCCCCCGCCTATGACAGGACAAGCCGGGTTAAAATCCGTACGCAAAAAGCGCGTGAGCTTCTGGCCTATTTACTGGAATACCGCGAGGGGGTTACCAGGGAGCAGATTTGCCGGGATGTATGGGAAAATAGCGAGGCCAATGCCGCCAACCTGTTCCACACCCGCCGGGGCGAAATCCGGCAGGCTTTCGAAAGCCTGGGAGCAGCCAATCCGGTTGTGTATGAAAAGGGCATATATCGCCTGAACCCGGAGGAAATTATCTGCGATCTTGATCGTTTCCGGCAGGCAGCGGCAAAATTCCGGCAACAGCCCGGACCTGAAACTGCCCTAAAGGTGGTTGACGCTTATACCGGCCGATATCTGGACGATATGGAAGCGCTATGGGCCGAAAGTACCAGGCTGGAGTGCGAGGACAGCTTTCTGGAGGCGGCCGAAACCCTGCTGGCAAGTTATCGGGCAGCGGGGAAAAAGGGCAAGGCCATGGAACTGCTCCGACGCTGTACGGCCTTGAGCTACCACGGACATACAGTACTTTAATAATCCGCCAAGCCGTACCCCATCCTATGACTTTGGCTTTGGCGAGCTACCGGTCTTTATAACGGCAAGAACAGGTAAAAAAACTATAAAAAAAGGAACTCCTTCGAAGGGATGTTCCTTTTTCTTACTGCATAGTATAAAGCTCTACGCCATCTGCCGGTGAGCCAGCGCGGAAAATAAGCCTTTTTCTGTCATCAGTTCAGCATACGTCCCATGCTCCACAATCTCGCCCTTATCCAATACATAAATAACATCAGCGTTGATCACCGTGCTCAGACGGTGTGCCACAACAATGCGAGTGGCTTTCAACCTGCTAAGGCTTTCTGTTACCATGGCCTGCGTCCTGTTATCTAGCGCGCTGGTAGCCTCGTCAAACAGGATAATCCGCGGCCGGTGGACAATGGAACGGGCTATCAGGATTCGCTGCCGTTGACCGCCGGAAATATTCGAAGCCCCTTCGCTGATTATGGTGTGCATCCCCATTGGCATAGTACGGATATCCTCAGCCAGCCCCACCATTTCCGCCGCCTGCCAGGCATCATCGGTAGTCAGCGGTAACGAACCGATAATATTGGTGAGAATATCACCAGCCATCAACTGGCCATTTTGCAGCACAACTCCCATCTGCGCCCGCACAGAGGCTACGTCCACTTCCGCCAGTTCCTGGCCATCATAGTAAATGGAGCCTGTCTCTGGTTTTTCAAACCCCAGCAAAAGACGCAGCAGTGTAGATTTGCCACTGCCGGAAGACCCCACAAGGGCAATACATTGTCCCGGACGCACATTCATGGATATATTATGCAGTACCGGAGGCAGGTCGGGGGCATAGCGGAACGAGACATTGCTGATCTCAATTCGGCCGCTCAATTCGCCGGCCTCAGCCTTATCCTCGCTTGTTTCGGGTTCAGTCTCCAGAACAGGGCGCAGCCGTTCCATTTGGGGCACAAATTCAAGCAGATTGGTGCTCACTGATACCAGTCCTGTCAAGGTGGCGTTACATCCGGCCAGCGCCGCATGAAAAGCCATAAATTGAGGAAAGGTTATGAAGGCTGCTTGCGTTCCGATTCCTTGCTCAAGCCAGTCCAGCGTCAGCCAGAAAACCAGCATGGTTAACAACACCGGCTGCAGGGTGTTGACGATTTCCAGCCAATTGGACTTCCAGCGAAAATCCCTGTTCCATTTCCATTGCTCGCCAAACTTCCGGGACCATAAATAAAAAGCCTGGGCTTCCGCCCCTTGCATCCGGAATTTGCTCAAACCGTTAAATATCTGGAGTATTTGACCGGCTGTTTCGCCCGCCGCTTCTATCATCCGGCGCTTGGCTATCACCATCTGCCATTGGAGCAAGGTACTCACACCAAGGTAAACAAACCATACCGCCCCCGCCGCCAGGGTCAGCTTCCAGCTGTAATACAGCATGACCAGCAGTATCCAAAAAGAGAAAACCGCATTAAATAAAGCCGACACCGCCGAGTTGGAAAGCAAGGTGAACCATTGCGTGATACTATTCATGCGCTGAGCTAAATCACCGGCCTCATACTGCCGGAAAAAAGCAACCGGTAAGGACAAAAGACGCAGCCACAAAGCTGCCTCGACAACCAGCCGCGCCCGACTTTTACATCTCAACACAGCAATACTCCGGGCGAAAGCAACGCCGGCTGTGGCAAAAGCGGCCACTACCATAACCTGTACAACCATTACCAGGCCCTGGCGGTCATTAACGGGGATAATATGTTCAAAAATAGTCTGCGTAACAAAAGGTAGCAATACCGGAACAACACTAGCTATCATACTGATAAGGACAATCGACCATACATCACTGGACCAGCACTTTTTGAACATGAAGCTCAGCAAGCCGGATAAACCAAGTGATTTCCCGGGCAACCCAGCATATATTGTATAAGCAATAAGGTCAAGGCTGCAGGTGGTCTCTTCCCCGATCAGTATCATTTCCTTGCTGTCGGGATCAAACAGGCGGTATTGGGACGGCGACCCCGGCAACAACGCTACCAGCCGCCGTTCCGGTCCCCGGAAACCAATCAGTGGACCATTGTCCCGCCTTTGCCAGCCCGGTTCCAGACATACCTGACGCACCTGCATCCCGGACAAGCGGACAACTCTTCTCAGCATGGCAATATCCTGCCTGAGCGGGTCGGCTCCCGCCGGCAGACGCACCCGCCGTTCTGCGATGCCCAACCAGCAGGCCACAGCCCTTACCACCGCCAATACAGGAGAGTATGTGCCATCCATTGCCGCTACAGGCGACAATTCGGGCATATCGGTACGCAGCAGCTGATTGGCGGCACCGTACAATAGCCGTTCCCGCAACTGCCTTCTGGTCATCAACCGCTCGCTATCGCGCAATTCCTCGCCGGCAAACCAATCGGCCATCGAGGCTGCGAACAATTGATGACAGCGCTCCAATGGCTGCCAAAACAGCTGTGGCTTCTCCCTGCCCGCCGAAGAGAAAATATCTGCTGTGGACAATCCCTGGAGTACGGCAGCGGTTTCTACCGCCAGCGACACAGCTTCTCCCGGCGCTGACAGCGAAAAGCTCCTTGGTCCTGCCTGCATTTCCGGTCCGGCCAGCAATATCTCCAACCAGGCCTTAATCCCGGATACTATATTCTTCTGCCCGGATTCGCCGGTGTCACCAGCCCTTTGCAGAAACTCCGCCCGCGACAGGCAATATAGTCCGGCCTCTCTCGCGGCGCTCACTATAAGCCGGACCCCACCGTCCGGAGGCAAACCGAACAGGAGCTGCCCTTCCCCGGCCTGATCCAGAAAAAGCCGCCGGCAGTGCTGGCTATCCGCGGCAGTGACGGCATAGACATCCACCACGCCTTCACTCACCCACCATACCCTGTCCGGATCATCCAGCCACACAATCTGACTGTTATTTACTATTATTCGCGGCTCACCGGTCCTATTCGTTTCCCTGTCCATGCTTAACCTCCACGGTCACTATTAAAGCCAGCCTTTCACCCCTTCGGGCTCCTGCTGTGCCGCCGAAGGAAATTCAGTCCTGTCAGCGGCATCCTGTGCAACCAGCTGCCGATAAGGTCCGTCGACTGCCATCATTTCTTCATGCCTGCCACGCTGTACGACTTTACCGTGCTGCATAACGATAATTTCATCACAGTCCCTGATCGTACTCAATCGATGGGCAACCACCAGGCAGGCGCAGCCGCGGCGGCGGATATTACCCACGACCGTTTGCTCTGTCAGCGGGTCTAAGGCGCTGGTGGCTTCGTCAAGCACAAGCACAGAAGGGTTCACGGCCAACGCCCGGGCAAGCTCCAGCCGCTGCCGCTGCCCTCCGCTGAAATTCCGTCCTCCCTCTGCCACATTTGCCTCGTACCCGTTCTGTAATACGGCAATATCGTCGTGAATCGCGGCATCCTTGGCGGCCCGCACAAGCTCATGCCGCGAAAGCGTAGCATCAAACAAGGAGATATTATCCGCCACCGTACCGGCGAACAGAACAATCTCCTGATCCACCGCCCCGACGGAGTTAACAACCACTTCCCGGGGAATGTGCCGGCGCGGCAGACCATCAAACAATACCTCCCCCAGCCACGGCTGATACAGGCCGCATACCAGCTTGGCCACCGTGGACTTGCCACTGCCTGAGCCGCCGACCAGCGCCACCCAGCGCCCCGGTTCAATCGTCAGGCTGAAATCTTCAACCAGGGGCGCTTCCGACCGGCTGTAGCCGAAGGTTACCTGCCTCAACTCCACATGGCCGGACAGCTTGGTCTTGCCACTACTCCACGAAGACTCATCAGAGTAGTTAGCCTGATCAATTGGATAGCGCGACACATCATCAAGACGCTGCATCTGCATTTGAGTCGTCTGCAATGACTGGCCCAGATTGAGCAGATTGTTCAGCGGTTCCTGAAATTTACCCATCAAATTCTGAAAAGCCATAAAAATACCGGCGGTCATCAAGCCGTCCATGATTTGAAAGCCGCCTACCGCCATAATAACGGCGGTATTCAAGCTGGTCAGAAATGCCGGCGCAAGCATCATCGTTTGGGAGGAAAGCTCAATTTTCTGCTGCGTCTCCAGCAATTTACTCTGATAACCCGCCCATTTATTGAAAAAATCGCCCTCATTGCCGCTGGCCTTTAAGGTTTCGATGGTCTGAATACCGGCGATGGCCATACCATAGGCTTTGGCCGCATCCTGCTGGATTTTCATCTGCTGCTCGGTCATCCAGCGAAACATCAGCAGGAGAATGCCCGCATTAATCAGGCTGAACACCATGCCGATAAGGGTCAGGGTAGCATTATATTGAAACAGCAGACTCAAATAAAACAGCGCTATCAGCACATCCAGGAACACGGTGGCCGCCTGGCCGGTCAATATCGACGCCACCGTTTCATTAAACTGCACCCGTGAAGCCACTTCGCCCCCGTAACGCTGTTGAAAAAACTCCATCGGCAGCCGGAGCAGATGCCAGAAAAAGCGGCTGGACTCCCCGATGGTAAGCGCGCCCTGCCAACGGGTAAGACACCAGGAACGCAGCCAGGTCAGCGCCCCTTGCAGCACCGCCGCCAGTCCCATAGCCAGCAGCAAACCGGCAAGCCAGTCCGTATGTTTAAGCGACAGGACATCATCCAAAAATACCTGACTGAACACCGGGATAGCCAGCCCGGGAACAATCAGCCCGGCACCTGTCAACAACGCAAAAGCCAGCGTTTTCTCCTGGCCATAAAGCCGTCTGGCCAAAACCGGAATAATCCCCCGCGTTGCTCCACCCTTTTGAAAACCCGGTCCGGGCTTCAACTGGAGCACTATGCCGGTAAAGGACGCGGCAAATTCCTCCCAGGTTACAGTCCTGTGGCCGGCTGCCGGATCATTCAGATAAACAAGTCTGTCTGTAAAACCTTCCAATACTAGAAAATGGTTAAAATTCCAGTGAATGATCAGCGGTAATTCCCTGTCCTGCAATCCCTCCGCGCTGTCACGGAAACCGACACCCTCCATTCCCAGATGCCGGGCGGCTTTCAAAATATTGCTGGCCTTACTGCCGTCACGGGACACGCCGCATTCCAGTCGCAGCTGCTCCAGGGGCAGGAACAGTCCGTAATAAGCGAGGACTATCCCCAAAGACGCAGCCCCGCATTCCACCGCCTCCATTTGCAAAACCGCCGGGGTTTTGACGCGTCGTGTTGCCGCCATAGTCAATCACTCCGCAGCCATTGGTTTAATTTCAAAAAAGCTTTGGCAATCGGTGCCTGTCGTTTCACCACAATATTGCCGGTGCAAGCTGTTCCTGCCGTAATCTTCTCCGGCGCACCATGAATGGAAGACCACAAATACCCCGTCTCGGTATCATTGTCCTTGATCAAATCAATCTGTACCTCCATGGCTGCACCGCCAGTTTGCTGCAACACCCAGGCGGTCAGCTCCTTATTGCCTGTCCAGTTGGTCATACTGTCAGCCAGAACAGGATAGTTGGATACTGTACGCACCTGGCCGATCAGACTGCCATATTCCGCAGCGTCCACGGAACCGGGTACAATCTGCGCCATCATCCCCGGCTTGATTTTCTTGCCCTCCAGCACTGGCACATACAGCAAAACTATCATTTCACCCCGTGCGGCTTCGTCGATACGCACACTCAACAGCGGCGTTCCTGGCGTCAACACATCGCCTACCCCATCTGCTATCCAATCGGCAACAATTCCTTCCACCGGGCTGAGCACCTGACTACTCCGTCTCAGTTTATCCTGGAGCTCATTTAAACTGGTTGCCAGATTCGCCATTTCCTTGCGGGACATAGCGATATTAATCTCCTGATTTATCCGGGCAATCTGCGCCTCTAAATCCGGCTGCTCCACCGTAGCCACAACCTGCCCGCGCTGTACCCGGTCACCGACTTTCACCCGTATTTCCGCCAGCCGTCCACCGGCATCGGAGCTGATATTGACCAGACCATCAGCATCAATGATCAAACCACTCCCGTTAACTTTGGTGGCCATCACACCGAAAACCGACCACATCAGGGCGGAAAATACCAGCAGCAACACCGTGGCTAGAGCGATCCAGGCCACAGGTGTGACCGGCGCAAATAACTTATCCAATTGCTCCGGTGAACGCAACTTTTCCAGCGCTTCCTGCCGGAATAATCCCTCAGTTTGTTCTTTCCGCATCGTTCGGTTGTCCTTTCTACGGCTGCTGTATTACCTGCACTTTCATGCCTGATGTGAACTCGGCGTATTTGCCGACCACCACAACCGTCTCGTTTTCCGCTAACCCAGCTTCCACTTCCACATATTCGTCATCCTGAATCCCGGTTTTGATCTGCCGTCGTTCCAGCCGGCTGTCCGGGCCGACCACCAAAACAAAAGGCTCCCTATCCCCGATTACGGCCTCCTGCGGCACAGACAATACCTGCCGTTTGTCTGTGCCATAAATTTTGACTTGATAATACATGCCTGTCTCCAGCAAGCCGGCGGAATTATCTATTTGATACTCCACGGTACGGTACTGGGCCGGCGTGTCTAGCGGCGGCGATACTTTCGCAAGCCGCAGTTCAAAATCATTGTCCCCACCGGCATGCCTGCCTTTTATCTGCGAAACATAGGCCATCTCCATCACTTCGCTTTTTTTCACCGCCAGCTTAAGGGTCCCTGCAAGCGGCTGCAATTGTTCCATGACCTCGCTGGCAACATGCTTGCGAAAATACAGGGATGTCTGTTCGCTAAGCATCACCAGCGAGTCCTCGGTACGCACCACCGCTCCCGGAGAATAATACACTTGCATAACATCGCCGTCACAGGGCGCCACGATTTGCTGCTTCCCCAGCCGGGTAATCAGTTCTCCGTGATATGCCCGGGCTGAGGCCAGTTCCCCTTCGGCAACCCTCAGGCTGGTGGACGCTTCATCCAACTGCTGCTGAGAAATAGCATTCTGGGCCGCCAGGGTCTGATATCGCCGCAAGGTATTATCCCATTTCACAACATTAGCCTCACAGGAGCGAATCTTGCCTTCCGCCTGCAGCACTGCCGACGGCAACACATCATTAATAATCTCACCCAGCAGCTGCCCGGTCCGTACCCGGTCACCCGGATTGACAAAGACTTGGGCCAGAGTGCCGTCAATCTCGAAATGTACGTCCTGCATTTTTGAGGAATAGATATTGACAACCGGAAAATAGACTACCGGCACAATATCCCGGAACGTAGCCGGGGCGCCTTTCACCCGGACATACTGGGAATCCGCCATTTTCGCCACATGAATATTGCTGCTGGCATTGACATAAATACCATACCCTGCCAATAAGCCAATTAAGACAATTGCACTACCAAAAAACGCATAAGCGTATCGTTTCGTCACGGCCCTCTCTCCCTATAGAATATTGCCGGTTTATCTTTTCCGCCACGGTGCGTCGTCCCGCGTTAAGCATTAATCATAAGGTTAATACGTTGACACTTTGTTTCTATTACACGCTTCTCCAATATTTATATAAATTTGCAAATCCGGTAAGGCTCACCATGCCTCAACCTTTGAGAAAGGAAAAATATTGAACAAAAGCGGCTAACGAGAGTAGCGAGATAAATTTATTATTGACAAACGAAAATAAACGGCATAACATGAAATTGTAATTTTTGTACCAATATTGTACTTATTGGTACAATATTGATGAGGTGATATATTTGCGTAACCGAATTATTATGGCAACCGTTGAAGAAATTAATTTGCGGGGTTTCAAATTCACCATGAGTGATCTTACCAAGCGCCTCAGCATCAGTAAATCATCGCTATATGAGCATTTCTCTTCCAAAGACGAACTGATTGCTACGATAGTAGATATCGTGTTGAATGATTTCCGCAAACAAGAGGAAAAAATCTATACTTCACATTTACCGATTACGGAAAAACTGAAGGCGGCGCTGACCATCACACCAGAAACCTTCGAACCCTTTCATAACCGTGTGTACGATGATCTTCGTCTGACCTATCCCAACGAATGGCAAAAGGTGACTCTGTTTCGCCAGGAGCGTATGGACCGCCTGGCCAACCTGCTGAGTGAGAATATGAAGGCAGGTACTATCCGGCACGTGCATTTAGGGGTCCTTCAACAAATGATTATTAGCACCATAAACGACTTGATCAGCTACCGCTTTCTCGCCGATCATAATATGACCTATCCGGATGCTGTGACAGCAATGCTGGATGTAATGATCCATGGAATCATGGTTAAAGAATAAATTATAAGTAATAAGCCTTCTCTAAGTAAACGCGCTATCGGCGCGCTTTACTTGTACCTGTTTGTACCAATAGGTACATTTTGGGTACTTATAAGTATCAAGTTTTCCTTGCTTGCACCGTTCTCCCTATTCTTTTCGTACAAACCCGCAAAAGAAATACCCACCAGTCGAGCTGGCGGGCTAAAAAACAGTAAATACTAACAATCCTGTTGGGAGGAAAGAAAATGCTTACAATAAAAAAAAATGTTACCAAACGCTTTATGCGCGGTTTAGCCTATACCTTGCTGTTGATTATGTCTGTCACTCTGTTTGCCGGCTGTGGCAGCCGCGAGACAACTCCTGAAGTATGGGGCCGGGCCGAAGCCAAGGAAGTCGATATTAATTCCAAAATACCGGGGAGGATCGTCAGCCTGCTCGTCAAAGAGGGCGACCGTGTGACGCAAGGGCAGGTATTAGCCCATATTGACAACCGGGACATTGTCGCCCAGGTAAATCAGGCCAAAGCCAATATCAATGCCTTTAACGCCCAAGCCGTTCAGGCGGCTACGGTTACTGTGCTGCAGGACCAAACCGCCAAAGCCGCCCTACATACTGCCCAGGCACAATTAGAAAAAGCCCGGTCTGATTTAGCCCTGGCGGAAAGCGATTATAACCGCTACAGCGAACTGCTGACCTCAGAGGCCATCTCCAGACAATTATTTGATACCTACCGTACTAAATACCAAGCGGCTCAGGCGGCATACAGCCAGGCACAGGCCGGTGTGGCAACAGCGCAGGCCGGTCTGCTGCAAACCAATGTGAATGCCGCCAACGAAGAAGCTGTGCGCAGTAAAGTGGCTCAGGCTCAGGCGGCTTTGCAGCAGGTGGAAGTATCGCTGGATGAAACCGAACTACGTGCTCCGTTTGACGGTATTATCACCGCCAAATATGTGGAAGAAGGCGCCATGGTCTCTCAAGGCATGCCGCTGGTAGCCCTTCAGGACCCGTTGGACAACTGGGTTAATCTCAAAGTCAAGGAGACTGAGCTCTCACGCTATTCACTTCAGCAGCAGGTCAAAATCCAGGGAAGGGACAGCAAGCTTGTCTTAGACGGAACGATTGTTGATATTAGCAAAAAAGCGGAATTTGCCACCTACCGGGCCACGAACGAACGCGGTGACAACGATATTATTACTTTCAATGTCAAAATTCAGGTCAATTCCGATAAGCTCCGTCCCGGCATGCGCTTCAAGCTGATGGATGGTGTAAATCGATGAAGCTCAGTGACATTATACGGTCTGAGCTGCGGGCGCTGTTTGGCTCCAAATCGCCTGCCGCCGTGCTGCTGTTTGGCATACCCATACTCTATAGTATTTTTTTTGGGTGCGCCTATAGCAGCAATGTCGTAAAATATGTGCCCACCGTCATTTACGATCAGGACCAGACAGCGGCCAGCCGGACATTAATCCAAGCCTATATTGATTCGGAGAAATATGAGGTGGTCGCTCAGGTAACGACGCAGGAAGAGCTGGAGCAGTTGCTGCGTGAAAACAAAGCGCTGGTTGCCGTCTCCATTCCGCCCAAATTTGCGCAAAATATCAAACTGGGTATGGCTTCCGAAATTCTGATCCAAACGAACTCAACCAATGTCATGTTTGCCAATGCCGCAATCTCCTCCAGTCAGGAGATTATCCAGACATTTTCGGCAGCGACCGGCCAAAAGCTATTGGAAGCGCTCAATCAAATGCCGGATCAGGCCCTGCACACCGCTGCCCCGGTCAAATTGGGAATAAGAATTCTCAACAATCCGACCACTTCCTACACTAATTTTATGCTGCCCGGCTTAGTGGCAAATGGCCTGCAAATCGCAATTTTATTAGTGGCAGGCACGCTGATCGTTAAAGAATACGGGAACCTTTCCCGCTGGCAAGGAACTTCGTCGACGACAATCGTTATCGGTAAGCTACTGCCCTGCTGGCTGTGCGCGACCGGTTCCTTTCTGGCATACTTAGCTGTTATCATTCTCTTTTTCAACATATCGTACCGGGGAGGAGTCTTCTGCGACCTATTCTTTTTGGGCGCTGCCTTTACCTTTCTCGTTGTCAGCATCAGCCTGTTCTTTTCCGCCATTGTCCGCAATGAAGTGGAAGCCTTGCAGATGCCGTTACTATATATCATGCCCGGACTGTTGTACAGCGGCCTCAGTTGGCCCGCTTGGGCGATGAGTGATTTTGCCCGGATCTTTTCCGCCTTCATGCCGCTTACCTACATGGCAGACAGCCTGCGCGATTTGCTGCTGGCAGGCTATTCACCGGCCCTGCTGCAAAATATCCTGATTATGTTTGCCGGCGGCAGTGTCCTCAACCTAATTACCATGCTGGTCTTTAACCACCGCCGGAAAAAGCTCCGGTTCAAGACCGTAAAGGAGGCAGCCCTATGAGCTGGCGGCAAATATGGAAACGGGAAATTCGCCAGATGTTCCTTGCGGACTGCAGGCGAGCCATCCTGCTTTTTGGAGCGCCTTTGGCTTACCTGCTCTTATTCAGCTTACTCTATGGCACACATACCATAAAAGCGGTTCCCCTGGTTATCTATGATGAGGATCAGACGCAGTTCAGCCGTACGCTTATCCAAGCCTTTGATGACTCCGAACGGTTCCGGATTGTTGACTATGTCGTATCACAGGATAATATGGAACAGACCCTGCGCGAAAAAGCAGCGTACGCCGCCGTGCACATTCCGAAAAAGTTTGCCCAGGACGCCAAGTCGGGACGGTCTGCTACGGTTCTCTTACTAACCGACGGCGCCAACATTCTCATTGCCAATACGGTAACTACAGCCGCTCAGGAAATTTTGGCCGGCTTTGCCAGAGAAACCGGCGCAAAACTGGCTGAAATAAACACTGGGCAAATGCCCACAATGGCAGCCAACAAAACAGCTCCTGTCGAGCTTCGTTTACGGGTGCTCAACAACCCGACGCAAAGCTATCTGTCTTTCTTTGTCCTGGGATTAGCCATGGCTGCCCTGCAGCAGGGTATTTTCCTGGCAGTCGGTGCCAGTATCCAAAATGAATATCAGCCTCCGGGCGAAGTAAGCTACACACGCCCCTGGACAATTGTCATCAAGCTTTTTCCTTACTGGCTTTCGGGTACACTCGCTTTCTTTATTACCTTAGCCGCTGCCACCCAACTATTTGGCATTCCCGGCAAGGCATCTATATTTAGCTTGCTTCTGCTAGCGGTGACCTTCACTCTTGCAGCCGTTGCCTTTAGCGCTTTGCTTGCCTCCATCTGCAATTCTGAACTAACCTTTACCAGATTATCGATAGCCTATACCGTTCCGGCTTTCGTATTGTCCGGCTACACCTGGCCGCTGGAAGCCATGGACAGGATCGGGACCGTTCTATATTATGCCTTCCCCCTTTCTTATTTTTCCAATGTTGTCCGCGAGCTGATGCTTGCCGGCTATTCACCCTTGCTCTACCGGAACAGCCTTATTTTATTGCTAGGCGGAGTATTGTTCATTGTTATGGCAGTGGTATGTCACAGCCGGAGAATCAGGCATTGTCATGATGCCAAAGCTGGCAAACCGTATCAAGCGTAGTCATGCGCGCACTGCCGCCTTCACCAGCCGAAGGCGGCTTTTATTAGTGTTTTTTACTCTGATTAGAACGCAAGGTTATATAGCAAACTAAAGCAAACTGAACCCTTGTTCAATTACGGGGGAAATGATGTCTAAAGAAAAGAATTACTGCAACCACTGAGTTTTATAAAATATGAACTTTGGCAAAGGATGATTAGCTATGCAGCAATATGTAATTTTCTTTAACCAGATTAACCGTTCCAGTCTGCCTTTAGTGGGTGGAAAGGGAGCGAATTTAGGCGAGATGACGCAGGCTGGCTTTCCTGTTCCCAGTGGTTTTTGTGTTACCACACTTGCATACCGAGACTTTGTTGCCACCAGCCCGGCAATGGAGGCGTTTTTTGCGAAATTAAGCAATATCGACGCTTCTGACTTACATCAGGTCAGGGAAATCGGCCAAGGTATACGGGAGCATTTGCAGCAAGTAGCAATCCCGGGGAAAATTACGGCTGAAATTCTCCATGCCTGGAAAAAAACAGGGACAGAAAATTACTATGCCGTCCGTTCCAGTGCGACAGCCGAAGATTTGCCCAATGCCTCTTTTGCCGGACAGCAGGATACTTATTTGAACATTAAAGGTCAGGAAGAACTGCTGACACATGTCCGCAAATGCTGGGCCTCGTTATTTACCGACCGGGCCATTGTTTACCGGACCAAAAATGGCTTTGACCACCGGGAAGTCTATCTGTCGATTGTCATTCAACAAATGGTGATTCCGGAAGTTTCCGGGATCATGTTCACCGCTGACCCGGTGAACGGCAATCGAACCGTTGTTTCCATCGACGCAAGTTTTGGCTTAGGCGAAGCGCTGGTGTCCGGCTTGGTAACGGCCGATTTATACAAAGTAAAAGATCATGTCATTCTCAACAAGAAAATAGCGCGGAAAAAATTGGCCATTTATGCCGTGCCGGAGGGCGGCACAGTCACGCAGGAACTGCCAGCCGCACAACAAGAACAGCAAGTACTGACAGATAGTCAAATCATTGACTTGGCCGGATTAGGCAAAAAAATTGAAAAGCACTATGGCCAGCCGCAGGATATCGAATTTTGTGTTGCCCAAAATGACTTTTATATCGTGCAAAGCCGGCCCATTACCACGCTGTATCCCTTGCCGGATATGCCCCAGCAGCCGGTACGTGTTATGTTATCCTTCGGCCATGCCCAAATGATGACCGATGCCTTTAAGCCATTGGGGCTGTCGGTATTACAAAACATGGTCTCACAGCGGCTCTTCAAAGCTGCGGGCGGCAGAATCTTCCTTGATCTGTCGGATATTCTTCACAATAAACTGGCCCGCCTGATTTTCCCGAAGGTATTGAGCAATGCCGATGAAGCCATGAGCCGTGCAATTGATGTTGTCATTAAACGTCCCGAGTTTCTTAAAGGAAGACAGCTGCGGGAGGCAGATGCAGTAAACGCTTCCACCGTGGGAAAAATATTGATGCCGGTCATGAAGCAGGTTTGGACAATCCTTCGCAGCGGCGACCCGAAAGCAG
>POVV01000575.1_pt1 | contig 22040 bp, 20 predicted proteins | sample 1560271 | NCBI WGS metagenome assembly POVV01 (sample SAMN08337232, study PRJNA429181) | Bioreactor metagenome, whole genome shotgun sequencing project. | biome: cows' rumen and soil; feature: anaerobic; isolation source: anaerobic chemostat enrichment culture, galacturonate as sole carbon... | reverse complement strand
CCGACCGATGATGTATCGGTATTGGAAGGTCTCGAACCCATTGAAAACCTCGAACAGCATCGAAGCGACTTCCGTGGGGTATTTAAAGGCATGTTAGCCAAACAATCTGTATCCGCGCAAATTATTGAAGAGGAGGACGAAAAATGAGTGTACAAGCATCCCACCTTCCATCCGCACACGATCTGCGAATGAAGCAAACCGAGGTAGTTCGCAAGTTCTTCAACAAGATGCAACGGAAAGCGATGGCTATCGCTGCGCACAGCGAATATATCATAGCCTCTCGTGGTACCGGTAAATCCGAAGGTATCGATGCCCGATTCATTCTACGCAACGTTTGGGAAATGCCCGGGTCATTGGGTGGTCTGATATCACCCAGCTACGCCAAGGCCTGGGGAAATACCTTGCCGGCTATCTGCAAAGCCCTTTCCGAATGGGGCTATATCCAAAACGTACACTACGTTGTGGGGCACAAAGCGTCCGCGTCCATGGGCTTTGCTAAACCCGTTCGTCCCGTTATGGGCGAAGGATGGAGCAACGCCTTTCATTTTTGGAACGGCACGGTCATGGTCATACTCTCATTTAACCAGGGAATGTCGGCCAACTCCATGTCACTCGACTGGGTCATCGGACCCGAAGCCAAATTCCTATCCTACGAGAAGATCAAAAGTGAGGTCAATCCCGCTAATCGTGGTAATCGCCAATACTTTGGTCACTGCCCTCATCATCACAGCGTCTGCTACTCTACCGATATGCCTACATCAGGTATCGGTCGCTGGTTACTCGACAAGCAAGAAGAGATGTCTACACCACACATCAACTTCATCCGTCAATTATACCGGGAACTGCAGATATACAAACGCAAACCACTCACCGATCATACTCTGCGTATGATTAAGGAATTACAGCGCGACCTTGATTTAGCCCGAAAGTATCAGATACCTGTCAAACCACAAGCCGGAAAAACAAAAGAATACACCGTATTCTACGGTGAATACGATGTTTTTGACAACCTCGAAGTGCTTGGCGAAGACTTTATATGGCAAATGTATCGAGACTCTCCACCGCTCATTTGGCGTACCGCTTTCATGAACGAACGCCTCTTCCGGGTGGCCAATGGCTTTTACTCTGCCATGGATGAACGGTTACATTTCTATATACCGAACGACAACGGACGTCTGCGCGATCTGGGTAGTAATTGGAAACGGCTCTCTTCCTCCGGATGCCTGGGCGACGGCGACCTTGATTTTAGCAAAGAGCTACACATCGCGTTCGATGCCAACGCATCTATCTGTACAGCCGTCGTCGGGCAGTTGGACGGGCGCACCATGCGCGTACTCAAGTCATTCTATGTCAAGACTCCAAGCAAGCTACAAGACCTTGTCAAGCAAATTGCAGACTACTACCGTCCTAAACTCAATCACGATGTTGTGGTCTATTATGACCATACCTTTGCCTGGGAGACCGGTGCAAGCAGCGAAACCTATGCTGATACCATCGAACGCGTCTTTGTCGAAAACAATTACACCAACATCACTATGCAATACATTGGTCAAGCTCCCAAACACGAATGGAAGCATCTCAATATTGACCTTGCCCTCAAGGGTGATCCACAGTTCCTGACCATTCAAATCAACTTGCATCAAAACGAGTTCTTGAAAATAGCCATGGAGCAAACAGGTATCAAGCAAGGTAAGAATGGATTCGAGAAAGACAAAACACCCGAGGGCACCGAAGATACTCCCGATAACCCCGACCAGTACAAGACGCATATAACCGATGCTTTCGACACATTATGGTACGGTATGAACTTCTTCTTCACTACATCCGGAAGCAGCACCGGAGGTGTGTTCTTCTTAAGCAATCGATGATACCGCTGATAATCGTAATTCGCAAATTACGTAAAGAACCGCCAATTTAGGCGTTATTCTATCCCGCCCCTTCTGTCGATGAATAATCGGCGGACTCCGCTGAACCCCTGCGCCGTGCGCAGGGGGCGACCGCAAAAGCATCCTACCCCCTTTTTAAAAGGCAGTAGAGTGCTTTTGCTGCGCGCTGTTGGCGTTTTCTTTTCTATTCCGATAGATTATTCGCCTTAGTTATAATTATGACCTAACACTTAGCACTGAAACGAACGAAGTTCATAGGCGGTACGCTCTTCACAGGTTGCACAAGCCCAGTAACGGGCATAGGCTTCAATTCTTCCGCACACGTAGGTGGTTGGTTTATTACATTCTCTTCCACTTCGTAAACAGTCGGTATTTTTGTTGCACTGTCTACAATAACAATCCACCGATGCCAACACTCGTTAGATAAAGTATTCATGTGTAACACCTCACCATTAAGAGAATTTAAACAAAGGTTTATAAGCGTCATTAAGCAACAAGTATAAGAAATATCCGCTCCCACAAAACAACGATTTCGGTTCAGTTTGGCAGAAGATAATAAGAGCCGTCCACTTCCACAAGTCGGATCATATACCCTTTTATCAACTTCCGTACCGGTGTCCGCTCCTGCCCGTGGAGAGTGCGTAAGTGATGCCATTAGGTCACAAACACATTCAGGGGTGAAGAACTGCCCGTTTCTTCCATTGCTCAAATGCTCCTCAAAATAATCTCCGAAAGGGTCAGATAGTTGGTATTTATCCATTTGCATAACAAGAGATGCAAAAGCCTCTGAGAAAAGAGAAAGTTCTTCTTTATCATATCGCTTTATCGTTTTAAAATAAAGATCTTCTTTGCGCCCCATTGATAGACAACAGACAATTATTTGCAAAAAATCATCAAAGACCTGTCCTCTCCCATGTTTACGGGCTATTCTTTCGAGATATTCCCCGAAAGGTTGAAATTTATTGCTTTTCATAATCTCTGCATTTTTACCTGTAAAGTCTTTGTCGAATCAAAAATATTATTCATCTTTGCAGTACGTTAAAAATTAAACTTCGGTTTGATTATTTCCCCCTACACCCGTGCGACGGTGTAGGGGGATTTTCTTTAATTAAATGGCAGCTTCCAATTCCGTACGAATATCACCCTCTGTCTTAGCTAAGTGAGTATTTAAATCTAGCATCCAATCGGTAAGCAATTTACCAATAGCAACAGGGTTGCTTGTTGAAATTGACAGCCCGTTTGCATCAATCAAATTCAACTGTGCATTATCATTTTCATGTGAAATAGTAAAACTTTCAAGCTGTTTCCGCTTCTCTCTAATCTCTTGATACTTCTTTTTGAGTAAATAAATACGGTCTGCCTTGTCGGTAAGTTCATCAATACTTAAACGCTTGCTCACGTTTACAACCTCCTTTTTTGTTTTCTCTGCAGGAACAGGTTCGTTCTTTACCTTTACTTTGGGTTGTTCTTTGGCACTCTCTTCTTTCGGTGCTGACGGAAGCAACAACAGAGGTGCTTCTTCTGATTTGTTAAATACTCCGTTTCCTAACACTACGGCTTTAGCCACATTGTTTGCAGCAGTTGCATTTCTTTTCATTTTGTTTATAGTTAAAAATTAAACATTTAAGGGTCTTGTGTGCGACATTTCCCCTTTTGATTACATATCAAAGGTACAACTTTTTTGCCAATAAAACAAACGTAAAACACTAACAACCAATCAATTATAAGAATACCGCTATAAATAGCATACCAGTTCCATCATTTTATAGCATATAATGAAGTCAAATTTTCTTTTGGAGATAAAATTCAAAAAAATAAAGTTTTCATAAATAGAGCCATTAGAATCGGCTTTATCCCATTGTATGCAACCCTAATTCACAATAAACGTTAACAAAGAAAATCGTTTCTCCATCAATTCCCACAGAAAAAAAATCAATAATCTGATTCACAGACCATAAAGGGTTCAAAAGGGGAAATATTTCCCCTTTTTCTGTCGGAAGACCACGCACCGCCCTGAGAAAAAGTTTCAATCTAAACTTTTTTTTTGCCTCTTATATGCTGCCGCCCTCCTCAAAACGCATCGCGCACGCGATACTGCTCTGGCACATCTGTGCCGTCTCTCTGTCCTTTATACGCGCTATTAGTAACAATACCTTTGCGTAACTAAAACAAAGCGCATGAAACGAATACATCGAAGCAAGATATTCGAATTAATGGAGAAACGGGTGGATGGTAGACCTGTTGAGTTCTCTATTGAATACTGCAAGAAGAGTACAGGAGAGCTTATCACCTATGAGCGTGCAGTACTCACCTCATATCACAGTACCGGAAGTACCATCAACATACTACAAGCAGGCGATGATACTCCCAAAAAGATTCGTCGATGCTTGATAACCAGATTCAATAACCTCAAAGTATATATCTGATGAAAGAGAAGGAGAAACAAAACTTAAACAAAGTTGGGTACGAAACTTATGCCGTACTCAAGGGAGGAAAGGAAGTACTAAAGTTTAGCGATAACAGCGACATTGCGACTGACAGAAACGTCACGCCTGTTGAAATAACACCCAAAGGGAAAAATACACCAATCGAATTTATACCTCGTGGGTCGGACAACAACATGATGTACGATATCATGGATAAGATAGGGAAAAACGTAACCATTGGCAGTAACATCGAATTTAAAACCAAAGTTGTTTATGGAGACGGAGTAATGGTCTATCGCAAATATCGTGATAAAGAAACAAACAAGATCATCAAAGAAGAGGTACTTCCGGAAGAAGCTCCTGAGATATTTGAATTTATTGAAAACAACAATCTCTCTCTTATTCGAATGGAGATCGCAAACGATTTAGCCATATTCTATGATTCGTACGTAGAATATATATTCGATAAAAACGATCCGCCTAAGTTAATACAAGTAAAATCTAAAGAGGCAACATGCTCACGCATTAGTAAGATTGACAAAAAATCCGGTAAGAGCGAATGGCACGGCTATTCTGCAGAGTGGCATAAAGGTACTCCGGATGATGTTATCGCTACTCCTCTACTAGACAGACAAACACCTTTACGAGACTTAAAGGTAAGAATGGGGTTGCTGCCCAATGCAGACGGAAAGATAGAAATTTCCAAAGACAGACGCTTTATACACAACATTCGCATTAGTACACCCGGTCGATTCTATTATAGCCGCCCCTATTGGTGGAGCGTATTTGCATCCGAATGGTATGACTTTGCAACCGCTATCCCTGTCTTTAAAAAAGCATTAATCAAAAATCAAATGTCGCTCAGGTACATTGTCTACATTCAGGACAGTTTTTGGGAGAAACTATTCAAGAATGAAGGAATCACCAATGATGAAGAGAAAACGAAGAGAAAAGAAAAGTTCTTAAACGATATGAACGACTTCCTATCAGGTGAGGAAAATGCCGGTAAAGGCTTTATATCCCATTTCCGCTATGATCGTGTCAAAGGATTCGAGGAAAAGGATATTATCATTAACACTCTCGATTCTTTTTTCAAAGGTGGTGAGTACATTGAAGATAGCGAAGAAGTAAGCAATACCATCTGCTATGGCATGAACGTGCATCCGAGCATTATCGGCTCTGCACCCGGCAAAGGTAAAAGCATCAACGGAACCGAAGCCCGTGAGCTATTTAACATGGAACAGGCTCTTATGAAAATCTATCAAGTACTCACCATCGAACCCTTATACTTCGCTAAAGCCATTAATAAGTGGCCGAAGGATATCTATTTTTCCGTCACCAATTGTCAGTTAACCACACTCGACAAAGGAACAGGTGCAACTAAAAACACAGGTCTAACCCCAGAAACCGAAGAATAATGAATACCATCATCCCAACCATTGACGTATTAAAAACAGTAGTCAAGATCAGTGCCAGCATACCGGAAGAATCAATCAGTCCGTATATTGACGATGCCATCGATATTTATATTGAACCTCAAGTGGGTGCCAAAATCATCAATAAGGCGTTAACCGGAACAGACAGCAATAATTTGAATGCAAAGATACTCCGTTGCCTCGGACCTCTTACCCTCATGCTGGCAACTCCCGAATTAGGAATACAAATTGGTGATGCCGGAATAACTGTCGACAACCAACAAGGCAAGCGTTCACCGGCTAACGAAGCCAAGATCGCGGCCGCTAAAGAAAGTTTCTATTTCCGAGGTATGTCAGCACTTGATCGCCTGCTTAACTACCTGAACGAAAACATCAAAGATTACCCCGAATATGACTCGCACGTAAAAAACACAACCGGCTCTCTTCCTTGCTTCATTAAAAACGCGAAAGAGTTCCAGGACAAAGGAATGGTCAACATAGATTATTCAACCATTACATACCGTATTATGCTGCCTACCATACGCCAGTTGCAAGAACGAAACGTACAAGCGATGATACCATCCGATCTATACGATAGCCTACTTACTGAAGAACTAACAACGAAGAAGAGTATCCTTGTGGACTATATCATACGCTACTTAGCTAACAAATGCGCAGAACTCTACACCACTCAGAGCTCTCTTGAGACTTGTGCTCTTACCGAAGCCCCTCGCTTTAGAGCCATTATCCGACCGATCTATCAGGACATGGCGGCCAATGGGAACCATTATGCCGATCAAGCAGCCTATTATTCAGAAAAGATCAGAGCATATCTTACCGAAAATGCAGCCGAATTAGGAGTGACTCTCTCCAATTATACGCTGAACTTCAACTCGAAAGAAAAACACCTATTCACTTCTATATCATAACATTATGCATACTATTCAAATTAACGATGATACATATACCCTACCACAGAGTTGGGATGAGCTGACACTTGCTCAACTGCGGCACCTGGTGAAGTTAACGCAATCAGATATTCCTGTCGAAGAGATTAAAATACACATGATGCTCTACTGCCTCGACGCACATGTAGGGCGGCACAAAGATATTTTTCATGATAAGGTACACCTAGTTATCGGCCAGCAAAGTGAAAAGATTAACTTCCGTGTTCGCAAAAACAGCTACATGCTTACCCCGAAAGAGATCAGCCGATTAGCCGACTTGTTTCACTATCTTATTCACCTGGATGAAAGCAAATACGGTCGCGACTTCGATCACTATTACATCAACCCCGACCTAAACACGAACCCACTGCCGACGCTTCGTTGTCGCCTTCGCAAGTTCACAGGTCCCGACGATCAGTTACTCGATATCACATTCGAGCAATACATGTACATTCAAGCCTACTTAGACAGCATGAAGAGTACACCCGAGCACATTGATTACCTACTTTCCTGCCTGTGGCATAGCGGCAAAAAGTTTGATATCAACCGTCTTGATCGCGATGCATCCATCCTACATCACTTGCCATCCGATATCAAAATGGTGCTGTATTGGTTCATTCTCGGGAGCTTGAATTTGATTGCTGCCAACTATCCACGTGTATTCTCCGGCACATCCGGTGGCAATGGCCGTGTATTTGATTCGCAAATGCGTCTGCTCGACTCCCTCGCCCAGTCCGATATGACCAAGAAGCCCGAAGTTCGAAAAGGATACCTCGTCGATGCTCTGTACTCTATGGACGAATCACTTCGCCGGGGCGAAGAGGCAAACTCGGAAACAAACAAATAAATAATTCCCAAAATGGAAAGTTTTCATTAAAATACTTGCCATTTTGGGAATTTACACTTATCTTTGCATCAAATCAATGAGACATGATAATAACAGGTTCCGAAAAATTCGAAAAGTTCTGCAAGAAGCATAGCGACGTAAAAACCGCATTAGAGAAGTGGGTTGACGAAGTATCCAAGGCACATTGGAAAAATCACAATGAACTTAAAAATAGCTATGCTTCGGCTGACTACGTTGGAAACAACCGATATGTTTTCAATATTAAAGGGAACAATTATCGTCTGGTCGTACTTGTTGTGTTCTTTGCAGGAAGCCTCGATATTCGTTTCATTGGTACTCATAAAGATTATGAAATTATAGATGTTAAAAACATATAGGAGGAAGAGTATGAAAATTAAAAGCGAAGTCGAATTCCGTCAATGTCAGACCGAACTAGAAGCAATTATTCGAAAAGGTACAGATTTAGGCGATATGGAATTATTAGATGAAAAAGATAAATCCGATTTTATCCGCCTATCCGAAATGATTAGCGAATGGGAAGCAGCCTATCACCCGCTCCCCGGTCGCGTATCCACTCTTATAACAGAGGCTATCAAAGAGAAGATGCGTTCTGAGAATATCAAGCAAAAAGAAACAGCACGACGTCTTGGTATATCAGAGTCACGTGTAAGCGACTTATTAAGCGGTAGACGCCCTTTAAACCTCAACCTCGTAAAAAGATTACGAGATAACTTAGGTATCCCTGCTGACTTCATTTTAGATAACCTCTAACCGTTATTAGGTAGAATCAACCTATGACCTTAATTAAAGCCTCACTTCATCGTGAGGCTTTTTTATGCCCGTCCGCTTTCCCATTTAAAACATATTAACTATTTTTGTCGCAAAACTATTAACAAACAGAAATACAATGAAAAAAATCATGCTACTATTGGCGATAGCATTCGCTGCAACTACCTTTGCCTCTGCGCAAAATGAAGAATTAATGAATTGGGTAAACAAGGAGAGGAAAGCAGCCAATAGACAAGAAAGCCCCAAACCGTCAAAAGAGAAGGAAGAGGATAAACTCATACGAAAGACTTCATACTTTGGAATGGGCATAGGATATACAAGTGGTGGGTATCTACCTATCAATTTCCATTATACCTATAAGAAAGTTTACTATGGATTTAGTGTAGCATTTCCTTTATCTAAAGGAACAAAAGGAGAGTTATACACAGTCATAAACTGGGATGAAAACTCAGAAGATCATGTAAAAGAAGGAAGTTACTATACTCCTATCACCTTTGATATGGGATATGATTTTAACGACTTCACAATTGGAGCAGGTGCCGGTATTGCAGTAGGTACAAAATATAGAAACTGTTTCGATAATTATCATATTCTCGGAAACAACGGATCATATTATAAAGAAGTATCTAATGGAACAACAGGTGAGTTTAAGATATTTGCGAAATATAGATTCTATTCACAGACCGGAATACATTGTTATCTATCAGCACAATATACCATAAGAACTGGTATTGGAGCTACGATTGGATTCGATATATAAATAAATAAACAAATAAATATTTATATAAATATGAGGATAATATTTGATAGTATCGAATATTATCCTCATATTTGCATCAGCTAAAAAACCTATCGTGAGGTTTCACGAACGAAGAGCAACGGATAATGCTCAATACGAATTTGGGCTTTTTTTATGCCCATGTCTATTATATTCGTGATATCACGAGAATAGTAGAGCAATTTTAAGATATAGGCGGCTGCCCTCTTTCCCATTATTATAGTCTCTTCGGAGTGAACTACGATAGGTTTTTAGCGAAACGGGAAATGGCAGCCGTTTTTGTATTCTGCCTGAAAATGCTAAAAACCTATCGTTATGAAATCAAAACAACCCCTCGGCACCAACTACGTGCCCGCCCATCGCTCAACTGCCGATGGAAAACTCCCCTCATTTATCGCCTTCTTCCTCTCCGAAGATTGCAAAGTTCAACCCAGTGCCGACTTTTACTACGTCACTGCCATCGCTTGCCTCTGTGCTACTTTTATCTTTCCACCTTGTGTTCTCGCTGCAGCCTACTGCATCATTAAAGCCAAGCGACAGAAAGGAGCAGAACAATGAAAACACCTGCAACAGTAACCCCCGACATGATTAAATGCTTGGCCGAAATGCAATCAGGCGATCACATACAAGGATTAATCGAACACTTAGAAGAGTTTCAAGACACCCTACTATCCGATGAAGATGAATCACCCGAAAACCTGATTACTCGCATTCACCTGATGAAAACAAATAAATACTACCTGAATTGTATAAAGCGTTTCTTAACAACGAAAGGAGACAACAATGAATAGAGCCACTGCCCTCGCCCTCGTCGATACCATTGTATCCGAAAGCGCATTACCTGTCGAAAAACATCGTGCAGCGGAGCAACTACGCGAATTAATTCGTATATTGCTCCCCGAACCCGAAACACCAACAGAGCCATGATCGAAATAATTGCCATCGCATCCATCATCACCATCGGCGCAGCTCTTGCCAAAGAGAGCCGAAGTATTGCCGGCAAATCCATTGCTATCATCATCTGCCTCTGCCTATTCGTACTCATGCTCTTGTAGCAATCTGTCCTTTATAGCCCACCAAGTGTGGGCTATTTTTGTGTCCATAACCAACTCATTGTGCTGTTATGGACATTTACAATCACTTCGCCTATGGCGAATCCATCGCTCGAAAACTCAAAGACATCGCCCACAGCGACGATCACCCTCGTTTCTTCACGGCCTTTGGTCTCGAAGACCTCTACAACTTCACCGATAAAATATCCTCTGTCAAAGGAATTATACTAATTGCTGTCGATGGGTGCGAATCCGATTCCACCGACAACGGTCATGATGCCCTCACAGATCGGCTTACTTACTCTTTTATTGTAGCTGGTAGCACTGTCAATGACCGACCACAAACTCTCGACACCACTGTTGCCAAATGCCGTAGTATTGCCAAACAAATCCGCAACCACCTGTTTCTTCAACCTACGTTACGACAAGTAATCGACCGCAATACCCAGATTACCGGAATTGGGCCAATTGGCGATAACTTCTACGGTGTTATCCTCACCTTCGCCATCGAAGAGAATGAACAATTTTTCTTAGATCAAACATTTTGGGAGGAATAGGCAACTATGGGATATTATAAAAACAACCGCGACCTACGCTCCGAAACCAAACGATACAATGCTGCCAGGCGTAGAGCCGATAAGTTAGCCGGCAAAGACAGTTCAAGGCTCATACGTCTCGAAAGCATCTCCGAGACAGAACGCTTCGCAATTGCCCAGAATGCCGATCGTCTCACCGAATTTAACAAAGCCATCAATAAATGGCAAAACTCTGTTGCCGCACAACTACGTGCCGGCATTGCCTCCCGAAGCATGCGCATTGCCCGCGAGCTTCGCCCAACCTCTTATACCGATAAGTACGGTCTCATTAACCGCCTCGGCTTCACATTCCCCCGTCATGGAATATACATACACAAAGGAGCCGGACGCGGACAAGGAGGAACGATCGGTTCTAAATGGATGCAACTTAAACGCATCAATGGAGTAGATGTAAGTACAGGTATCATAAGGCATACAAACCCGGCATCACTTAACGCCTCACAAGGAGAGGGAAACCGACAAGCCTACGAATGGTTCGACCCTGTCATCCGAAACCGTATCTCCGAGTTACAAGATATCGTCGTAGGATACTTCGACACCATGATTATCGACGCTACCCGAATATTCATTGAAAAATAATCTCACATCATTATGGCAAACGATTTAAACCGCAGCATTAAAATATACATAGATGGCACAGACTCCGCACAAGAAGTCAATAAAATAGAAGCGGCCATTGGAAAGCTCGAAGCCAAACTCTCTGGGCTCAATCAATCCGAAGCGGATTACGCTACAAAGTCCAAGCGTTTACAGCAGGAGATCAACAACAAAAACAAAACCCTCCAAACCTACAATAAAAAGATAGAGGAAACTAACCGCGTACTTAAAAACCTGTCGGGAGCTACTTACAATGAACTCATCGCCGTACAATCTCAGGTACGAAAGAACCTTCGCGCTGCTACACCCGGCACAGATCGACACACTGCAGCACTCGAGCAGAATCGACGTGTCACCGAAGCCCTTACACGTGCTCAAACAGCCATGCGTGTAGAGGTCGGAGCGCAAGGAAACGTATGGAGTCGATCTGCAGGATTCATTAACAAATACATTGGCTTGGCCGGAACTGCCGTAGCAGCCATCACCGGTGTTTCGATGAAGCTCAATCAACTGCGCGACAAACGCGATCAGCGCGAAGAAGCTAAAGCAGATGTCGAAGCCCTCACCGGACTTGATAAAGAAAGTATCAATTGGCTCGAGCAGCAAGCTAAACTACTTTCCACTACAATGGACGAATCAGGCATTCGCATCCGCCAATCAGCTACCGAAATTCTTGACGCCTTTAAGTTAGTCGGTTCTGCCAAACCCGAATTGCTCGACGACAAAGAAGCATTGGCGCAGGTAACAAAGGAAACACTTATCCTCGCTTCGGCATCCGGCATGAAACTCAAAGATGCTGTCGACGCTGTCACCCTATCAATGAATCAATACGGTGCAAGTGCCGACCAGGCGTCACGCTATACCAATGTCATGGCTGCCGGCTCCAAGTATGGCTCTGCTGCTGTCGAGTCTGTCACCAGTGCCATCACCAAGTCAGGAGTTGCCGCCGCATCAGCCGGAGTACCCATCGAAGAGCTTGTAGGAACAATCGAAACCCTTGCCGAGAAAGGAATCAAAGACGAAATAGCCGGCACCGGGCTGAAAAAATTCTTTCTAACCCTACAGACTGGAGCCGACGAAACCAATCCGGCCATTGTAGGACTCGAAACCGCCCTCGACAACCTACAGAAAAAGCAATTGTCTGCAGCCGCCATCAAAAAACAGTTTGGCGAAGAAGGTTACAATGTTGCCTCTGTGCTCATCAATGAAGCCGACAAAGTAAAGTACTACACAAAGGCTGTCACCGATACCACCGTTGCTATGGAGCAAGCCGCCACGAAGTCCGACACTGCTGCTGCCAAACGCGATCAAGCAAAGAATAAACTCGAAGAGATTGGCATCGAACTTATGACGAAACTAAACCCTGCCATCACATCAGTAATGAACAGTACCGTCAACTGGGGTAGCAAACTTGTTACCCTTATCGGGTTTCTCACCGATCACTCCCGTACCATCGGGCTGTTGGTTGCTGTTATCGGAGGATATATCGTTGTCTCAAAAGCCCAAATCGTCGAAGAAAAGTTAAAATTCTTTTGGCAAGAAAGAGTCATCGCCTCCATGAAGCGAGCCTATGCCGTTATGATAGCCCACCCTTATGCTGCTGTTGCCGTAGCCGTATTAGCCCTCATCACCTATTTTCGTAGTTTAAATCGCGAACTAAGCGAATCCGAACGTATTGAACAAACACTTACCGATATCCGTAAGAAGTCAACCGATTCGGTTAGAACAGAACGATCCGAAGTTGAGCAAATGCTTGGCATAGCCCGTAACGAAAACCTAAGTAAAGGAGAACGCGAAGCAGCCATCCGCCGCCTTAACGAGATATCACCCGAGTATCTGGGCAATATCACGCTAGAAAAAGCAAACACCGAAGAGGCAACCGCTGCCGTGAACTCATATATCGACTCATTGATTATACTTGAAGATATCAAGCGAACAAACGATAAGATGAATGAATTACGGGATAAGAAAGATGAGCTTTTAAAGAATGGTGACAATCTCACCAATTATGAAAATTTGAAATATCAGTTCGCTAAAGGTGTCAATTACATTAAAGGAGGATTGGTCGAATTAACTGGCGTTGGTAATTCATTAACAGACGCATGGGCGGATAATATTATCAATGGATTAGAGAATCGAGGTATCAATGCCGTTCAATCTATTGACAGGGAGCTGCAAGTATTGGGTAAGCACATTGAAGAGTCTCGGAAGTCTCTTATCAAAGTTGAATCGGAAAAGCCAACCACCGAATCCACAAAAACTGCTTCCGGAGGATTAGATGCCGAAGCCGCAAAGAAACTACTCAAGTCAAAACTCGATGCCGAAGCGGTTATTTATGCGAAGCATCAAGCAGACCTCAAAGCCATGTATCTCACCGGTCAAGACGAAACTCTCCAAACAGAAAAGCAGTACAATACCGAAATGGAGTGCCTGCAGCTCGAGCATTACCAACGCATCATTACCATTGCCGGAACCAAGAGCAAAGAGGGTATTGATGCCCAGAACGCCATCAATGATATAAAGATCAACCAGCGTAAAGCACGTATCTCTCAACAGATTGATGAAGAAAAAGTACTATACGAAAAGCAGCAAAACGATCTAAAGCAATTATATGCATCAGGCAACGACGAAAACCTACGTACCGAAGAAGCCTACAACGAAGCAATGCAACAGCTCGCGCTCATGCACCTCGAGCGTTCGCTATCCATTGCCGAGTTCGACGCCGATCAGCGTCGGGCTATCGAAAAACAACTGCTCGACTTCAAGGTGAAATGCATGACAGATGAAGCCAAGGAGCGGAAGAGGTTAGATGAAAAAGCGAGCAGAGACCGTGACGCACAAGCAAAGAAAGAGCAGCAACAGTACCAACGTCGAGCCGCCCAATACTCCCAATACGGTCAGCAGTTAGGCGATGCACTCGGAAACATCATCTCAAAGCAAGAGAATGCCATGGCCGGCTTTGGCGAAACAATGGTCGATATTGTATTCGATGTACTTACCCAGATTCTTAATGCCGAAATGATCAAGCTCACAGGAGTTGGTATTTCTGCTGCCGCCGAAGTCACTGCTCGAGAAATTGGCTCTAAAGGTTTCTGGGGTATCGCCTCTGGACTAGCCCTTTCCGGACTTATCGCTGCAGGTATCGCCACCGCTCGTTCCGGACTGAAAGGAATCATAGGCAAGCGCAGAGACGATGGCGCATCCGGATCACCCAATACCGAAGCTCCCAAAACCGCACAAGTGCAAGTATCACAATGGGCAACCGGTCGCTACGATGTAATTGGCGAAGACGACGGACGGACCTACAACGATATCCCATACATAGGGCCGGCACCTACCGGTATCGTACACCGCACATCGCTCATTTCCGAGAACGGTGCCGAGTTGATTATCAATGCCGACGACCTCTCTCGCCTGCAGCGACACATCAATTACCCCGTCGTGCTGCAAGCGATACAAGACTCTCGCAGCGGCCGTGTTCCGCAACGCGCCCAGGGTAACTATACACCAGTCGACACACCCACCAACCAAGCATCTGCACCTGCGGCCGAAACATCCGCAACCGATACAGAACTCACCAGGCTAATCAACGAACTTGTAAACCTGATCGCCGCCCTCAAAAATTTAAAAGCATACGTAGTACTTCGCGACCTACACAATGCAGAAGAGCTTGAGCGTAAATCAACCGAACCATTTACTAAACAAAAGCAATAGCCATGTCACTCAAAATTCAAAATACAAAAGGTACATTCGACCTACCAAACGATTACAACATAGAGATTGAAGACACCTCTCCCATTTACAACGAAAGGGGTTCGCAGTCTGCTGCAGCAACCTTACCGGCAAGTTCTCAGAACCTTCGACTGACCAATTATATATACCGTCTCGACACCGACTTGGCACCAGTCAGTGATAGTCGCGTCACGGTATCCGATGGTATTTACCGTCGAATCGGAAAGATGAACGTTACACAAGCATCTCGCCACGGTGGTATCGTATCCAATATCGGTTTCGATGAGTCAGAGGTATATAGTATATGGAATGCAGTCTCACTGCAATCCATCAAAGGGCTACCCATCTATAAGCCCGAGAATGGAACAGAAGGTATCATCACTTACCTTAATGACATTATGAGCGAGAGGCGAACCGATACCCCACTGCACATCTTTCAAGTCTGTGTAGCAATGCCCGAGCGAACAGAAAACGATACGCCTGTGCTCTATCCCGAATACCTAAACCATACAATCAAAAACAGTTCAGGAGCCTATGTACTAAATTCCGATGCTCGAACCGAAACATATCTACTCAACAATGAACCGGTTGCTACCTCAATACCGATCTGCTATGGTCTCACTCCATTTTTGAAGGTATCGTGGATACTCAACACACTATTCAACTATTATGGATACACCGTCACCGAGAACCCATTCGATACACACCCTCAATTATCTCACTTGGTTGTACTCAACAATGCGGCCGACTGCTGTGTAAAAGGCTTCATCGACTACGCCAACCTAATGCCCGACTGCACTATCAATGAGTTTTTGCAAGCCCTATATTGCCGCTTCGGCATGATCTATTTCGTCGACGGAAAAACTAAAACAGTGCGTTTAAAGTTTATAAAGGACATCATTGCATCCCCTGCCAAAGATAATTGGAGTAACCTCAATGCCATCTCACCAACGATTGAGTACAACGCACCTACTCAACTTAGGCTCTCTGCCGCCACAGGTATTTCTGGGAATCGGAAACAACAAGTAGCAGCACCTACAGCCGAATCATTAGACAAGTTCTTAAAAACATACAACTACATTGTATCAGAGACCTTTGGAAAAGGATATCTCAGCTATAGCCCACACTTAGGTCTATACAACGTCAATAAGCTGCATACTCCCGAGTCCGAGACCCATGGGACAAAGGAGATAATATCGGGTACGTAGACATATCCTCTATTGACGAATGCCTACCGATCAATACACTCAACAGCTCGTGTCCCGGCTATTTAGTTGGAAAAGTCCATCGCTACACTAATATATCAAGCGCAGACATCGAACTATCCGAAGAGCAAACTACCAAAACGCCACTCTGTTTTTGTTTCTCGATGCCAAACAGTCCGGAATATGCTCCAAGCGGATCACCACGATGCCATCGTGTATGGAGCGATGAACCCGTTATAGACAACAATGGATACACATACGATATCTCAATGACTTTTATTGGCGAGAATGGTCTCTTTAACCGATTTTGGCGTGGATACGATGCGATTCTTCGGCACGCAAACCATACGGTTGAAGCTGATTTACATCTGTCTTCACAACAATTATTAAACTCCGATTTCAGCCAACCGGTAAGTATGTCCGGTCAAAGGTTACTGATAGACTCTTTTCGCTATAAATTGCCTTTACGTTCAATTGCTCCTACTACCGTCCGTTTACGAACGGTTAAGCTACTAAAACCGTATGATTTAGAAAAAGAACAAACAGTTGCTATTGTAAAACAGGAATACAAGTGGGTACAGATAAACAACCGAGAAACGATTGTCAACTCAGTTACTCGAGACCAAATCAACCAATGGAAATCGGGGCTATTTGGCAACGTAACATGGTTAGGGGTCAATCGTAAGAATGAAGTTGAAGGAAGCGTCTCCCCTGCCGAGATACCGTTCACTGTGCCAACCAAAGACGATTATGACAACAAACACCAACCGTGGATTAAAAAGGTAAACTACAGTTTCGATCTCTATTATCGTACTCGAGTACAAACCGGTACAACATCCGGAGGTATTCCTATTTATAAAGAAGAAGAACACGGCGGCGTACATTATGATATTCTGTACAACGTCTGGTTGAAAGCCGAACACATATAACCTTGTCCTTTCTCCCCCTTGATAAAATCGCCAAATTTGCATCATGATGAATGACCGAACTATAACCACCGCACTTACTGCAGCCGATACCCGGCCGCTACTTGCATCCTATCGCCTCTATCGAGGTGATAGCACTCTTACCGAAAACGATCTTTATCTATTCCTCACCACTCCAACACCTGAGCGTGAAGAATACCTGGTTAATCATTGCACTTGTAGCCATACTATTATCAATAATATTGTTTCACCAATCTACACTGCACAATGAGTCTCACAGCAAGAACCTATCCGGCAACGATGGCCCTCACCGGAAACCCCATCAAATTGAGCATAGACAGCACCTCATTAGCTACCTATACACTCAAACATGGAAACGAAACAATCTATACCGGTAGCGGCGAAGGCAGTTTCTCGGTCTTCGTGCAAGATATCCTATCCGCTACTCTACAACCGACTACACTCCATAACGAATCGACCGATGTGCTGTTACGCACTGTGGGCAATTACAAAGACATTACCATACAAGTAACAAACACCGATAATGATAGTGTAACTCTGTCTTTAAAAGCCCTTATCGGAGGTGTAAGTAAACGAACACTTCGTCGGCTGAACGATGAAAACAGCAATATATTCGCACGCAAGCTGCTCAATGACGAAGGGAACTTCTTCCTGACTACCCGAACAGTCGGACGTATCATTACTGTTCGAGAAACCGAACTACTGCCGATTCCATTCTTATACCCTACACAGCCACTCAAGGTCGTTGCATCAGGAATTGAAACAGTACTACCAGGAACTGCCGGCGAATCAGTCGCCCTCAACCTATACCGCCTTCGTCGGCAGTTGTTCGATACACATCACTTGCTCGTATCAGTATTCGATATCTACGTAGGTAGTGTTAAGTCCTGTACGATTGTTCTCACTCCCGGTACCGTTTCCCGAGAACGATACCTGCTACATTTCCTCAACTCGTACGGAGCCTATGAACGTATCGAGGTTACCGGTATCGGACGCATCGAGCACAAAGCTGTCGACGACGAAACCTATCAAGTCTACGATGAGCTTGTCGACGACTACGTAGAGCATCGCGAGCGGCAATCCGGAACAGATACCCTACAAGTCGAATCCGGCTATCGTTCATCCGACGAACTCATTCACCTGATCGATATGCTTTCTTCCGATGATATCAAGATACTCGGCATAGATGGTCGTAATATCAAGGTTAATGTAACTGCCGAAAACCTATCATCGGCCGCCCGTAGCACAGAACCATCTAGTGTGAAGCTCACATTAAAATTTGCAGAGACAGAGCACCGACACACCGGCTCTCTCACCGATGAAAACTTCGGTTCACCTCGCATTCACACCGAGCAGTTCTCCGAACACTTTAATTAAAATGAGATGGAATCACAGCAAGAAATAATAGACAAACTCATTGATTATATCGATACCGCTATTCTCAAAAATAGTGTATCGAATAGACAGGTAGCCAGCGTCCTCGCTTTTCTTAACGAAGAGTTGAAGAATAAAAAAGTGGATATCGATATTGAATCACTCAAAAAGTATTTCATCAGCCGTACAGAACCCGATACAGCCGATGGGTATATTAAGTTCCCTGCCGGAATATCGGTAAAAGGGGTTGATATCAGCGATTCACTAAGTTTGTGGAAAAAGAAACAAGACCCGGACGGAAACTCCTATCTATACACCGACTTGCCGATCGTCACCCGCATCGGTCTTATAACCTACAACGACGATGGTACCATTAACCTACCCAATTTGTACGATGGCATACCCCTCGATGGCACCACCATCGGCCGAGATGCCTCCGGGGCACTTACCGTATTGGGTGGTGTAGGGTCCGACTTCGACGCAGCGCAGATGTGGGCTACCTTATCCGGATCAGGTGCAGAGCAGATCAACAAGTCTCACCTCACCGATGCTCTTGCCGGTTACGCACGTACTACCGATATCCCCTCTTTATCCGGCTACGCTACCGAGTCTTGGGTAAATGATAAAGGCTATGTCACCACCACCCGTCTGAACGAGTTGATAGGCGGTGCATCTTCGGCATTCGATACACTGAAAGAGATAGAGGACTACATCAACTCCCATGAGAGTGTAACAGCCGGTTTGATCGCATCGTTAGGTAACAAGGTCGATAAGGTTACAGGTATGGGATTGTCGGAACACAGCTTTACAACCGCCATGCGAGACAAGCTCAACAGCATAGCCGACGGTGCCAACAAGTATATTCTCCCGGTTGCTAAAGCGGCCGTATTAGGCGGTGTAATGATCGGTAGTAATATCAACGTCAATGCTCAGGGAGTAATCAGCGTAGAAGCTCCTTACAGCCATCCTACGCAACAGGTTATAACGGCCGGAGCTGCACGTCACTTCTTAACCGGTCTTGCCGTTAACGAGTATGGACACGTCACCAGTGCTACGAGTGCAGCACTCACGAAAGATGATCTCCTGTCAGTACTGAAAGACGAAGACGGAGTGATCCGACTTGACGCACAACTGGCACTAACCGGTAGCTTGATTAACTTCGCTAACCTAGGGACTGTCAATATCCCATCCTTGTATGACGGAATCCCGGTCGACGGGAAGAGTATCTATTGGGAGAATGGCACACTGAAGAGTTCATCAACTGGCGGTGGTGGATTGGCTAAGGTTATCGTAAAGGTAGGTCTAGCTGCCTACGAATCTGTTGACGGAGTGGTTACTTTGCCGGCTTATCCGACAATGCCCGATCTGACCAACTATGCAACAACCAACACACCCCAAACAATAACAGGCGATAAGTCATACGATGGTATTAACTACTATACGAAAAACAACGTATTCATTAATAGTGGTACCGGTTATGGTGCCTATGCCAGTTTAGAGCTTCGTGGAAATGGTTCTACCAATAGGCCTTCTCTTACCTATCATCAACCGGGACGATACGCCCATGTCTTGAGTATGGGAAATGATGGTGTGCTCGATTGGACGGACGGAAGTGGTGCATGGAAAGGTATCCGCGCCTCGTCTTTTATTGTAGGTGGTGGAACTTCTTCTCAATTTTTGAAAGCAGACGGTAGTGTAGATTCTAAGGCCTATGTTACAATTTACCACGATCATAGCTATGTAAGGACAGGGGATTATAGGGATAGGAACCCAGTTGGTTTTTCAAACCAAACATTTACTCCATTTTTCCTATCTGGTAGCAAGATCGGAACAGGTAGCTATTATGATGCAATGTATCTCAACACTTACTCAGATAATAGTGGCGGTAAAACCAATCTAATCGCAATGAGTAAACAAAATGGTCGGATGTATCGAATGATGGTAGATCAAGGAGCTGCTGCTTGGAATGGTACTTTAGTCGAAATGCTAGATACCAATAATTGGCAATCGACAATAGATGGGCGATATCTACTTTTAACAGGTGGAATCTTGTCTGGACCTCTATCCCTAAATGGGAATAGACTACAAACATCGCCAAATACTTATTTATTTGGCTCTGATGGGTATCATCAATTTAATACTTCCTATGGAAATATTCAAATCGGACCAATGAATGAAGGACATGCTCATATTTACACTGATAGACCTAATTTCTATTTCAATAAAGCCTTAAAAATTTTAGGTCATGACGTGTGGCACGCAGGCAACGATGGTACAGGCAGTGGATTGGATGCCGATTTATTAGATGGATACCATATAGACAATGTATTAGCATATAAAGGTACATTGCTTAGTAATGTCGATTATAATGCACTGCTGTCTCCGGCTTGTTATTTTAATCAAATTGGAAATGGAACAAATAATGCCAATTACCATTTGCAGTATGGTGTGGATTTGGTATTTGGAGGTGATTACTATGTGTCACAATTGCAGCATGGAGCAAACAATAGTAGTTTGATTATTCGTCAAAGATGGGATGGTGTTTGGTCGTCTTGGCGAAATATAGCATTTGAGGATGGGAACATAGCATCGGCAAATAAGCTTCGAACACCCCGAAAGATTTTTGGACAGGAATTTGACGGAACTAACGCTGTCGATGGTGTTTTCAGAAATATTGTTGGCACACCATCTTCTCCCATAATCTCACATAAGACTTTAGCACATCAAAGTTCACCTTATGGTTTGATTACTAGAATATGGGCAGGTGGTGAAGTATCACTTCAAGCACAAAGAGAATCGAATGACTCTGAAGTATTCCCCTTACTGCTAAATACAAACGGTGGTAACGTAGGGATAGGCATTGCCGCTCCTAGTTATAAGCTTCACGTTGCCGGTGATATTTACTCTACTAATACTTTGAGGACTGAGCTCTTTTTATTAAGTGGACAAGACCTTTCAATTAGAGGTAAAAGAGCCTTAGTAGGTGATACTTCGAGGCTGTTTATAAATTACGCGAATGATTTTGCTTTTACCGATATCGTTGGTCCCTTAACTGTTAGTGGAAATATAGATGTTGCAGGAAATTCTCATTTTAATCAAAAAGTTATCGTAGATAGGAATAGGTTCTCATCAGTGGCTTCCCCGTCCATATCGTTAGCTATTGGTGACACTGATACCGGTTTTGATTGGGCTAGTGATGGCGTATATAAGATAAAATCAGACGGCATTGATATAGCACAAGTAAGCCAAGACCGCTTTCATCTCTATAAAAAATTAGTGATTGAATCGAATGAGGAAAATTACTGCGAGGGCATACGGATAAAAGCATCTTCCAATAACTGGTCTACCATTGCTTTGGGTGCAGTTGGCGAATTCGGTACCTCTGAAAACATGTGGAGCATCCATCGAACTGCTGATAACAATTTTGCAATAGCTAGAAATGACAGCTC